>Ga0209749_1000302_pt1 | contig 75630 bp, 65 predicted proteins | sample EPASupsiteSAE347_FD_187267 | JGI IMG/M metagenome (GOLD analysis project Ga0209749, IMG submission 187267) | Bioremediated contaminated groundwater from EPA Superfund site, New Mexico - Sample SAE3-47 (SPAdes) (version 2) | ecosystem: Environmental > Aquatic > Deep subsurface > Groundwater >... | reverse complement strand
GCCGCTCGCCAGATTCGGTATGGTGCCATATCTGCCCCTGTATACCACGACAGCGACAACCTATATCCGGGTATTCTCTAATGCCGCCGAAATGCGATCCGTTATGAAAGGCATAAAAAAGAATAACCATGAACACCACGATCAGTGATATTCTGGCGCACCTATGTCCGCCCATATCAGAAAAAAGAGCCGGGTACCACTTTTCAATGCCGCCCCGTGTCGGGGGCGCCCCCGCGGTTATTTGAAAACGCGCAAGAGATGGGGCAGCTTTATCTATATATCTGCGCGATATAAGGTTACATGGGGACTCCTATGCCGGTCTGGATAGGGGGGGGGATTGAAAGAACGCGTTTATGACGAACAATTTGATTATAAACCCCCGTCAGCGTGTATATGCGGCGGCACTCTATGTTTATTCCGTTCATTTAGTGTTCATCGAACACCATTGCCGGGAGAGCGCAAGAGAGACGAATTATCTTATTGTACATCCATAAACTAAAGACCTACCCCAAGACGACTCGGCTATCGCCGATAGACAACCCCAAAATTAAACCGAAAGACTACTTACCCCCACACCCCAAGACGGCTCGCCTACCGGCGATAGGCATACCTCGCCCCTAAACCATACTACCCCAAGAAGGCTTGCCTACCGGCAATAGACACCCCAAATCCCTAAACCATTACTCCCCCCCGCCCAAGAAAAGAACCCCCTCCCGTATTTCAGGCGCGGCTAAGTCGGCTCGGCTACCGCCGATAGCTCGCCGCGCACGTCGAGGCCATCGGATTGATGGCGGCTCAATAAGGGGCGAATGAGCAAGGTTCGTCACACATAACATCGTTTTATGCGCAAGGGTTTCACCACGTGGGAAGCACTCACGTCGCATAAAACGTTGTTATATCTCATTCGCAACAACATTCGCCGCCTTCAGAGTCGCGGGTCTTCAGTTTTCCCAAGCCAAAATTCAGCCCCGCGAAGACAAATCCCGCGCCAATATAAGCTGTGCTTCGGCTCAAGGCCGCCTTCGCACCTTTACAGTCAGGCGCGGGATAAAGAGAAGATTAAATACATACATGTCATAATCCAATCCAATCCAATCCAGAACAAGAATAAGAATTCAGAACAAGACCGCAAGTTGCGCCGTCTTCCCGTCGGGTTGCACAGCAGGAACGCTACGCGCCCCTCTCGGCAAGCCGGCTTCACTTGCTCAAGAACAGAACCGGATTCGGAGCGCGTTTTTATGGCATCGGTGTTCGCCAAACTCCCGGTCGGGGGCCGAAGCCGGACGGCTACGTCCCCCTCTCCGGGAGCTTGGCTTGCACACCTTTAATCAATGTCCTTGAAAACATCATTGCGGTCGGAGCAAAAAAGGTCGCGACGCTCAGTCAGGCGCTCCGTTGCAATCATGTTTTCTGGTGGATAAACTCGGCTTGCCAAAAAACGCTTCTATCCCGCGCAACGTAATTTTCGCTCCGCCCTCCAAAGCGGCGGCAATGACAACGCCGGGTATATGCTCGGCTATCGAGCGACACCGAAACGTTGACGCTCTACGCCGCGCGGTTCAGGCGCGTTGACATTCCCGCTCGCTTTTACCGGCTTCGCAATCACCCCTTGACTTCAGGCGCGATAGGAAAAACTTGAAATGGAAACTTTTGTATGGCATCGGATGCGCCGGTTTTCCGCAGAGCGTGGACATGCACAGCGTCAACCGGCTTTTAAAGAACTTCGCGCTCCGGAACTGGGCTTCAGCCCGACAGTCCGCCGCGGCGGACTACGGTCTTCAGCCCAGCACCGGAGCTTGAAGCAAATTTCAATCCCTGATTCGGAGCATCAAAAACGTTTTTGGCATACCAGAGAAATCTCGGCAATGCCGCCCCGTTTTTAATGCGGCAAAGAACGGCTTTCGGCCACCTGGTCGGCGGCTGAAGCTGGACAGCTACAGACTGCCTCGTCAGGTCGCCGTTCGCCGTCCTCAAACGCTCATGATCGGGCGTGCTTCATCAGCGAAGCTCGGATCGCTACGCTCATTCAGCACGCGCCGAACATTCGCTTTTCGTTTAGAATTCCGGCGACGTTTTATATTGCTTTCCATAATCCATCGCGGTAGCATGAGCCAGAAGAATGGAAACATTTTTTGGAGGATGACAAGAATAAGATAAGAAAAACACAGTCATAAATTTAATGCGTTAACGCGCAGTAATCGTTTCAATCGAAAACCAGCAATTTTCTTCCTATGAAACGACACTGGCGGGAACGCGCCCAATCGGGCGCGGCTTCTCGTCTTGTGTTTCATAGGTGGGGCTTGCTGGTCCCTCGATTGAGGCATGAGCTTGGAGTTCGCGCCCCTCTTTTTTGCCGTGAAATATCGGCTGGGTATTTGGGGCACAGTAAAAAACAAAGCGAGAGGAAAGAAGAAATGAAGAAGATATTTATTGCGCTTGTCGGAATGGCGATAGCTATGCCATCTGTTTTTGCCGCCACTTGGTATGTCAGCCCAAACGGCAATGATGGAAATTCGGGGGCAACATGGGCATTGGCAAAGAAAACCATTCAGGCCGGGGTGGATACGGCCGCGTCCAACGACACGGTGCTGGTGACGAACGGCGAATATGTGTTATCCGGACAGATTATCGTGTCGAGCACCATTGCCGTCCGTAGCGTAAATGGCCCAATCGAGACCATTGTAAACGGGAACGGACAAAACACATCCAACCGTTGTTTTTATCTGGAGCCTAATTGCACGCTCGATGGGTTCACTGTGACCAATGGCTCTCTCGCTACTGCTCATGGCGGCGGAGTGTATTGCGTAAGCACGGAGACTGTTATTACCAACTGCGTGATTACGGGAAATGAAGTCAGCGGATCTTGGTTTGGCGGCGGCGTGTCTGGCGGCACATTAAACAACTGCACACTCGCCGACAACTTGGCCGATAACGGCGGCGGGACATTTGGCAGCACATTGAACAACTGTATGCTCACTGGCAACTCGGCCAGTGGCGGCGGTGGCGGGGCGTCTGGCAGCACATTGAACAACTGCACACTAACCGACAACTCGGGCAACTTGGGCGGGGCTTCTTATAACAGCACGCTAAATAACTGTACGCTAACCGACAACTCGGCTCACTACGGCGGCGGTGGGGCATATTACGGCACGCTAAACAACTGCACACTTACCGGTAACTCGGTCATCAGTAGAGACCCCAGCATCTCCAACGGTGGAGGCGGAGCCTCTGGTAGCACGCTAAACAACTGCACACTAACCGACAACTCGGCCTACAACGGCGGTGGGGCGTATTACGGCACGTTGAATAACTGTTTACTCATCGATAACTCGGCCGACAGCTCCGGTGGCGGGGCGTGTTACGGCACATTAAACAACTGCACACTCAGCAGAAACACGGCCGCCGATGGTAGTGGGGTGTTTAATGGTGGATTGAAAAACTGCATCGTGTATTACAACTACGGAATGCCGCAATGTGATATGTGTTTTCCGAGTTATACGTGCGCTCCGGATGCACCTGCAGGAAATGGAAACATAACGAATGAGCCGATGTTTATGGATAAGAATAACGGAGATTACCGGTTATCCGTCGGCTCGCCCTGCATTGATACCGGCAACAACCAGTATGCGCCGACAAACGTTACCCCCGTGGATTTGTACGGGAACTCTCGAATTTTTAACGGCACGGTGGATATGGGAGCCTACGAATATGGCTCTGAGCCGCCAACCCCGGCAGTTGTTGGCCCTGTAATCATGGCGAATGGTTCGACCAATAATATCACCATAAACAGCACGGATAATTTATCTGTCACAGTCCAGTTTAACCCAGGCGAGTATGCCGGAACTAACGATGACTGGTGGGTTGTTGCGCTGGCAGGGTCGTCTTGGTATTACCTGAACAGCGCGATTCAGTGGACGCCGTTTGACGGCTATCTTTCAAATTGTCATCCGGTGCACCAGGGCGCTTTATTTGACCTGCCAGCCACAGAGGCGTTGAACATTACCGGCCTGTCAACTGGCTTATATACATTCTGGTTCGCCGTTGATTCAATGGACGGCATTGTGAACTTGGATGGCCCGATCTGGCTTGATTCGGTGAACGTTTTGGTGCAGTAATTATGAAACAATTACTTCCTTTTCTCAAAATCGGGGCCATTCTCTTGCTCCTATTCGCGGTGGCCGGACATCCGCCGCGTGATTTTTACATGATACTCCGTATTTGTATCTGTTTAATTTCGGTAGGTGCCGCCGTCTGGTACTGGCGTCTTCGCCAATCTGTCTGGGTAGGGTTATTTGCCATCATTGCCGTCGTCTTTAATCCTCTGATTATTTTCTATCTCCACAAATCCACTTGGAAGCTTCTCGACATTGCCACAGCCGCCGTCTTTGCCGTGTCACTGTTCGCTGATTATTATTCTCAACACAATAAATCAAATTAAGGTATGACACGAAATTGTTGAAAGCAGACATCGCACGAGGGTGAGGTGCGGTGTTGTGAGGATTGATATGGAACACGCTGAATTCGTAGATGCCTGCAAGAATGGAACACGGAAAATCTACGTCAATCGTTCCAAGGCGCTTCAAGCCGTTACGGAAGGGATTCTCCCAAAGAGATACCAATATGCACATATCTTTTGGTCGTGGGTATGGGGACTCTCGATTGTCGGTTTTATTATTGGGGCATTTTTCACAATGGGGATTAGTCTGCTCGGCCTACTTTTCGTGAGTCCAATGCTGTCAAAGTGCATCAAGAAGTCTGCCTTTGACTTTGTGATTGAGCATGCAGCTGAAAATCCTGAGTTCTACACGTTCGCGATTGCCAATGGAATTATCACAATAGAATAGGAGTGTACAATGTCACGCATCATCACATACGAAGAAGGATGCTACTCACAAATCAAACTCACGTCCGGTGAACGCATCATGTTTTCGGTTGCCCAGTCCGGGGTCGTGATTTTCAAAATGCGATTTTTGGGTGTTGTTCCTGGTCCTAAGATCGCCGAGTGGTTGCCCCATGATCTCGGCCGATTCATGCTTCTGTTTGGCGGAGCTCCGCTGAATCAGACGCCATTTAGATTCACCGTGGAGAAACTCTGTTCGTTTGACAGCATTGAACAATTGCGCGAATTTCTGACTAAAGAACCTTGCCCTTTCGAGTTAGCCCGACAAGAAAACATCATCAAGCAAGCACATGGTTTTACGACGACGGAAAAATAAATGTTCGAACGACATGGTGCCTGCTCGATGTCCGTGGTGGTGGGCACTGATCGGTACATGCCGGCCGTTCAGTGATAAAAAACAGAAAAGGAATGTGCGCCATGTCTGCTTTGCGTAATATACTCCGATGGATTTGTGTTGTTCCTGCCGGTATTGTCGCCGCTTTTCTTGTAATGTTCCCCGTCCATTGGCTTGTGATGATAACCCTCGGCGGATTTGGCATCAATCCTGTAGTCGAAATTCGGGACCCTAATACTATTCGTTATATTGAATCAGTGCTTCAAGCAGTATTTGGCCCCCTCGCTTTTATATACTTTGCAACGCGAACTGCACCCAGTCATAGAAAGATCATTTCTATCCTGTTCGCTGGCATTGTCGTGCTTGGCCTGCCTATTCTCGCATATTGGTGGAATACAAGCACGATTTCAAATGGAAGTGGGGCCGAGCACGGATTTGCTCGGATTTTTGCCAATGTAATCGGGGCAGTGGGAGCGATATATCTGATACTTTCTCATGAACGGAAAGGATCGTAAAAGGAAAACAGGATCATGGGGATGTAATAGGCCCCGAACAAATTTCTGGAAATTATTTTCACCCCGCAACAGGATTCGATCACATCATAGTTGACGTATCCGCACAGGAAGCGTCAAACATCGGGTGTTTTACCGTTTCAAAGATTTTCCGACCACCGACATAATTCTCGCCAAAAACCGACTGCTACCTTTATGCTTCCAGTTCAAGCCCCCGTTTGGACAATCCGGAAAGAGCATGAAAAAGCAAAAAAGCGCAAGGCAACAAAACGGTCAAACTCATAAAACCATTGATTTTATTGGCCAAAATGATGTTTTGACAGTATGAAATCAGGGGATTTAAATGGTGCGCCTGGCGGGGGTCGAACCCACAACCTTCGGCTTCGGAGGCCGACACTCTATCCAGTTGAGCTACAGGCGCGATTTTTCGTTCGTATCTCGTAAAGCGTATCTTGTTTTTCATCGGAATCAAGTTCATTTTGTTTGGCGCATTTTTTCTGAAAAAAATATTGACAATAAAACAGTTGCTTGGTAAATAAAAAACATGAAAGGCAAAATTCCCATCGCATGTTTTTGTGGAGCAGTCCCATTGAAAGGTTTGCTTGTGGTAGTACTGCGCACCGCGGTGGGTGAGGCGGCCGGATAGGCGCGCTTCATAGAATCCTGTCGGGATAAACCCACCGTGAAAACGGTGGGTTTTTTGTTTTTGACATAAATTAAATTGGCGGATAGGCTGTAGGCCTTTATTAAGAGGAGATATATGCGCACAGGTGTCGAGTGTTTGATTGACGGATTGAAAAAGGCCGGAGTGAAAACCGTATTCGGGCTGCCGGGCGGCCAGGTGCTGGACATTTTCAACAAAATTTACCATGCGCCGTTTGAATTCATCCTGACGCGGCACGAGCAGGGCGCCACGCATATGGCCGACGGCTATGCCCGCGCCACGGGCAAGGTCGGCTGCTGCCTGGTGACTTCCGGTCCGGGCGCCACAAACACCGTCACCGGTCTGGCCAACGCCAATATGGATTCCATACCCATGGTCTGCATCACCGGCCAGGTTCCCTCACCCATGATCGGCAACGACGCCTTTCAGGAGGCGGATATCACCGGCATCACACGGCCGGTGACCAAGCACAATTATCTGGTGCGCAATGTGGATGAACTGCCGCGCGTCATCGCCGAGGCGTTTTATATCGCCGCAACCGGCCGGCCCGGTCCGGTCTTGATAGACATTCCCAAGGACGTTCAACGGGCGAAAACTTCGGCGATAACGCCGGACGCTGTCAGCATTCGCGGCTATAATCCCACCATAGATGGCCATCCGAAGCAGATTTCCAGGCTGGCCGAGGCCATAAACAGGTCGGAGAAGCCCTTGCTTTACGTGGGCGGCGGAGCAATCTTGGGAAACGCAGCCGAGGAAGTCGTCATGCTGGCGCACAAGGGAAAATTGCCGGTCACCACGACCCTTCTGGGGCTGGGCGCTTTTCCGGAAACGGACGATCTGGCGCTGCGCATGCTGGGCATGCACGGCAGCGTCACGGCCAATTACGCCACGCACCATTGCGATTTACTGGTATCCATCGGCGCGCGTTTTGACGATCGCGTCACCGGCAAAATATCCGAATTCGCCCAGAAGGCGCAAATAGCCCACATTGACATCGATCCCACCGCCATCTCGAAAAGCGTGCCGGTGGATATTCCGGTGGTGGGCGACGTGAAAAACGTGCTGCGCGAACTGCTTCCGCAGATCGAAGCCAGGGAAAGAAACGAATGGCATGAACAGTTGAATGCCTGGAAGGCGAAACATCCGTTTGCGTACGCGAACGGGAAGAACGCCCACAAACTTATGCCGCAATTCGTGATCGAGCAGATATACAACCTGACCAATGGCGACGCCATCATCGTCACCGAAGTCGGACAGCACCAGATGTGGGCCGCCCAGTATTACAAGTATACCCGGCCGCGCACGTTTATTTCTTCCGGCGGGCTTGGAACCATGGGGTTCGGCCTGCCGGCGGCCATCGGTGCGCAGATCGGCCGGCCTGACAAGATCGTGGTGGATATTTCCGGAGACGGCAGCGCCCAGATGAATTTCCAGGAACTGGTGGTTGCCGTTGAGCATCATGTGCCCATCAAGGTCGTGATATTGAACAACGGCTACTTGGGCATGGTGCGCCAATGGCAGGAACTTTTCTATAACAAGGAATATTCGGCCACGCGCCTGGCCCAGAACCTGCGCGGCAAAAATGAAAATATCAGGGAGCGGCCCGGCAAACAATATCTGCCTGATTTTGTCAAGCTGGCCGAGGCCCATGGAGCGCTTGGGTTGCGGGTGCAGGAGAAGTCGGAGGTCGAGTCCGCGTTGAAAAAGACGTTTGAGCACGACGGTCCCGTGGTCGTGGAATGCATGGTCGAGGAGGAGGCCAATGTGTATCCGATGGTCCCGGCCGGAGCCTCGTTGATAGAAATGATCCAGAGTCTGGCGTAAGGAAAAGAACACATGAAACACGTTATTTCGGCATTGGTTGAAAACAGGCCCGGGGTGCTGGCCCGCATCGTGGGGCTTATCTCCGGCCGCGGTTACAACATTGAAACGCTCAACGTCGCTCCCACGCAGGACGCCACGGTTTCGCGCATAACCATGACCGTGCCCGGCGACGACCGCATTCTGGAGCAGGTGACCAAGCAGCTCAACAAGCTTGTAGACGTGATCAAGGTCTATGATCTGACCGGCCAAAGATTCATTGACCGCGAACTTGCGCTAGTCAAGGTGCAGATCTCTGCAAAAAACCGTTCCTCGGTAATGGAACTTGCCGCGCTGTTCAAGGCCGAAATCGTCCACGTGCACCACAAGTCCCTCACGATCCAGATCGTGGGCGGCACCGAGGAAATAGACAATTTCCTGGAACTGGTGCGCTCGAACGGGATTTTGGACATTTCGAGAACCGGCACTATCGCACTAGGAAGGGCGGAGGGAAGGGAATGAACCGGAAGAGAGTATGGGTGTCATTGAGTATCGGCGTATCGGGGTGAAGATTATTACGCCGACACTCCGATACGTCCAGACCCCGATACAAAAGAGGATACAACTTCGAAAGATGACAGACTATGGAGAAAATAATGAAACCAGATAAAGTACTGATCTTCGACACCACCCTGCGAGACGGCGAACAATGCCCGGGCGCCAGTCTGAACCACAGAGAGAAACTGGAAATAGCCAGGCAGCTTGCGGTACTGAATGTCGATGTGATCGAGGCCGGTTTCCCGATCGCCTCGCCGGACGATTTTTGCGCTGTAAAGGCCGTGGCCGAGACCATTAAGGGGCCGCGCGTCGCCGGCCTGGCAAGGTGCCTGAACAAGGATATCGAACGTTGCGCCGAGGCCGTTGCGCCGGCCGGAAAGCGCGGCCGCATCCATATTTTCCTGGCGACCTCGCCGATCCACCGCAAGTTCAAGTTGAAAAAGGATAAGCTGGAAATTCTGCAGCAGGCGGTGACCGCCGCAAAATACGCGCGCAAATTCTGCGCGGACGTTGAGTTCAGTCCGGAAGACGCCACCCGCACCGAGCCTGATTTTCTGGCAGAAGTGACCGCGGCGGTCATAGATGCCGGAGTCTCAACGGTCAATATCCCCGACACGGTCGGATACACGGTTCCGCATGAGTTCGGAGCGCTGATAGCGTCGCTTTTCGAGAATGTAAAAAATATCGGGCAGGCCGTGATCAACGTGCATTGCCATAATGACCTGGGGCTGGCCGTGGCGAATTCGCTGGCCGCCCTGAGGAACGGCGCGCGCGGAGTGGAATGCACCATAAACGGAATAGGCGAACGCGCGGGAAATTGCGCCCTGGAGGAGGTTGTCATGGCGCTGCGCACGCGTCATGACTTGTTCAATTTGACGACAGGAATCCGCGCCAACGAGTTGTGCCGCGCCAGCAAACTGGTCAGCCATCTGACCGGCTTGGTGGTGCAGCGCAACAAGGCCATCGTGGGCGCCAATGCCTTTGCGCATGAGGCGGGCATTCATCAGGACGGCGTGCTGAAGGAACGGACCACTTACGAAATCATGCGACCGCAGGACGTGGGTATTGAGGATTCTGAACTGGTGCTTGGAAAACATTCCGGACGCCACGCCTTTGGCGAACGCCTGGCGCGCATGGGGTTCAAGCTGAACCATGAGGAGCTGGAACGGGCCTACGGTCGTTTTATCGATCTGGCAGATAAAAAGAAGGCTATTTATGACGATGACCTGGTGGCCATCGCACGGGACGAAATGGAAGAGGTTTCAGGACTCTATCTTCTCGATTATCTGAACGTGACCACCGGGACGAAAACCGTTCCGACCGCCACGGTCCGCCTCAAAAAAGGCGATGAAATCATCCAGGACGCCGCCTGCGGTGACGGCCCGGTTGACGCCGCCCTCAAGTCAATAGACCGCCTGGCAGGCGTGAAGGGAAAGCTTATGGATTATTCCATTCAGGCAGTCACCATCGGCAAGGATGCGCAGGGCGAGGTGAGTTTGCGCGTGGCCTTTGGCTCCGATATTTTCAGCGGCCGGGCCGCCAGCACGGACATTGTCCAGGCCAGCGCAGCCGCATACTTGAGCTGCGTAAACAGGCATTTGATGGCAAGTAGGATGTAGAGAGGTGTATGGACGTATCGGAGTGACTGAGCATGGCTGGGTTTGCGAGAAGTTTCAGAGAACTGGAAGTATATCAGACAGCGCTTGAATTTATGACAAAAGAGGCTTACAAGGAACTCGATAAAAGATACGAACATCTTTTATCCCAAATTGTTATTATGATCAATAATGCCGATAAGTGGTGTACGTTGTGACTAATATTCCATTCTTCCATTACTCCGAAACTCCTATACCCCCATACTCCGATACGCTATTATGATTGATATATCTACCAAGACTAGATTGTTCGCCGTCCTCGGCCATCCCATCCGGCATTCGCTTTCCCCGCAGATGCAGAACGCGGCCATGCGGGAAATGGGATTGGACGCCGTCTATCTGGCGTTTGACGTCGCCCCGGAACGGCTTTTGGAGTCGTTAAAGGTCATGGCCGCAATGGGATTCGCCGGAGTGAACCTGACCGTTCCCCTCAAGGAATTCGCCTTCAGGGGATTAAAGGATATTGATGCGTCCGCCAAAATGCTGGGGTCGGTGAACACGGTCAAATTCGTTGACGGCGGCATGAAAGGTTACAGCACCGACGGTCCCGGATTTTTGCTGGCCTTGAAAAAAGTTTTCAAAATCACGCCCAGTGGAAAATCCGTTTTTCTCCTCGGCTGCGGAGGGGCCGGGCGTGCCATTGCCCTCACTTGTGCCCGGGCCGGGGCCGCGAAAATCGCATTGGCCGACGTTGATTTGGGCCGGGCCGAAAAATTGAGCGAAAATGTCCGCGATCTGAACGGAAAAACCTCGGTGGAAATCATCGGCGCCGATCGCGCGGAACGCAACGCCGCGGCCAGAAATGTTGACCTTGTCGTTCAGGCCTCACCCGTTGGAATGCATCGCGGCGATCCGCTCCTGCTCGATCCGGATGCCTTCAGAAAAGATCAGCTGGTATATGATCTGATTTATATGTTCCCGGAAACGCGTTTGATGAGAATCGCCCGCAAACGGGGCGCGTGCACGGCCAACGGACTGGACATGCTGGCCTTCCAGGGAGCGCGTTCGCTGGAAATATGGACCGGACGCAAGGCGCCGGCCGAAGTCATGCGGAAGGAACTGGAAAAGGCCGTATACGGTCGCAGAGTATAAAAGTTTATTACGGAAACTTCGAACGTCCAATATTCAACTTTCAACTTGAGAAAACGAGTGTTGGTTGGGTTCGATGTTCAACATTGGAAGTTGAATGTTTCCGGTAAGAATGGCGGTATCAATGTGTTACACGGCATTTCTCTTTTACAGTGCGCTTGTCTTCATGCTTGGCGCCTGCATCGGCAGTTTCGCCAACGTCTGCATTTACCGGATGCCGAGGGGGCGTTCGATCGTTTTGCCGCGTTCCTCATGTCCGCACTGCGACGGAAAAATAGCGTGGTATGACAATATTCCGCTCCTGAGTTTTTTCCTGCTGGGATGCAAGTGCCGTTCCTGCGGCGGAAAAATAGCCGGACGTTATTTTACAGTGGAACTGCTGACCGGCATTCTTTTCCTGCTGGTCTGGCTGCATTATGGGGTGAGCGTGAAAACGCCGGTTTGCTGGATAGTGGTGACCGGCCTTATTATCGGCACCTTTATTGACTTCGATTTCATGATCATCCCGGACCAGATAACCATAGGCGGTTTTTTTGCCGGCTTTATTTTCAGTTTCGTTTTCCCGGGTTTGCATGACGTTTCCTCGCATTTCGACGGCTTCAAATCGTCGTTTATAGGATTTATGGCCGGTGCTTTTATTTTGTGGCTGGTCGGAGAACTTGGCCGTCTGGCTTTCAAAAAGGAAGCCATGGGCATGGGCGACGTCAAGCTTTTGGGAGCATTGGGCGCTTTTCTTGGGTGGAAAGCGGTGCTCTTCATCATCATGGGCGCCTCGCTGGCCGGCGCCTTGGCAGGCATGGCCATGGTTTTTACCGGAAACAAGCAAATGAGCAGCAGAATTCCTTTCGGGCCATACCTTGCCCTGGCGGCCGTCGTCTGGATACTCGGCGGAAACGAGGCTTGGTTTGCGTATGTGAATTGGTTGAGAGGAGGATAAGGCACTATGATACCCTCTAACATAATCTTGGTCGGATTCATGGGCACCGGCAAGACAACCGTCGGCAAACTGCTGGCCCAAAAACTAAACAAGCGTTTTGTCGACATGGATTCCGTTATCGAGGAACGCGCCGGCAAGGCGATCAGCAGGATATTTATGGAGGAAGGGGAACCTCGGTTTCGCGCTATGGAACGCGCTCTTGTTCAGGAGCTTGCCGCGAAGGTCGGACTGGTGATCGCCACGGGCGGCGGTATTGTGCTCAACCAGGACAACATCGCCGATTTCAGCCGAACCGGAAAAGTGGTCTGTCTGATGGCTGACGAGGATGAAATAATGCGGCGTGTTTCCGGTTCGAACTCGAGGCCGCTGCTGGAAAAAGACGACAAGCTTCAACGCATCAGAAGCCTTATGGAACAGCGCCGTCCGTTGTATGAAAAAATTCCGGACCGCGTCAATACAACCGGCCTCACGCCTGAACAGGTGGTTGAGGCGATTGCGCCAATGCTGAATCCGTAATCTGCCGGATGTCAAAAATGATTGTAATGAGGCTCAAGTGCGGTCTGGGAAACCAGATGTTCCAATATGCATCCGGTTTGGGCATTGCCCGCGCTACGAAACAGGCGCTCATAATAGACGATGTAACGGGCTTTGCCGGGGAAGACAGCGGACGGACTTACGGACTTGATATATTCAACATTCTGGCGAAGAAAGCCTCTCCCTGTGATCTGCCTGTGAAAATATTTTTCCACAACAGATTGAATGAAATAACCAACAATCTGTTTCGCAAAAAACCAAAAATTTTTGTCCAACGCATGCGGGCGTTCGATGCGGCTGTTTTTTCATTGCGGGATGTATACATGATAGGCTTTTGGCAGAGCGAGAAATATTTCAAGGCCATTGAAGACGTTGTGCGGAGCGAGCTGTCGTTTAAAGCTGTGCCTGACGGCCGTAACGTGGATATGGCCAGGCGCATAGCTTCGTGCGGATCCGTCTCGCTGCACGTAAGGCGCGGGGACTATGTTTCAAATCCCTACGCCAGCAGGCTGTTCGGCGGAATTCCTGTCGGCTATTACCATGAAGCGGTTAGGGCGCTGGTTTCAAAGGCCGTCGGCAGACCGGAGTTGTTTGTTTTCAGCGACGATATCCAATGGGCGAGAGAGAATCTTTCGTTTGAGTATCCATGCACTTTCGTCGAGCATAACGACGCCTCAAAAAGTTACGAGGATATGCGTCTCATGTCGTTATGTAAACACAATATAATTGCGAACAGTTCCTTCAGCTGGTGGGGGGCGTGGCTTAACCGCAATCCCGGCAAAATTGTCATTGCGCCGAAATCGTGGTATAAAGCTCCTGATGCTCGGAATCCCGACATTATCCCTGATGCCTGGCTGCAATTATAATTCCACTGTGATTTGATTTCAGACTATGCCGCTTTTTTCATTCGGAGATTTTCCCGCCGGTCACAAACATTTCAGTTGCAGAAAAACGCGGTCTGATCCCGTGGGACTCTCCCGCACCCGCCAAAAGTTAAACTCGCTGTCAGACCCACCCCCCGCTTCGCGTACCCCTCCAAGGAGGGGATCATAACAGCTTGTCCCGTAATCTCTTGGGTTCCCCTCCCGTGGAGGGGTGGCCGAAGGCCGGGGTGGGTTCCGAAAAGACTTTTGCAAGCAACTCTATTGACAGCGCCTTACGTCACCTAATGAATCAGCCTCAGTCCGTGGCGGATTCAGATATTGTCCCGGTTTTCCCGCTTATGGCTTTTCTGTTCTGGCTTCAAACTTGAGAAGTTGTTTGATGATCGGCTGTGTCCCTTTGATGTCAATGCTGCGATATCGACATGCATGCTTCACCTCATCAAGTAAGGAATCCTTACTTGATAAAATGACTGAAAGCATGCAGGTCCGCTAGTGGCGGGGCGAGACATACCCCTGATTCGACGCGGTTCATTTGTCGTTTGACGAAATACGACGCCGATTCCCTCCATACAGCCTGTAACCCATCCGGTGAATTTCGGAAAATCGGCACGCTGGATATCATGCCGCCTGCGGCCGGATTGCAATGTGTAAGGTGTGGACCTGACCCCAATTTTCAGGACCCGAAAGACAGTCTGCTGCCGAAACGGTAATGATTTGTTCATTCGGCATTTAACCAGACAGGCGCGTAGTCCGAACCGCCAAAATTGACTCCAACAGTCTTATAGCCGCTTCCGGAAAGCGCCGCATACCAGTTGCCGATGCTTTCCTGATACACGACCAAGTCTGTTTTCAGATCACCGTCAAAATCGCCCGGCACATAACCACTTTTGGATAACAATACCAGCCAGTATCCTCCGGTCTCCGAATAAATAGCCGGGTCATCCTTCCGGTCCCAATCATAATCGCCAGTTACTGCGGCATATCCCTCTCCGCCCCACCACCCCCAAGCGTTTCCATAACCGCTGGCCGAAAGCATGGCCCTCCAATCGCCGGTCATTTGCCGATAAATAACCGGATCCATCTTGGCATCGCCATCCATGTCAATATCCGCATAGAGCGTGGAATACAACCGCGCCGGGATGATGTTCTGCTGCAGGGTGGCGCTCAACTGCATCATATTGTTGGTGTATTTCGGCTCCGCCAGTTGAGACGAGGCATAAAACTTTTCATGCGCGTAGAAGGCATTGCTTGAATAAGAAAAGGCTCCCTGGCGGATCGGCTGGCTCTTATCAGTTGGAATGGTGATTACCTGGAAGTCCTTGACAAGCGCCACTTGCCCCGCATACCAGGAACGGATATCAGTCATGACGGCGTTTGTGGTGTCATCCTCGAACTGGCAATGCGTGGCCACCGCCAGCCGGGGCGCCGCATTGCTCAAGCTGAGCTGATGGAGAATATATCCAAGCGCCTTGGCCGGCGTGTGGCTGCAATTCTGGATAAGCTGGGCCCTGGCAACGGCATTGGAATAGCCTGGATCGCCGGGAGCAAGGCCGGTATTTTTGGTTGCCCAGACTTCGGGCGACAAGGTCACTTCATGGATTAACACGTCCAGGTTGGTGGCCTGGTTGAGCGCAAACGTGTTCGGCCGCGAGTCACCTGTAAAGACTATTGAAACCCCCTGCCATTCCAGACGGAAACTGATGGCGCCATCCCGGTCATGGATCGCAGGAAAAGCCGTGATCCGCACGCCGTTTGTATTGTAAACAAGCGCACCGATCTCTTCGTAGGGAATTTCATATCCCACGAGATCGTAGCCATCCTCCCCATTCGTCAAACCCGTGGAAAGGAAGCTGAAACTTTCGCGGTGCCACTTGGTCAGCGCTTTCAGGTCTTCGCAAAAATGGATGGTGCCCTCGTTGGTATTGAGGCCGGTAGGCGCATTGGTGCTTGGCCCAGTCGGCCCCCAGACGTACTGCGGTGTAAAACGGTCCGTGGAGGGACCGAAACAATAAATGAACATCAGATCGCTCATATGATCCGCATGCAAATGGGTCATTAAGATCTTGTCCATCTGCGAATAAGCCACTCCGGCCGCGACAAATTTTTCGATCACCCCCGCCCCGCAGTCAAAAACAAAATTCTCCCCGTTGCCGCATTCCACAAACACGCTGTTGGCGGCCTGAGACAAGCGCGGCAGGAAAGAGGTGCCCATGAACGAGACCCGCATCTCATTCGTTGCCAGCGGTTCAACCGGGTAATAAAAACAATCGTTGCCTTGAGCCGCTCCGTTGCCTGTTGCCGTGCGATTCTGCGACAAGCCGACATATGCCAACGCGCCAAGAACGAACACGATAAAGACAAAATGTTTAAATATGTTCAATCCAGTTACCCTCCTGTTCTACGAAGTCAGCAGCAGAGTGCCCCGCGGCTTGCCGCAGGTTTTTTTACTATTTTTTTCAGACAAATAACTAATCAGGATTTTATCTCTTCCTTTTGCTTGTGGCAATGGTTTTCCCAAGCAATTAAGCATCACGCAAGATAAACTGCTATCATCCTTTAGAACATTTGATGCCGAATTGCAATCAATATAACACTATGTCATCCTGAGTGAAACAAAGGATCTCCACAAAATTGATATCTTCAACAGAGATTTCCTCGCATTGCCCGGAATGACGATGGCTATAGATAAATGTTGCTTTGATCGCAAGTCAGTATGAGTCACGGGAAGTTAAGGATTTCTCCGTTTGGCGAAAAGCGAAACGTGATCCCAAATGTCCAAAATGCGCGGCTTTTTCTTCAATGCTGGGATACAGGTCGCGGCCTCCGATCCGGTGATGGCGCGCCCAGAAATGATGCGGCCCATGAGGTCAACGGCGCTCTGGAGCTCTTTCAGCCTGGCGACTTGCGTCTGCAGGCGACGCTCATTCAAGGTATAGCCCTTAAGAATATGATCTTTCAGAACCTGCGTTGCCCAGATGCGGAATTCAGTCCCACGTCGGGAATTGACGCGGTAACCGACTCCAATGATAACATCCAAGTTATAAATATCCATCTGGCGCATTTTACCGTCTGCGGCAACCTGTGCAATTTTTGCACAGGTTGTTTCCTGATCTAATTCCCTGGTGTTTAGGTCTTACACATTAAATTGAATAACCGCAAGGCCGGCATTTCCAGCCGGCCGGCAAATTATTGGATCGGACTTGCGGTCACGCTATTTGTTGATGTGAAGTTAAAAGTCGACAGTTGATAATAATTCCCGGAGAGCCGCATGGTCAGCGTGTAGTTTAAAGAATTAAACACGGTCGGATCGGCAAAGCCGTCGCCGTCATAGTCAGCCAGCGCCAGAATGCCTCCCGGTATACCAAGATATCCTTCCTCCGTCTCAAAAAGCGCATAAAAAAGATGGGACAACAACACTTTGCATTGCCCGGTCGTCATGTTGCACACGTAAGGATCGGCAAGGCCGTCTCCATCCATGTCCGCTGCGCCGGCCGTAAACCCGCGGCCGCCCAGCAGATTAGGGAACGTTAATGTCTGATAGTTGTTGGACGATAAGTTAATTTGCCAATCGGCAGTGACCGGATTATACACAGCCGGATCAGCCTTATGGTCACCATCAAAGTCGGCCGCCAGACCGGTGCAGTAGATATTCCCAAGCCGGTTCGTCATGTCACACGTTGCGTAATTCGCCGTTGAAAGCATGGCAGACCATTTGCCGGTGGCCGCCTTATAGAATCCAAGGTCGGGTTTACCGTCACCGTCAAAATCAGCCGCAATCGGCGTATAGTCAGAGGGGTTGTATTCGGATCCCAAGCCTCCTGCCGCATAGGGCGTGGATGGATAATTGAGAGTTGAAGGACATACAACCTTCTCCCATATTATGACTATTTTCAGTATATTCATCGTTTCGAAATATGCTGGATCGGCCTTGTTATCGCCGTCATAATCAGCACAGATCGGCCAATGAAAAAGATATCTTCCGTGAGCACCTACATAGGTATAGGCGCCCTGCACGACCGTGAGCTGGTTCGGACTGATCGTAACAACCTGGTCGGCGGAAGTATCATAGTAGGTCACACTGCTGAAATTCACCGTATGCGCTCCGGCGGTCAGGTCGGTCATAATCGTCCCGCTTTCCTGCCAGGCGCCGCCGTCAACCCGCCATTGCGCGCCGGCGGCCACAACGTCACCCGGCACAATGGTAACCCAGAGCCAACCAATTCCTGACAACAGGACATTAAACGTGTTGGTTACATTTGGCGCCGCAGCATAGTTCGCGTCCCCGGCCTGCGAGGCAATAATGCTGACCAGGCCTGTGGCGCTGAACGTGGCCACGTTGCCGCTGATCGTGGCCGGACCGGAACCCACCGCAAAACTTACCCTAAATCCGGTACTGGCCGTGGCAGAAAGCGTCAGGCGGTTCGTCGTGTCCTGGGTTGGAATCGCCGCGAACGTGATTGTCTGCGTTGCCTTCTGCGCTGTGACATTGACCGTTGCCGAGGTGATGGCATAATATAAACTGTCCTCGGCCTTGATCGCCCGCACCCCGACTGTGCCAGTGCCCGTATCCATCCCCAACTGGTTGCCACTTATGATCGTGCCCGAGCCGCTGGTCACCGCGTAGGTCACCGCGCCCGTGCCCGACCCGCCGGACGTGCTCAGCGTCTGCGCCGTGTTATACGTTTGCGGACTGGCCGCGTTCAACGTCAGCGTGGTCTGTGCTACTTTGCTGCCAACCCCGGCCAGATTTATAACATAAGGCGTGGTCACGGAATCATTAGCTATGCTGACCGCTGCCGTGTGCGTTCCTGCCGCACCGGGAGCATAAATAACATTGAAATTGCTTTTTGTGCCGACAGCAACCGCGGATGGCATCCCTGCGATCCGGAAATACGCGGCGTTTGCGCCGTTCGTTGTCACGCCGCTGATGGACAGGGTTGTGCTGCCGGAATTGGTGATGGAAAGCGTGTTGGTCCGCCCCGAGCCCCAGGAGAGACTGCCGAAATCCGTGCCTTTGGCCGCGCTGGCCGCTTCGCCGCTGGCTATTGCCGCGCCGTTTGTGCCCAGTACAGAACAATTCGGTGTTGAATTGACAAAAACGTATGCTGCGCCGGCGTCGTTCGTGCCGCCCGAAGATGAACCATACGCCCCCGCGGCGCAAATTCCGCCATCCGCGCTCAGCGCCACGGAGCGGCCAAAATAATCGTTTGTCTGCCTGTCGGAGGCAAAGAACTTGGATGCCTGGGTGGACACGCCCGCCCAACTGCCTGCCGCATCCGTGAATATATACACCGCCCCGGCATTAGTCGTAGAACCATACGCCCCTGCTGCGCAAATCCCGCCATTCGCGTTCAACGCCACGGAGCGGCCAAAATAATCGTCCATCTGCGCGTCGGAGGCAAAGAGCTTGGTTATCTCATTGGACACGCCCGCCCAACTCCCCGCCGCATTCGTGAACATATACACCGCCCCGGCATAGGTCACTTCCGGAGAGGCATGAGGCGCCCCCGCGGCGCAAATTCCGCCATCCGCGCTTAGCGCCACGGAACAGCCCAGATAATCGCCCCACTGCCAGTCGGAGGCAAAGAGCTTGGCTGTCTGGTTGGACACGCCCGCCCAACTGCCTGCCGCATTCGTGAATATATACACCGCTCCGGCATGATCCATTTCTTCGCCCAGAGAGGAATTATAGGCTCCCCCGGCGCAAATTCCACCATCCGCGCTCAGCGCCACGGAACCGCCCAGATAATCGCTTTCATGCCTGTCGGAGGCAAAGAGCTTGGCTGTCTCATTGGATACGCCCGACCAACTCCCCGCCACATTCGTGAATATATACACCGCTCCGGCCTGGTTCGTGCCGCCCGGCGATGAAGCTGACGCCCCGGCGGCACAAATCCAGCCATTCGAGCTTAATACCACGGAACAGCCCAAATAATCGCTTGCCAGCCTGTCGGAGGCAAAGAGCTTGGCTGTCTCATTGGACACGCCCGCCCAACTCCCCGCCGCATTCGTGAATATATACACCGCTCCGGCTTGGCTTGTGCCGCCCGGAGAGGAATTAGGCGCTCCCGCGGCGCAAATCCTTCCATCCGCGCTCAGCGCCACGGAACTGCCCAGATAATCACCCTCATGCCTGTCGGAGGCAAAGAGCTTGGTTGTCTCATTGGACACACCCGCCCAACTCCCCGCCACATTCGTGAATATGTACACCGCGCCGGCGTAGTTCGTGCCTCCCGGCGATGAACCATACGCTCCCGCAGCGCAACTCCTTCCATCCGCGCTTAATGCCACGGAATAGCCCAAATTGTCGCCCGCCTGCCGGTCGGAAGCAAAGAGCTTGGCGCTTTGTACCCATGGGTCAATCGTGATCGGATAGGTTGCGCCAGTGTCTGTGACTTTTATCCAAAGCACGCCGTCGCCAGGCCGCGTTTCAAAACGCGCCGGCAATTCGCGCCCAGCCGAGTCAATAACATGCAACCCGGCATAGCACAATATCTCCCGGCCTTGCGCGTCACGCACGCATATTGCCCTTCCGTCGGCTTCCGCAGCCACAGCCCGCAGATTGCCATTCTGTTCCAGAGGGATCAGCAGTTCTTCCTCGTCAGCCGCCCATGACGGACGTTTCGGAATGTCCCACCCCTGCTCCAAACCAGCTGGTCCATTGACCACCCATTCGATTGCCCACCCGCGATCCACTTCCACCCGGTTTGCTGCACTCTGACACGGCAATCCAAGGTCAATCTTATTACCCGATACCGAGAAAGCGGATGCGCCCAAGGTCCAGCTGCCTTTGCCGGTCCTCACCGTCAGGCCTTTCGGCCCTATCAGCACATCCGCGCCGAGCGCGGCAGAATGGGCCTCAAAACAGCCGGCTCCGGATTCCCTGAAATGATATTCGGCCTGGTCGCGTCCCATTGCCCGGTTGATCGCCAGGCGCAGGTCCGGCGGCACGTCCTTTGTAGACGCCGAGTCAGCCGAAAGCGTTTGCGCCGGCAGGACCGCAAGCCCCATCACCAGAATCGAGACTTCCAAAAACCTATATAAACACCTTTTTTCTGAATGCATGCGTTTGCCTCCAATGTAACTATTTGGTTATTTGCAGAACACTTTTTGAAAGGCAAAAAATCAACAGATTTATTATAAAGTAGCTTGTTTTACGCCCGGTTGTCAATTGAAAATATATTCCTGATTAATGAAATTCTTTTTCATGCCTACCGCTCTGGGCAGACGTCGGCCGCAAAATTATTCGGAACTTCTGATATCTGGCAACACCATCTTGTCATTCAAAAGAATCATGTAGTCACAGTTACCATCGCCTTTCTGCCTCACCAAATATCCGGCCATTTCGGCGATTGAGTAAAATTTGATCATCGCGTATGGAGAAAAAAACGATATTTTCTGGATTAATATCAACATGTTGGATTTTTCGATTACTATTCCGCAATTCAATGGATAAACCGATCCTTCCCTGGTTAATTCGAACACTTGCATTATCCTGACATGATTGTCGGGAAATTTCAGCCCTTCCTCACGCCACGCTAATTTTATCTTCTGATACGTATCCTCTATGCCCTCAAAACTATCATGATTTAATTTTTAGAAGGGACCAATCCCCATCGCTCATAAAAGTGTTGAAGACGCTTATTATTCTCATCCTTGCCCGCATCCAGCACGAGGACCGTTACCGCCTTCCATTTCAAATTTTTGCAGCCAAAGCCGGTAAGCCAAGCGACTTTCTTTCCCAAAGTGCCAGTTTTACCATACAATACAACGCTTGAATCACCGGATGGCAGTTTCAGACATTCCAGAACTTGTTGCTGCATGGTTGATGAGGAAGCCAATTTTCCCTTCATTATTCGTTGGATGAACCGATGTTCCTGCCATGCATCAACCTTCAGATCTCCACCATGGGCCGCATCCTGAATGCCGCAGCTGAGCCATTGATCGGAAACGGACTCCGAAAGAAAACCGCTCTGGTTGAGATAAGCCGTCAATTTCTTCGGCCCTATTTTTTCGGCAAGCCAGCCAAAATAATCGTTACTGGAATAATCCATGGCTTCTTTGAGGGACAGGTCGCGCGGGGTGTCCGGTATGTACTTGTCGGCACACTGGTGTCGCATTTCCAAGTTGACGAGCCCTTCTTCAAGCGCGGCCCATGCAATAATAATTTTGAAGGTGGAACACGGTGAGACCTTTTTCTCCGCGACAGAGACATTGCCGGCAGCCACCGCCGTTTTACCGCCTTGTACGGTTTCCAGAACGACAAAGTCCTCCGCATACATCCGGTTGCTCAAAAAAACCACGACACCGAAAAACAACCATACAACACCTATTCGGAGGCATCCGGCAAATGTTTTTTTCATAATAACGTCAACGCAAGAATTTTTTTCCATAAGTAGCATCTTACATGTTTTGCCGCGTATCAATCAATTTGGATTACCGGCGAGTCAGTTCGACAGTGTTCGTCTTATTCTGCTCGGGATTGAACACCTCCAGACGGACTTTTGTGCCAACGGCTCCGCGAATGAGGTTCACGCACTCCTCAAGTGTTTTATCGGCTACAGCAGTCTCGTCAATTTTCTGGATAATGAGACCTGTTGAGAGGTCAGCCTGCAAAGCTGGTGTCTTGGGCAAAACCTTGACGATTCGCAACCAGCCGGTTTTTGGATCCTTATCTAACGCAAGGATGCACGGCTTGCACAGACCCTTGCCTTTTTCATACTGGTAATGACTGATTTGTCTTTCACAGTTATGGCAGTAGTAATCTATCTTCGGGTTTTTTTTGCCAACCTCTATGCCGATATTTAACGGTCGCCCATTGTTTTTCTTAATCTCATCTAACAACTTCTTGGTGCTCTCTTTTGCAAGGCTCATTTGTCCATCCGAAATCACATAGACTCATCCCATCCCCATCATGACAAGCACGAGTATATCAAAAAACACCGTAAAATCAAGCCTAAAACGTGTTTTCATGGGGCGGGAACAGGTCAAACGGAGGGAAAGCAGACAAAAATATCAAGGGGCGATTATTTTGTCTTGTATCGAGAAACTATTCAAGCCACTCGTCGGCGACTGGCGCGTTCAAGTGCATTTGCGGTAATAAATATGTTTCTGGAACGAAAGGCCGGCGGACTCTCGGACAGCAAAGTGGCCCGTAACGCGGCGGACTCATTCCCAAACTTAGGCCACCGCAAATAGCGTTGCCGGTCAAAGACCCAGCCGGGAATATCCAGACCATATTCCCTGGCTAGATGTTCTGCAACGCCTGCCAGATAAGCATTGATGGCCGCGCCGGATTTCCCTTCCATCAACGGCGGTTCATCTGCCAACAGAGCCGTGTCCGGTGCGCGATAAAAAGCATCGAGAAAATCGCCCAAGGCAACAGCCAAAGCCACCCCGGATTTTAATTCCGTGATTATATGAGCCAATGTGTTCATAGCATCCAATATCCTCATCATTCAAATAGAGATTCAATAAAATATTGAACTCGGGGTGGAATGGCCGCAACCGGATAATACGTTTCGACGAGCCGCAGGGCATCTTCCTTGTTGGCCAACCTCATGCGCCGGATTAAAAAACGCGCATCCGCTTCATCCTGCCCCCCTTCCAATCCTATCCGCGAGGCCATGCATTTCATGGCAAATAGATATTCCGGCACGGGCATGATCACCTTTAGATGTTCAAATTGCGGCAGACCGGCCGCCGTTGTCTCATGACGCTCCGATACGAATCCCTTGACACCATCGTTAAACCAGCCTTCAGCATATCCTTTTTCGCGACCAATCTCTTCGGCAATCTGGCGCACCACGGCCGTTGGCGCAAAAATGGCGTCAATATCCCGCGTGGATTGCCGCGACTGGAAGGCCAGGATCATGGCCGAGCCGCCAAAAATACAGATTTCTCCGCGCATCCCGCGTTCCCCCAAACGCCGCGACAATTCACCCAATGCTGCTATGATTCGTTCTCGATCCAGACTGTTCATACAATGTTTTCCATAGAGGGGATTGAAACATTCAGTTCATAAAGTAAGATAGCATTTTATTGAAATACATCAAGCAAATGCTTCCACGAATTACGTAATTCAAACGATTATCCCTTCTCCACCATAATCTGCGCCGGATACCCTGGGACTGATTCAGTGACCAGCCGGTATTGCGAGATGATTGGGGCATAGCCGTCCCTCGCGCTCCTGTGCCTCATTCCTGTCGGGCTGTCTTTTGCGGAAAGGACAATTGACAAGTCGTATGACGTATGCTTGACATCCTTGCCCGTTTCCTTTCGCAACAGCTTTATCAGCTCGTCCCGCCCAATCCCGTCCTTTCTTGTCGCAAGAACGTCAAATATCAACCCCGTAGGATGAGCCAAGTCTGAATGGGTTCCGAGGATGGCGTTGATACTTGGGTGGGCGGTCTTTGCCTTTCCTGGGCTCGTTGTGCTTGGCTTTGGCAGGCTTTATGGTGGCAGGCGTCTCTTCGGTTTGGGATGATTTCATGGCAAACTTCCTTTTGCTTGTGCTTGGAGGTCTACCGGATACAAAATAAAGAGCCCAGCAATTAATTTATATAAAAGATGGGCGTATCTTGCAACGTGGCGCAGGAAGTGCTGGTCGGACCGGACAAAGGAACGGGCGTCATTCTGTCGTGAGGGGCTACCCAAGAGCAGTGGATATTTCTCGGCAGCAGGCTGACTTCATCTTTGCCAGTTCTGCCGCCTTTTCATTAAGCTCATCTTTCAGGAACATAATTTTACGCTGTAGATGATTAAGGCTGCATAATTCTTCATCATTCAAAACAGGGTCGCCATTGCCGAGAATATTAAGGCGGTCATGTTCCGCATAATTAATGCAATATTCCAAATCCAGAAGGTCATTGGAAAGTTTGAGTATTTTAATTTCTTGGTTCATTTTACGGGCATTTTTATTTGGGCGTTATATGATTCAAGAAAGAGGAGAGGAAATCCTGCGGGAAGGGAGGGAACGGAAAGTAGTGTTCAGTGTTTGTATGTAATGATCACACTGACGATTTTGGCGATCCGTCTGCGAGGCAACGAATACCGTCCGGTATGTTGTTTATGACCACCAGTGTTTTCTCCATCACGAAATTGGTGAGTTCGACACCTCGTCGGACAATGGTCTGCCGTTTCATGACAGTAAAGCCGTGGGCCTCAAAGAAAGGAAAGGCTGTGATGCTCGACTCGACAAAGAGACGCGTAAGTCCGAGGACTTTCGCCTTATCCTCGATCTGGCGGAAGATGGCGGATCCGATACCACGTCTTTGGTATTTGTGGTGACAGTAGAAACAGTCGATGTGTCCGTTGTCTTCCAATTCCCCGAACCCGGCAATGATTCCATCGTCATCGGCAACAAACGTAGTCCGGGCTGGGAACTTTCTTTCAGCCCATGCATCTGCATCAGGCACAGTCGGCGACCACACGTTGACCTGTTCGGTTGTATAGTCTCGCGTGTTCACGGTGTGGATTGTGTCATGGAAGATACGCACGATCTGGCGTGCGTCTGCTCGTATTGCTTCCCGGATTTGCATCATTCTTTCTCGGCAAACTTGTTGTTATGCCACAACTTCCTGTCTTTATCCTGTCCTTATCCCAAATTATAAAACAAATTCTTACTGGCAATTATTATTTCGCCTTGTTTGCCCAAGATTATCCTGAAGAATTGGATTGTCAAAGATTTTAAGGAACCAGCATTAACAGGAACTTCAGGTCAGGATTGCGGGAATAGCGACGATAGGTTCGGATCTATTGTTATGCCCACTTCGATTATCTTTATCCCAATCATCCCTCGAAAGGGAATAGAAAACCAAATGGGATTTTCCACGAGGAATCTGAACCTCATGACATCCTCCACATCTAAACCCCACCCTTTCGGGGATCGCCCGGCTCTTGAGATTTCCGACGCCCGGTCGGATTTGGATCTCTGCCAATTCAAGCTCTCTGAAAGCATAGTCCAGCACGGATCTGCAACTTTTCGTCATGATTCCCTTGCCGTGATGATCTGGAATGAGTTCGTAATGCATCTTTGCGATGTGCTGGTCGTTGATCTGTAAGGCGATGAGCCCGATGAGTTGATCGCGCAGGCAGATAGCGAAAACCATCATCTGATTCTTGAAGCACAGGCTATCCGATTTTTGCTGGCTTTGCGAGAATATTTAATGACTTCCTGTTATTTTGAATAGGGTTTACGCGTCAATACATTTTCGTGCGCCTGTATGATTTCGCAGATAGTGGAATGCCGCGCCTCACCTTCTATGACTTATGCGGAGACATCAATGGGCATGGACACGGACAGAGATATTTCTCCAGCAGAAGACCCAGCGCAAGAAGGATATCTTCCTGCCATGGAGATGCCGCAAGCTGAACACAGATAGGGAGCCCCTCTGAACTCATCGTGGCGGGAACGACCAGGCATGGGCTCCCCAGCAGGGAATAAGGGAGCGTGTACTGAAAGGTGGTGCCGCTCACAGTTCCACCATGTGCTGGAGCTGTCGTAGCGCATACCGGTCCGAGAAAGATGTCCCATTGCGAGAACTCGACGGACAACGAACTGCGAAACTCATCCCAGTCGGCAAGAAGCTTATCATGCTTGCCTGACCAATACCTTCGTGTAATCTCCAGGGACCTTCGAGGACAATAAGGAGGAGCGCCCTCGCTTATATCAACGTCATGTTGACGAAGAATATCCGCAACCTTTCTCACCGCAGTAGCGATTTCCGGTGTGGGTTCCATATCGCCATCCGTTGCAAAAAACCGCACTCGTGGCTTCCGGCAAAGCCTCTGCCAAGCCATGGCGCTTGGCGCCACCGGAACCGGAACAGTACCAGTGTCACGAAAATCAGGTCCCGCAAGAATGCCATAGGCGAGTTCAATATCTTCCACGGAACGCGCCATGGGCCCAATCTGGGTGCGTGGGTCGCTCAATCCCCCCGGAAGGCAAAGCGCGCCTATGTTGGGAATGCGACCGGTGGTGGGTTTAAGACAGAAGACTCCGCAGCAATGCGCCGGAAAGCGGAGACTGCCCCCCGAGTCACTACCAAGTCCGAGCGGGCTTCCCCGGGCGACCACCAATGCGGCCTCACCGCCGCTACTGCCTCCTGGAGTTCTGCTGAGCATGAAAGGATTCAGTGTGCGGCCATAGACTTCATTCGCCGTTTCGCCGCCGCCGCCTCCCGGCGGACAGTTGGTTTTTGCAATGAGAATTGCACCAGCTGCCAGAAGACGTTCCACTGCTACGGCAGTAACGGCGGGTCGAAATGCTCGTCGGCTGGGCAGACCCGCACAAGAAATCTGACCTGCGATATCAAAGATGTCCTTTGCGGTAAAGGGAACGCCATGTAGCGGCGCTTTCGGATTCCGAACCGTATCGGCCTTGCGGGCCGCGACCAGGGCTTCTTCCTCAAAAACCTGCACGGCGGCGTTAATTATCGGATTAACTTCGGTGATTCGTGCAAGAAAACTCCGCACTATTTCTTCGCTGGATGCCTCTCGCCAGGACACCATTTTCGCCAAATCACTGGCGGAGAATTCATAAAGTTCCATGCAAACCTCGTTAAAACTCGGGCGGATAATACTGCCGCCACAATTCACGTGCCAGGTTATAGGCGTTGGTCCCGATCCCCTGGTCGGAAAAATATTCGCACACATTGACGATATCCCGTAAAAAAAGTTGACCTGCATCCTGGTGGCAGGATGGATCTACTGCCTGGGGAAAATCAATGATTATTGGCTTACCGGCATGGTACAGGATGTTGTAGGATGATAAATCGCCGTGCACAACACCATTATAGAGCATACGGTCCACGTCGGTTACCAAGAGATCCAATACAACCCGGGCCTGCTTTTTTTCAAATGACAAATCTTTCAATAAAGGAGCAGCCAGCGCTTCTTCACCGATAAAATCCATAATCAGCAGATGCTCGCACAGATCGTAAGGCCTGGGCACGCTGACCTCTGCCCTGTACAGTTTGTCCAATACACGGAATTCTGTTTCCATCCATAATTCCTCCCTGACCCTTGCCATTCTTTTCAAAAGCCGCCGGTCCCAGACCTTGCCCTGCAGGTAACCTGCCTTATTTTTAAAATTTCGGTATTGACCGGTTTTAAAAATCTTGACTGCCAGGTATCTCTGGCAGTATTCCGGATGGGCTTTACAACATAACACAGTTGCCTCTTTCCCTCTTTTCACCTCACAGACAATTTTTTGGATGATCTGTCTGCCGATCAATAGATCACAATCTTTTTGATACCTGTCGAAATCTTTAGTGCACCCCATAAATTACGCTACTCCTTTTCTACTCCGACAAACCAACGTTACGAATCAACGGACGGCTTTTCAGCCGCCATTGATTCGGTCGTTTAGGCGACAGGCGAAACACCCTCTTCGGCTAATCGTTTCTCCTGAATTCTATGAGTTCTATCGGACCGCCGTTGTCTATGATCATCGCAGTTCTGACGCCCGCTGAAGGGGAGTCGGGAATGGACAATACTTTCTTCCCCTTGAGTGCTTCCTCAATGTCATTAACCTCAAACGCGACATGTGGGACGGTCTTGATGAGCTCGGATATCGGACTGTCTGCCTCGAACCGCATCCACTCGATGCCGTAAGGGCTCTCCCGAAACCCGGAAACGTACATCTTGTAGCGCGGTAGATAACGCTCGCCATCCCGTGCCTGGTTTGTCGGTATTCCCGTGTGATGATAGCGCCAGCCCCAACAGGCCGTCGCGCTTGGCGGTTCGTGGTCTTGCCGCATAATTGATTCGACTTTGTCGTTATTATGGTTTGTGTCAGTCATTTTTATTTTCCTTTTTTTTACGTTGAGCGTTTTGTTTGGGGCTTTCTCGCCATGAATACAATAACGTTATCTTCGGCGGTTGCCTCCGTTTCCGTGTAGTTTCCATGAACGGCTTCGATTTCGAAACCGGCGTGTTCGAGCATCATGCGCAATTCGTTGCAGAAGTATTTATTCTCGTAAAGCGTGTATTCCTCCTCGGCAATGGATTGTCCATCGCGCTTCAACACCGTGCGCATTTGACATGTCATACGTTGTTCAAGTGGATCGAACGCTGCGGTACGGCAGTATAGCTGGTAATCCGACCCATTCTTCGGCGTCTTCCCAATCATATGCCATGGTTCTGGCAATTGTTTACGTAACTCCTCCTTTAGCCACAATTGCCACTCTTTGGCATGTTTATACGGCAGATGATTGTCCAGCAACAGCATGCCGCCTGGGTTCAGATGGTGGTAGAAGCGTTGCAACGCCATAAAATCCTGTTGGCGACTGACTCCTAGCCCAAATGCGCCGCAGACAACGATGCTCTGATAGGTGCGCGGCAGGTCCAGTTCATGCAGAGCTTGTTCGTATAGCCGAGGCTTCAGATTCTCGCGTTCTGCTTTTTCCCGGCACAGGGTGAGCATGTCGGTCGATACGTCAGAGCCGTCCACGTCCAGCCCAGCCCGTAAAAACGGGATCAGTAAACGACCGGTTCCGCAACCGGCGTCCAAAGCAGGTTGTCCATGAAGTTCTATTTGTTTCTGAAAATAGGCGATTTCCGGTCCTTCCGTGCAATGTTCCGCCCAGTACCGCGCAACGAGTCCATAGTGCCATGTTTGAGGTTTATTATTCATATATAGTTCCTGATTAGATGACCGGCAAACCAGTCGCTTCGATTTTGTATTTTTTGTCCGGATAAAGTTTTCCCTTTGTGTGCGGGGAATGCGTTGGCGCGGCTCTGTTCCGGATTTACGTAAGCCGAGCCGGTTTATTTGCAGATGAAGACCGTCACGGATGACGGCTTATGCGAGGAAACAAAAAAGCCGCTCCCCCAAGGGAACGGCTTGAAGCGCGCTGAAGGCAACCCATCTATGCCGGGATCCCAAAGGGGCGTGACGATCTGACGGAACGCATATTTCTGACTCTCACCACACCCTCCTTTCCGACATCAAATTAGTTGGTTTATTGGCGAAACATTCAAACAAATATCAGATAATCAAAAATACACAAGTATTTTTTTGGTTTTTTTATGCCGCGAACCAGCGCATTGACAGGTCCGCAATTTTATTGCCATTCATGACCGCTAGAACGTCGATGCCTGCCTTATCTGAACGCCATTGGATGGTTTCGGACGTACAGGTGTTTTTACGAATTAATTAGGGGCATATGGCTTTGAAATACTATTAAACCAACGCTCCTTCCTGGGCGACAATACAGGATGGAAAGTCAGCATGGCTCCGCCAGCAGTGCAGCCCCTTTCCCGTTCATGATGTAGGGGTAGAAACCTCCCGTAGATGCGAGATAATCCCGTAGCCGTCTCTTTCTTGCCGTCCATTCCCCGCGAAACGCTTCGCCGCAGTCAACGTGCGACAGCCCCTTGATCATGGTGGCGTAGAGAATTTGACCAAGCATTTTCACTTTATAGGCTGGCATGAGATCGTAATGGTTTTTTGGACTTTCAACGGCGGGGATCAAGAAGTCCATCATGTCCCGCAGGCTGAATTCCGTTATGCCCTGCCGGTTGAAGTATGTCCTCAAAACCGTCTCGGCTCTTCTCGTAAGTTCCAGAATGCAGAACAAGTCATCAATGGAAAGTTTTTTATCAATATCGTTATCGGCACGGATCTGTTGACAAAGTTGCCGTGCCCGTTCTGTTGATGCCTTCCGTTGTTTTTCCCGTTTGATAATCTGTCCTACCCTTGCTCTGGATATGCCGAAGTTCCTGGAAATCTGAAAATATGTCCGCCCGGCAACCAGCATGTTCATGATTCTAAGGATGATGTCAGGAGATTTTGAGGGCATGTTTTTTGAGGGAAAGGTTATTTAACTGAAAATCGGTTCTTTTACAGACTTGTCTTATCAAACCAGATTGAATATTATATTTCCATGAAAAAATTACGGATATACGTGGATTCGTCTGTTATCGGGGGCTGCTTTGACCCTGAGTTTGAAAAATGGTCAAACGGACTATTCAGGGATTTCCATGTCGGAACGCTTTCGCCGGTGCTGTCTGAAATAGTGGACGTGGAGATGGATGATGCCCCTGAAGAAGTAAAAAGGAAATATGCCGAGTTGCTTGCACTTGAGCCGGAGTTTATTTATTTGACCAAGGAGGCAGATGATTTGGCGAAATGTTATCTGAAGGAAAAAATCCTAAGTCAGAATTATGCCGATGACGCTTTGCACATCGCCCTTGCAACGGTTGCTCAGGTGGATATTCTTGTTAGTTGGAATTTTAAGCATATCGTCAACTTCGGCAAAATCCGGCAGTTTAACAGCATTAACTTGAGACAAGGTTATAATACGATTCAGATTTATTCCCCCAGGGAGGTGACGAATTATGGCGATTAAAACAGTAGATGTTTTCAGAAAAATCCGGGATGAACATTATCGGATTTTGAAGGGCAAATCCTACGAGGAACGTTTAAAATTCTATCGCAGGAAAGCCCATTCTTTTCGTATAAAAGTCGGACAATTGTTGAAGAAACAAGTTGCTTCGTTATAAAAATGCTGAATTTTTTCAGACCGAAACTGGGAACGAAAAAGCATCCCATTATCGTTCGGGTTCAAAATGAGCAACGTGCCAGGGAAGTAGCGTCCATCTGCGAAAAATACGGATGGCAATATATTGTCGGTCTTGAACCTGACAAACCGGAGGATATTGCTGATTTGGAGAAAGCCCTTCGCTCTCCATTTGCCCAACAGACCCAACCAAATGTCCAGCCCCGAATAGGCAAGAATGATTATTGTTCCTGCGGCAGCAATTTGAAATACAAGAACTGCTGTGGGAAGAATAATAAGGCTTGATTATTTCTTTGCCATTCTCGCTACCAGTGTTGAACTTTCGCCTTGATGGAACTTGATTTTACCGTGAAGCGTCTTGGTATCTTTCAATTCCAGCCAGCCTGAACCGAACGCCTCGTCACATTCGTCATTCCCAGCCCAGGTAAATTCCAATCGTCCCCTGCCAGCAGCCTTGATAATGTCCGGCCTTTGTCTCCCGATCCGCAATCGTGAAAAGTTCGTTTAGGTTGTTCATGACGAGGGAGTATAGGTAAACTATAGCGAAAAATCCAGCCAGATGCGTTCCATTTTTACTCCTTATCGGTTTTTATTGCAGAAGACCATTTAATGCAATATAGTTTCACGCATGACAACTGATAAGATGGGAAAAACGCAGGACAACAGGGCCCATGCAGAACTCGACCGCGCTATCACGCAAGCGAAGGATGCAGGGGTCTGGTCGCGTGAATCCACTATGCTCATCAGCGACCCTGCCTTCCGTGAACAACTCATTAACGACATCAAGACACATGTTTGGCCTGGCATCCAGCGCTTGTTTCAGGGGACAGATTTAGTTGCGGATCCTTCAGGGCAAGGTCAATTGACGATTACTCAGGAATGGTTGCGCGAAACCACTATGTCTTTTTTGTTTCTGGTATGGCATGCCGAAGATGCGGGAAAGAACCCTGGGGATGTTCCTTATTTCTGCCGGCTTGAAGTAAAATACAGTCAGCATAACTACTTGTTTGAGATAGATTTTTTCATCCATTTCCCCGAATCCTTCGATACGCAGCGACTTAAGGCGTTAATGGGCAATCCCCGGTTTGCCGGCAATCCACCCAAGTTAATTTACGAAACGGGGCATGATGACCAACCAGGCATCCTTATCGTAGAATTTCGTTATGGACACGGATATGAAAATCCCGTCCAGCCGATCATCCAGACAATGTTGGCAGATATGGCTGAACATGTTCATTTTTTACGCCGGTTGGTTCGGGCGGCGCGGCTGCTTGGCTCGGATTACGACAACGAACAGCACCTTCTGTCAGTGGAGCGCGAACTTGAGATGTGCTTCACTGCACGTTAACAGTTATCTCATCCCTGTTTCGTCCTTAAAACGACTTGAAATCCTAGGGTATGCAGCCATGGGCGGCTTTGAGAGCGTATCCGCTGTAGTCCGGTTGACCCTGTCTTATCTGGGCTCCGGAGCCGTAACAACGTAACATGATTTTCGCCTGCCGGAGTCTCAAAAAGGACCATAATTATTGGCAGATATTAACACCGGCTATGTCTGGTTGCCGCCTTTTGCCTCTTGTTACGGCGTTACGGATGCCAATGGAGGAGCATATCGGGAAAAGGCGGGGAAAATTGTGCCCTCTAGCGCTCCAAGCTCGAAGCGCGTTGATATTTTATTGATGAGTATGAAGCTACTTTTGATTTGTCGGTATTCGGCACCAGATCCATAATGTCCGACAAATGAAAATACATGACTGGATTCAGTTAGTGGCATACTTTGGGATGCTCACCATAATTGTACCGCCACTCGGCGCGTACATGGCTAATGTATTAGTAGGCAAGCCGCCAAAATGGATGCGTTGGTTGTTGCCGTTTGAGAGATTGATCTATCGTCTTGCCGGTGTTGACGCCACAGTCGAAATGCAATGGACCACCTACACTTTCGCATTGCTCTGGTTTCATCTCTTCGGTTTCCTTGTATTGCTGGGATTGCAGTTGGCACAAGGATTCTTGCCGTTTAATCCTCAAAACTTTGGAGGCGTGCCTTTCCATCTGGCCGTCAATACAGCAATCAGTTTCGTAACCAATACTAATTGGCAGTCATACTGCGGTGAGTCCACAATGAGCTATCTCACGCAGATGTTTGGATTATGTGTTCAGAATTTTCTCAGTGCCGGAACTGGCATTGCTGTACTGCTTGCGTTTACACGCGGATTGACACGGAAATCATCAGCGACTGTGGGCAATTTCTGGGCCGACCTAACGCGATCTGTGGTCTATATCCTCCTACCTCTTTCCTTCATTCTGGCAATTCTGTTGATCAGTCAAGGCGTGGTTCAAACTCTCTCGCCATATGTGGACACTACAACATTAGAAGGACAACATCAGATTGTTCCGCTTGGTCCGGCCGCTTCACAAATTGCCATCAAGCAGCTTGGAACAAATGGCGGTGGGTTTTTCGGCGCGAACAGCGCGCACCCCTTTGAGAATCCAACGCCACTCTCCAATTTCCTCGAAATGTTGGCGATCCTTATGATTCCAGCCTCTCTCACGTACACCTATGGCCAAATGCTTGGAAATCGCCGGCAAGGATGGGTTCTGTTTGCAGCAATGATGATCCTACTGATTACGGGGCTTGGTGTTGCATTGGCTGGCGAGTACACCTTTCAGGGTAATATGGAGGGAAAAGAAACACGTTTCGGTATCCTTAACAGTGTGATGTGGGCCACCGTCACAACGGCGGCATCCAACGGATCGATCAATGCAATGCACGACAGCCTTTCCCCGATTGCCGGACTGGTTACAATGGGAAATATGCTGTTGGGTGAAGTCATCTTCGGCGGTGTCGGATCGGGATTATATGGAATGCTGATGTTCGCCATCTTGGCTGTGTTCCTGGCCGGTTTGATGGTTGGCAGGACGCCGGAATATCTTGGTAAGAAGATAGAAGCCACGGAAGTGAAAATGGCGATGATCGCAGTTCTGACGCCTTGTGTGACAATTCTGATTCTGGCCGCCTTGGCTTCCGTGATAAAACCGGGTTTTTCGTCCCTCAACAACGCTGGCCCGCATGGGCTCAGCGAAATCGTCTATGCATTCGGTTCCATGGCCAACAACAACGGCAGTGCATTCGCAGGCCTGAACGCCAACACCCCTTTCTACAATTATCTTGGCGGCCTAGCCATGCTTATTGGCCGGTTCGCTGTCATTGTTCCTTCCCTTGTGATTGCCGGAAGCATGGCGCGCAAGAAGATAGCGCCTCCATCGTCTGGAACGTTCCCAACCGACGGGGTTTTGTTCGTCGTTCTGTTGATAGGCGTTGCATTGATCGTCGGGGCGTTGACTTTTTTCCCTGTTGTCTCACTTGGTCCGATTACGGAACATTTATTGATGCGTGCGGGGCGCACATTCTAAGGCAGGAAATACAATGCAAGACGGTTCACAACTCTTATTCGACAGCAAACTGGTCAAAGCGGCCATTTGGGATTCATTCCGCAAACTGGACCCGCGTGCGCAGTGGCACAATCCTGTCATGTTTGCCACCGAGATTGTCGCCGTGCTATGCACCATTGTCTTGGCATACGATCTCTTTGCGTGGTCATTGTCGTGGTTCAATCTGCAGATTACCTTCTGGTTATGGCTGACCATGCTGTTCGCCAACTTTGCCGAGGCCATTGCCGAAGGGCGTGGCAAAGCACATGCGGACACTCTCAGAAAAGCGAGAACACATACAACGGCACGGCGATTACGGGATGCACAAGAGGAGCGAGTCAAGGCTTTGGAACTGAAATGTGGCGACCTTGTGATTTGCGAGGCAGGCGACATAATTCCCACCGACGGAGAGGTCGTGGAAGGCATCGCTTCCGTGGACGAATCCGCTATTACCGGCGAATCCGCTCCCGTGATACGCGAAAGCGGCGGTGATCGCAGCGCCGTAACCGGCGGCACACTGGTCCTGAGTGACCGGATAGTCGTTTGCGTAACAGCCGAACATGGCCACACGTTTCTGGACCGCATGATCGCGCTGGTTGAAAACGCCAGCCGGCAGAAAACTCCGAACGAAATCGCGCTTGGGTTGTTGCTTGCCGGCATGACCGTGATGTTTCTTGTGACGGTGTACACACTGCCGGCATTCGGACGCTATAGCGAACAGGCGGCTGGACAGCACGATGTTGTCAGGTTGAGTCTGCCTGTTCTGGCATCCCTGCTGGTTTGCCTGATTCCCACAACAATCGGCGCGCTACTCAGCGCCATCGGGATCAGCGGCATGAATCGCCTCATGCGGCGGAACGTGCTCGCCATGAGCGGACGCGCCGTGGAAGCGGCCGGCGATATTGACGTCCTTCTTCTGGACAAAACCGGCACCATCACGCTCGGCAACCGCATGGCAACGGCCTTCATACCGGCCCCGGGAATCTCCGTCGAACATCTGGCCGACGCCGCGCAACTCGCATCGCTCTCCGACGAGACACCCGAAGGCCGGTCCATTGTCATTTTGGCCAAGCAACGGTTCAATCTCAGGGGTCGGGAGGTAGCGCAGCCGCATGTTCATTTCATTCCTTTCACAGCTCAGACGCGCATGAGTGGTGTTGATTTTCCGGCGGAAGACAACCGCCCGGCGCGGTGCATTCGGAAGGGAGCGACGGATGCAATCAGGACTCACGTTGACCGGATGGGCGGCGTGTTTCCGGAAGCCGTTGAACGTATTGTGCTGGAGGTGTCTCGTAGCGGCAGCACTCCTTTGGTTGTGGCCGAGAACCGAACCGTACTAGGGGTTGTTCAACTGAAGGATATTGTCAAAGGTGGTATCAAGGAAAGATTCGCCCAGTTGCGCAAGATGGGCATCCGAACCGTAATGATCACCGGCGATAATTCCCTGACGGCCGCCGCCATTACGGCCGAGGCTGGCGTGGACGACTACATGGCACAAGCCACGCCTGAACAAAAACTCGACCGGATTCGCGAGGAACAAGCCGCCGGTCATCTTGTGGCCATGACAGGAGATGGAACCAATGACGCCCCGGCGCTCGCGCAGGCCGATGTGGCAGTGGCAATGAACACCGGCACTCAGGCCGCACGCGAAGCAGGCAACATGGTGGATTTAGACAGCAATCCCACCAAGCTCATTGACATTGTGGAGACAGGGAAGCAATTACTGATGACACGCGGCGCGCTCACCACCTTCAGCATTGCAAACGACGTGGCAAAATACTTCGCGATAATTCCGGCCATGTTCGGCGGGCTCTATGCAGGCGGTGGCGGACCCGGTCCGCTGGCTACACTCAATATCATGGGACTGGCATCTCCTCAGAGCGCAATTCTCAGCGCCGTTATCTTCAATGCGCTCATTATCATCGCGTTAATACCATTGGCCCTTCGCGGCATACAATATCGGCCGATGGGAGCGAGCGCCATTCTGAAACGCAATTTACTGATTTACGGCGCCGGAGGCCTGGTTGCTCCTTTTATCGGCATCAAGTTAATTGACCTTGTTATCACCGCACTGAGGTTAGTATGAAACCGTTGCGCATGTTGATTGTAATGTCTGTGCTTACAGGTCTCCTGTACACAATGACAGTGACTTTTACAGGCCGGCTGGCATTCGGCTGGCAAGCCGGCGGCAGTCTCGTCACCTGCAACGGCCACCTCACAGGTTCGGAACTGTTGGCCCAGAAATTCGGGAACAATCTTTATTTCTGGCCGCGGCCGTCTTTCACCGACTTTGCCACCACACCTTCAGGAGCAAGCAACAAAGGACCGACAAGCCAAGACTTGCGCCGAACCGTTGCCAAACGGACCAGCACCCTGCGCGCCGCAAACATGCTGTCAGAACAAGAGCCCGTTGCTTCCGACTTATTGTATGCTTCCGGCAGTGGACTTGATCCGCATATCAGTCTCCAGGCGGCACGGTTACAGATACGCCGTGTGGCGGCGGCCAGGGGAATGCCGGAAGGAATGCTCGTGCCCCTGGTGGATCAGGCAGTAGAGGAGCCTCAATTCGGTTTTCTCGGCGAAACCAGGATAAACGTTTTGCGACTCAACATAATGCTTGACGAACTGGATTATGCTCGAAAAAACAAAACATTGTGATACAGTCATAATATGACACGAACGGAAGGACCAAATCCGGATGAGTTGCTGGCGGCGTTGAAGCAGGATGAAATCCGGCAAAAGCGCGGCACGCTAAAAATTTTCCTGGGCATGTGCGCCGGTGTCGGCAAGACCTATACCATGCTGGAAGCGGCGCAAAAGGCGAAACGCGAGGGCCGCGACGTCGTGATCGGCTATGTGGAGACTCACGGCCGCAAAGAGACCGACGCCTTGACGGAAGGAATCGAGATTGTTCCGCGCAAACCAATGATCTATCGTGGCGTGACGTTGACCGAGATGGACTTGGATGCCGTCTTGAAACGACGCCCACAGTTGGTCCTTATTGATGAACTTGCCCACACCAATGCGCCTGACTCGCGGCATCCCAAGCGCTACCAAGATGTCCTTGAGCTGCTGGAATCAGGCATGGATGTCTACACCACGCTTAATGTTCAGCATGTTGAAAGTCGGACCGATACCATCCGCGAGATAACCGGCGCAACCATTCAGGAGACCCTGCCGGACACCGTTCTCAGCGAAGCAGAAATTGAACTGGTAGATTTGTCTCCGGAAGATCTGCTCCAGCGATTGGCCGAAGGCAAAGTCTACGTCCCGGAACGCGCGCTGGTTGCTTCCGGCAACTTCTTCCGCGAAGGCAACCTGATAGCATTGCGGGAAATGGCGCTCCGTCTGGCAGCTGAAAAAGCCGGACAGGATGTCCGTGATTATATGCGGGTCAGGCAGATTGCCGGACCGTGGAAAATCGGGCCCCGCCTGCAGGTCGCGGTCAGTCCTAGTCCACACTCCGAAAAAATGGTTCGTTGGACGAGGCGGCTGGCCGACAGCCTTGGATGCACCTGGATTGCCGCGTATGTTGAGACGTCGCACGTTTTGCCGGAAGAAGATCAGGCCCGCCTAACGCGGCACTTGCAGTTGGCGCGCTCGCTTGGAGCCGAAATACGCACAACAGTTGACGAAGACATCGTATCCGGTCTTCTTCGCATTGCGCGTGCGCAGAACGTGACAGAGATCGTTGTCGGCAAACCATTAGGGTTCTGGCCGTTCGGGTTCCTGCGCAGCACATGGTTTCTTAACGGGCTTATTCGGGAAAGCGGCAACATCGGCTTGCACGTCATGCACGCCGAAGACAGTAGAAATCTTAAACACTATTTCAATCGGCACCTCTCTCTGGAGACCAAGTGGCCGCAATACCTTCAGGCCTTGGGTGTCATCGTTGCGGTCACATTGTTAAACCTCGGTTTAGACGTTTTCATCGGTCCTCATTCCACAGGACTTATTTATCTTATGACCGTTGTGGTGTTGGCACTGTTTTTAAATGCCGGTCCTGTTTATTTCTCGGCGACATTGAGTGCGCTGCTATGGGACTACCTTTTCTTGCCGCCGCGCCTAACTCTTTATATCGGGAAATTCGATGACATGATGTTGTTCTCCATGTACTTTGTCGTTGCGCTGGCCATGGGACACTTGATCAGCAGGTTGCGAGCCAAGGAACGGATGGACCGACGGCGCGAGGAAAGAGCGACGGCGATGTATATGCTGACGCTGGAATTGGGTGATGCCTCCACATGGGAGGAAATCGAACGCGCCGCCGTAAGCAATGTGGAGCGCACATTTAGAGCAAAAGCTTCCCTGTTGTTGCCCGACTCGGCCGGTAAGCTCCATGGCGACCTGCCGGATAAAGAATTCAGCTCAGCGGTCTGGGCTTATGAACATACGCACCCGGCGGGACGATTTACCGACACGCTGCCAATGACCGAGGCAATGTATCTGCCCCTGCGCACAACCGGCAATGCCTTAGGCGTATTGCGGGTGCATTGGCAACAAACGTCTCCGCCGACAATTGAACAACACAACATGCTCGATGGATTCCTGCGCCACATAGCACTGGTCATTGATCGCCAGCGACTGCGCGAAGTCAAGGCCCAGACAAAGGTGCTGGCTGAATCAGAGCGGCTCAGTCACGCGCTCTTGAACGCCGTGTCGCACGAGTTACGCACGCCCCTAGCCGCGATTGAAACCGCCGTGAGTGGTCTGCAAGCGGGATTTGATCCGGCTGTTCAGAACGCCCTGATTGGCGAGATCCGCCAGGCGAGCAAGAGGTTAAACAGGTTGGTTGCCAACCTGCTTGATATGGCCCGGCTTGAGTCGGGCCACGTACGACCAAGCTTGGATTGGTGCGACGTGAATGATCTTGTCAATGCTGCGCTGAAAAGAGTTGAGAACGATCTGGTAAATCGGCCTGTCGCGGTGAACATGACGCCGTCCACGCCGCTGGTGCAGGTAGACTTCAGATTGATAGAACAGGCGCTGATTGATTTGCTTTTGAACGCGGCGATGCACACGCCCGCCGGAACCCCGGTGGAGATATACACTACCGTGAACGATCAGACCATCGCAATAACCGTTGCCGATCGCGGCCCGGGACTGGCGGGGGAAGCACTTCCCCGTATCTTTGATAAATTCTATCGCGCACCAGGAGCGGCGGCAGGCGGTACGGGGCTCGGCCTCTCGATTGTCAAAGGCTTTGTCGAAGCCAATGGCGGTCATGTTCAGGCGGCCAACCGGCCGGCTGGTGGCGCTATGTTTACCATATCTTTGCCATTACAGGAGCAGCCGATTATATGAACTCGGAAACTGTTCAAAACCATTTAGCTTTAGTAATTGATGACGAGGTGCAAATCCGACGTCTCCTGCGTATAACCCTTGAAGCCAACGGATACAAAGTTATAGAAGCCGGGAACGGAGAGGAGGGCTTAGTAGAAGCGGCTACGCGCCGGCCCGATGTCATCATCCTGGATCTCGGTCTTCCCGATCTCGATGGTGTCGCGGTTTTGAGGCGATTGCGCGAATGGAGCCGCATCCCCGTTCTTGTATTGTCGGTACGCGAACGTGATGAAAACAAAATCGCGGCGCTGGATAATGGTGCGGATGACTATGTCACGAAACCGTTCAGCACTCCGGAGCTATTGGCGCGCCTGCGTGTTGCCCTGCGACATGCCCAACCTGTAGATGAACAGGCGATTTTTCGAAATGGCGACTTGGAAATAGATTTTGTCGGTCGCCTTGTCACTGTAAAAGGGATCCCCATCAGATTGACGGCCACGGAATATTCTCTCCTGCGGCTTCTTGTATGCAATGTGGGTAAAGTTTTAACTCACCGCTATATTCTGAAAGAAGTGTGGGGACCGAATGCAACAGATCAGACACACTATCTTCGAGTCTATGTAGCGCGACTGCGGGAGAAAATCGAACCGGTACCATCACAACCTGTTATGCTTATTACAGAACCGGGTATCGGCTATCGTTTTGTCGCGTCAGAATAGTGACTCTTCGCCAGCTAGTGGCGGCAGGATCAATTGCGGACAAACGGATTGGAACAGGCTTTCATTATGAACGCTATCGAGCTTGAGAAAACTTGCCTGGATCGCCTCCACGTTGTCAGAGGCTCTAACAGGCAGGCGGGATCATTGGGGGCGCCGGGGGCCGGAAAAGTCGGGGAAAATTGTGCCCTCTATTGTGCCCATTATCGCCATCGAAAACGCCGTGACAGGCCGTGACAGGCAATGACTGCCAGCGACAGGATGCGGTAGACGAAGGGATATTCAGCAGATTGGAGAACGCGGGAAAGCCTTGTAAACAAAAGGGAAAAGCCCTGCAAGCTCAGGGGTTTGTTTGGATGGTGGTGGGGGATGGATTCTCCTCCACAGGCGGATCAGCTGCTGCTGAGAACCATCGAAGGCGTAAGCCAACAGATTTTCTGCCTCAGGCAGATCCGCTTAAGGCGGAACAGTCTGCCCCGTTCAGGAGATGCTGTTTGAGTTGTAATCTTCCCGGTCCGGACTTGAAATATTTTTCGCGGAGCAACGCTTCATGGTATGTGCCGCAGTATTCAAAATGTACCAGGAAAAGAGGCCGTCTGTTTTTCGTTCTGGATACCCTGCCGGCCGCATGATCCTTGAGCCGTTCCCTGAGGTTTCTGGTCGCGCCTTTGTAAAGGTAATCGCGGGTTTGATTTGCCAGGACGTATACGGCGGGCGTTTCTTGTGCGTCAACGATCGCGGATTGGATTTCCATGAATGGTGGTGGGGGATGGATTCGAACCATCGAAGGCGTAAGCCAACAGATTTACAGTCTGCCCCGTTTAGCCGCTTCGGTACCCCACCGAATAAAATTTAATAATGTCAATAAGCCAACAGATTTTCTGCCTCAGGCAGATCCGCTTAAGGCGGAACAGTCTGCCCCGTTTAGCCGCTTCGGTACCCCACCGAATAAAATTTAATAATGTCAATAAGCCAACAGATTTTCTGCCTAGGCAGATCCGCTTAAGGCGGAACAGTCTGCCCCGGAATGCGGAAAAGGATTTACCATTTGGACGCTTCCTAGTCAATAGTTCGTTTTGGCGTTTTTTTCAAAAACGGCACGCCGTAAGGCCCTTCCTCCAGAATGGCGATGCGCCCCTTTGTATTTTCAGCGTAAAATTCCTCTATGGCCCTTTGCGCCATGGATTGCGCAATCTCTGCCGTGTCAGTATCTTTTGAAATTTCAAGTCCGCTGCCGCCGTCCGTGCCGGGCAGGCCATCTGCCTCGAAGTCCGGCCCGGTCAATTGCGGTGAACAGTAGATCAATTTGCCGCACGATCCCAGTTTTTTAAGCACGCGCGCCCACATTTGCACTTCCCATTGCTCCGGGATGAAGGCCCATGCGTTTGAGCCGAGCCTGGCGTTAAGTCCGTCCGGTCCGAGCCGGCGGAGCAGTGGAAGCACTGCCTTGTAATTTGAACTTCCGACCGGATCCTTATCCGTGTTGTTCGCCAGGAGAATGATTGTTCCGCCCCTTTTGACGGCCTTGGCGGCTTCCACGGCCGCCTTGGCCGCCTGGTAATGATTGATGCCGACAAATCCGGCGTGGGTTATCACCAGGTCGTATTCATGGGCGATGCCGATTGCGTTGTCGTTTTTTACTTTGGCGATTGCCGCCAGATGGGCCTTTTCCATGTCGCCGGCGAAAACTCCGGTCACGCGGTTTTCTCCGTTCAGGGTGACGTTTACCATGAAGTCGGCCCCGGCAGCGCGCGCCATGGCGAGCGATTCTTCATGGCATGGATTCTTTTTCAGGTTGAGGCTGTCGCTGTATTGGTCGGCCATTAATTGCGGTCCGTGGAAAATATAGGTTGATGCCTCGCCGATCAGGCCCGGGCAAATGGACTTGCGGCCTCCGCTGAATCCGGCCATGAAATGCGGCTCCACCAGACCGGTCAGGATTTTTATATCGGCATCCAGATAATGCCGGTTGATCCATATTTCTGATCCGCGAGGGGTTTTGCCGATAAGGCGCAGTTCGTGTTTTTCGCGGCAGAGGTGATTTATGACCCGAATGTCCCCCGCAAATATTCTGTCGGGTAAAAATTTTTTCAATTCGGCTTCATCCAGCGCCCGGTGCGTGCCGTTGGCCACGAGGATGTTAAGGTTCTTTATGCCCTTTTTCGACAGGATTTTGATGATAGGCTCAAGAATTCCGGACGATCCTTTGTATGGCACCGGCCTGGTATTGTCGCTGACCACAATCACGGCTTGAGCATTTTTATTCGCGCGGACCTTTTGACGGGTTATTTCCGCGAGCGACGGGGATGCGATCGGATGGCGCAGGCTGTTTTCAATGGTTTTTTCAGGATCGGCAAGGGCCGCGCAATGGACAAGTTTTAGCGCGTCGGCGTGCGGCGGCGCCTTTATCTTTACACGGCCGTTTCCGAACGGCAGCTCAACATGTTTCCATTTGTTGTTTATCATGTGTCACGCTTATGTGCTTGTGTTTTGAACGGACCGAATATATAATATTTGCAATGAAAAATGAATGATTTTGTGCATAATAATATGACGCGTCGGCGGTTTTTGGGTTCCGTCGGGGCGGGAGCGGCGGCCTGCTGTCTTGGAGGTTTTGCCGCGCCGATTGCTTCTTTTGCCGGCGAGGAATTGCACGAGGCGGAGTTTTACGAGAAACTGGCCGGCAACCGGGTACGCTGCAAGCTCTGTCCGCGCGGCTGCGTGGTGGGAAACAAGCAGCGCGGATATTGCCGCGTGCGGGAAAACCGCGGCGGAAAATTTTATTCGCTGGTTTACGGATATCCCGTTGCCATGCACCTTGATCCGATCGAAAAAAAGCCGTTTTTTCACGTGTATCCCGGAAGCAAGTCGTATTCAATCGCAACGGTCGGCTGTAATATCTGCTGCAAATTTTGCCAGAATTGGGACATATCCCAGGCCAGTCCTGAGGACGTCAAGCCGGTCTACAGGAGTCCGGAGGATATCGCCTCTGCCGCTGCCAAGGCAAAGGCGCGCACGATTGCCTATACCTACACTGAGCCTGTTGTTTTCAGCGAATACGTGCATGATTGCGCCGCGGCAGGCAAAAAAGCCGGGATTGAAAGCGTGATGGTCAGCAACGGCTTCATTACCAATGAGGCGTTGAAATCGTTATTCCCTGTATTGAAAGCTATAAAAATAGACTTAAAATCTTTCACACAATCCTTCTATGCGGATATTTGCGAGGGCCAGTTGCAGCCGGTATTGGACACGCTCAAGCGCCTTTCCGGCTCCGGGGTGTGGTATGAGATCGTCGTTTTGCTGATCCCCACGCTGAACGACGGTTCCGATGAAATAAAAAAAATGAGCGCCTGGATCGTCCGGGAGTTGGGGCCGGATGTGCCGCTGCATTTTTCCCGTTATCATCCCATGTATAAATTACGCAATCTTGCGCTCACGCCGTTGGAAACGCTGCAACGCGCCCAGAAGATCGCTATTGAGGAAGGGATTAGGTTCGTGTATATAGGCAACGTGCCCGGCGCGGAGGAACAAAACACGATCTGTCCCTTCTGCAAAGCCGTGCTCATCCGCCGCTACGAATACAGCATACTGGAAAACAACATCGTCTCCGGCCGCTGCAAAAAATGCAACAAGCCGATCCCGGGCGTGTGGGAATGATTCGCGGTCAACCGGCAATGGCGCAGGCGCGCAGCACTTCCTCAAGTGTGGTGATGCCCTGTTTTGCCTTCTCAAATCCATCCTGGCGCATGGTGATCATGCCGGATTTTGTCGCTTGATCGCGCAATTCCTCCAGGCCGGCATTATTCGCGATCAAACGCCGCATATTGTCGTCAAGCTCAAGCAGTTCATGAATGGCGGTTCTGCCGCGATAGCCGAACCCGTAACATTTTGCGCATCCCTTTCCCTTGAAAAATTTCATGTCCTTATATTCCCGGGTCAAATCGGCGGCCCATTCCTCGGGTTTATATTCCGTGATACAATCCCGGCAGATAATCCGGACAAGCCGCTGGGATATCACGCATGGGTTTACGGAATTGATCAGAAAGGGTTCCACCCCCATGTCCAGGAGTCTTCTGATTGTTTCGGCAGCATTTCTGGTGTGCAGGGAGGTAAGGGCCAAATGACCGGTCAGGGCGGCGCGAACCAGCAAATAGGCCGTATCCAGGTCTCTTATTTCCCCGCACATCATTGTGTCCGGGTCTTGACGCAATTGATTGCGCAGGGCAGCGGAAAAAGTAATGCCAGACTGAATGTTTACCTGTAATTGGTTAACGCCTTCGATTTGGCATTCAACCGGGTCCTCTACGGTGGTGATTTTCAGTTTTGGATCATTCATTTCCTGCAACATGCTGTAAAGGGTCGTGGTTTTGCCGCTGCCGGACGGTCCGGAAACGATGATCAATCCATCATGTTTTTTGCACCACTTTGCTGCCTTTTCAAGGTTTGCTTTAGTGAGTCCCAGGCCATTCATATCCATCAAGCATTTTTCCCTGCTGAGAATTCGCATTACCGCCGATTCGCCGGTTATACAGGGAGCGATGGATACTCTGGCATCCAATTCCTTGCCTTTCACGTTGAGCAAGATCCTGCCGTTTTCAAGAATGTTTTTCTCGTGAGGATTCAGGTTGGCCATGATTTTGATTCGCGATATGACTGCTTCCCCGAGTTCCGTCGGTAATTGTTCGCCTTCATGGAGTACGCCGTCTGTTCGATACCTGATCCGCAAACCTTTTTTAAAGGACTCGAAATGGATGTCAGTGGCTTTGTCGTTAACCCCTTTCTGCAGAATTCGTCCGATGGTGTTCAGGGCGTATTCCGCATCCTTGTCAAAAGGAATGTCCGTTCCTTTTGTTTGCGGCAACTCAGGTGTTTTAGATGTTAATTTCTTATTTCCCATTGTGGGATCCTTTCCATAACGGAGTTATTGTATCTGTTGTGTAACCAAGCGATCAACACCTGCCATGTCTAAATTCGCCCATTCTGCCGCACGGCCGAAATTCGTTTCTTTTGTCTCAATCCATTTTTCGACGCTTTTCCTCAGGAAAAGAATTTTGCCGCCAAGTTCAAAGGACGGGATTTCATCGAAATATTCCACAATAGTCTCCTTGCTGACCCTCAAAAAATCAGACAGTTCGTTCATATCCATGACAGGAGCGAATTCCGTTTTCCTTTCCGGTGTTGCTTTTTTATAGATGGCTTTTTTTATTCTTAAAACAACCTCAGTGCTTGGGGAATGACCGGGTAATTGCCCGGCTAAACTGTCAATTCCGCGCAAAAGCGATGTCTCTGCATTTTTTTTCATCAGGCGTTTCCTTCCGTAATCAAAAATGGTTTCATCTTTTCCAATAAAAGCAGTCTGGCACGGCGATAGTTGGTCCTGGCCGTGGCCGCGTTAACCCGTGTGATCGCCGCTATTTCCCCGAAAGGAAGACCTTCAACGGCATGCAACAGAAAAAGTTCCCTGTATTTTTCCGGTAAAGCGGAAATGTTGGCATCGAGAATATCAAGCATTTCCTTGTTCTGAACGGCCTTGCCGGTATCTTCCTTTGCCGGAAGCTGCTCGCCCAGAGTTGATTCTGTGTTGTCCGACCGATTTTCCATGGAAACGGTGTTTTTTTGTTTGATGGCATGGCGGGACTTCAGAAAATTAAGGCAATGGTTTCTGGCGATTGCAAAAAGCCATGTCGAAAATTTTGATTTTGGCTGGTAGTATTCACTGGCTTCGGCGATCTTGAGGAAAATGTTCTGCAACAGGTCTTCCGCTGCGGTTCGATCGCCATTCACCATGCGGTAGATGAAATTAAAAACCGGCGCTCGATATTTGTCGAAAAGCAGATCAAAAGCCATGTTGTTGCCGTTCTGGTACATCGCCATCAAGTCCTCGTCTGAAATCTCTTTCATGTTCTTACTCATATTGAACAATGTTTTGCGGCAATCGTTTCAGTAAATTTCATTATTTTTGCGGCCGGAAGATCAGGAAGACGCCGGTGAGCAGGAAAGTGCCGGCCTTGAGCATGGCCAGCAAACAGCAGGTTTGCGCAAATCCGAAGAGCGGCAGGAAGATTACGCCGATGACCAGGCTGCCCATGGCCGCTCCGACCAGATCGGCGGCATTCAAGAGCGCGGCATGATGAGCATTTCCGGTTTTGGATTTCGGATTTTTGATTTTTGATTCGGAATTTGAATTTTCATTCATGAGATCAATCGCCAGCACGAACTGGGCGCCGCCGGCCAGGCCGGTCAGCATGATCAAAGAATAAATAATGCCTCCCACAAGCCGGTTGGCGGCAATTATTTCCCCGGCTTTCATCACCAGCGGCAGGAGCAGCGCGATCAGAATGAATGTCACTTCAAGCGCCAGCAGGAGGAACCAGCGCCGGCAGGTGGATGACTTGAGGCGTGGAAATTCGAAATCATTGAACATCCGGCATCCGACGCTCAACTTTGAACAGGAAGGTTTTGGTTGAATGTTGAGCGTTGAAAGTTGAAAGTTTCCGCCTGATTCGACAAATCTCCCCGCCCAAAACGCTCCGCCCGCCAGCCCCAGCATGAACATGGCAATCAGGCACCCGATGCTGGCGTAAATATAGCCCAACAGGGATTGGAACATGAAAATCAGGATCAATTCAAACGCCATGCCGGTAAAACCGGTTGCGGCAATTACCGGCGCCAAAATTACGCCAAGGGACAATTTGTTTGTCGTCCTGTGTGCCATAATGCCAATGACAATCATGAACGAAATAAATATTGCCGACATTCCGGCTGCGACTTTTGCCGGAGTCAATTTTTCGAGGGCGTTCAGGAACGATTCCATGCGCGAACCGCTGTAAGCGCTCCAGAGGGAAAGATTGTAAAACGACGAGACCGGCCGCAGGGCGGTATTGGCCGGAGTAGCAAGCGCGAGAAGGCGCTGTTTTACAAAGGACGTTTTTTCCGGGCTGATTTCGTCGGCGTTTAAAAAATATTCCGGTCGAAAATATTTTGCTTTGACTCCAGCCGTCCGCCATCTTTCGCAAAGGGTTTTGCCGTCAAAAGTCATGGGAGAGTATTTGTTCCCGGCCAGGAACCGGTTCCTGGTGCCGTAACCGGCCAGCACGCGCGGGAAAACCGAGCAAAGGGACTTGAAAACGGAAGCAGCCAGGTTGCCCGCCTCGCCCTGCAGTTCCTCGGAAGACTGTATGGAGGTGTAAAGGAATCCGTAGGGTGCCAGGATGCGGCTGATGGCGCGATAAAATTCGACCGTATAAAACCTGTTCAACGCGATTGTGGACGGGTCGGGCGCCTCGACAATGATAATGTCGAAAGTATTCCCGGTTTCTTTTACGAAGCGCGGACCGTCCCGCAGGTACTGGATCAGGCGCTTGTCGTTCAAGGCCCGTGCGTAATCCGGTCCGGCATTCCTGAGCAGCATAAAGTTGATCGCGGCATCCAGTTCGACGTGAACAAGGCTTTTGATTGGATATTTTAGGAGTTCGGGAATATCGCTTGCCGGGTTTCCGCCGATCAGCAGAATTGTTGTTGCGGAAGGATTTTGGGCCATGATGAAAGCCGCTTTCCGTTCGGCTGAAAATTCGTCAGGAAATGAAAACATGACCTGCCCGTTACCGTAGAGGGTTTTTTGTCCGGCGTTTTCAATGAGCGCCAGGTTTTGATAACGGCTGTCCTTTGTCTCGATCAGGCATGGCATGCCGGTCGTCTGTTGAATGTTTTTGCGCGGCAAAACGCCGAACGCTTCCCAGCGCAGGTCAACAGCTTGATGCTCGATCATTTTTAGGGGAACGGGAAACAACAACATGGCTGCCAATACCGCAACAGCCAGCCAACAGATTTTTTTTGACAAACCGGCCGGCGCAATCAGGGCCGTCCCCAACATGCCGGCCAGGGCGGCAAAAAACGCGGCTTCAATCGTCGAAAACAGAAAAACAAGAACAAAGGAGAACAGGAGGCCGGCAAACATGCTGCCGGACGATTCCGCCGTATAAACCGAGGCTGCGCCTTCCTGTTCAGACTCGGCCAGTCGGCAGGCGCAGGGGAAAATCATGCCTATGGTCAGGCAGGGCGGCGCCAGAGCCATGAAAGCTGCGGCGACCATTGACGCGAGCGGTAAACATTCTCCCGCCGGAATATGCAATATCAGCCGTATGCCGCGCGCCATGAAAATCAGCAGTGGCGTGGCAGACGCCAGTATAACCAGCAAAAACATTAAAAACCATTTTAATTCATTTCCTGTCCTGCCGAGCCAGGGTCTGACAAGGAGCGAGCCTGCTCCGACCATGATGAGCCAGGCGGCAAAGACGATCCCCAGGGCAAGCTCATTTCCGAAAAAAACCACCATCAATTCACGCGTCATGATGATTTGCGCCAGCATGGCATTCATGCCGACGCAAAACATCACGATAGGTATCCGTAGACGCCGCGAAATCATTTGCCAATATTGTCTTGAAAAATGTGAATATTGTCAATAACCTCTTCAAAAAAGGCAAATACATGGAGGAAACATATGATGCGGTATGGATCGGTCGGTTATTTTTGCGCGGCGCTGCTTTTTCCCGGGTTGCTTTTCCTTACGTCCTGTAAAACCACGGGAGTTGCCCTCGATGCCTGCGATAACGCGCTGAACGTCGGCGTCACCCCCAATGCTCCGCCGCTTGTTTTTATGCGCAACAACAATATTTCCGGCGTTGAGGTCGACATGGCCACGGAATTGGGCAGGGAACTTGGACGTCCGATTCGTTTGATTCCTGTTGCATGGGAAGACCAGATTGACGCATTGATCGCTGGTCGGACCGACATGATAATGTCCGGCATGACCATTACCGCCGCGCGCAAGGTGCGTATTGCGTTCAGTGAACCATACCTGACGCTTGGAATCATGGCGCTGGTGCGCAGCCGTGACGCCGGGCGGATTGCCATACCGGAAAGCATTTTGAACGGAGATGTGCGCATCGGAGTTGAAAAAGGTTCCACTGCCGATGCTTTTGTCAACCGCAATTGCCGTTCGCCGAACGCCGTTTTTTATCTTCAGCCTTCGGACGCCCCGTTTTATCTGGTCAACCGCAGGATAGACGTCTATTTGAATGACGGGACTGCGGTGATCTGGATCGCCGCGGAAAACGAGGCCGATCTCGAGGCCATTCGAAAGCCTCTTACCAGGGACGAAATCGCCTGGGGATTTCGCAAAGACGACGTGGAACTGCGTTCCAAGGTCGATAAAATTCTGGCGCAATGGAAAAAGGACGGCACGCTTCAGAAAATTCTCGACAAATGGCTGCCGCCGGCGCATGATAAAAACAATTAACTGAGAGGAGCAAAACGATGAAAAGCACATGTTTGTTGTCACTGGCTGCAATGTTGATCTGGATAACCGGTTGTTCCACCACGGCTCCGAAGGCGTCCACGGCTCAGAAAAGCGACGTGAAATTCGCCAAGGAAATCGAGGCCAGAGTCACCGAGGACCAGAAATTCGTGATGGATGGAGAAAAGTATGAATTGGCCGATATTCCGGCCCAACTGGCCAAGAGGAATTGCGACCAGTACATCACCATCATCGTTCTGCAACAGTCAAAAATGCAGAGGGAAACATTGGTCAAGCTGGTTGAAGTGCTTGTGCAGAACAAATATTACGTTGCCATTGATCCCAAGTCCAAATATGCCGACGTGCCCATTCCTCCGCGTTCGTGAGTTCCAAGTGTTTTTTATCGTAAATTGCCTTGGGTATGACGTCGTGCGGTTGGATGAACCTTTTTTTTCGATGGAGGTTTGCCTTGAACGCGCCGTTGCTGTTTGAGCCGCCCCGCGGCATGCGTGATTTTTACCCCGAGGATATGGACGTGCGCCGGGTCGTGTTCGATGCCTGGGCGCAGGCGGCCCTGCAATTCGGCTTTTGCCAGTATGACGCCTGCGTGGTCGAATCGCTGGAATTGTTGAAACGCAAGAGCGGCGAGGAAATCGTCGACCAGATTTATTCCTTCAAGGACAAGAGCGACCGCGACCTGGCCCTGCGTCCGGAAATGACGCCTTCCCTGGCGCGTATGATTGTCGCCAGACAAGGGGCGCTTTCCTTTCCCCTGAAATGGTTTGCCATAGCCCAGTGTTTCCGTTACGAACGCACCACCAAGGGGCGCAAGAGGGAGCATTACCAGTGGAACCTGGACGTCGTGGGCGAGGATTCCCTCGGAGCCGAGGCGGAAATTCTCGCCTGCGCCCTGAACGCCCTTTCCCGGCTCGGTCTTGATGCCGGTGACGTTCAGGTGCATTACAACAGCCGCGCGCTGCTGGCTGAACTTTTCCTGAAGGCGAACATACCTAAGGAATGCCATGCGGCGGTTTTTCTGGCCATTGACAAGCGCGGCAAGATTCCTGACGACGAGATCCGGATTTTGCTTCAGAATGCTGGTTTGGACAACAACGCCGTGGAGGCGGCCTTTAAGATAATATCGCTCAACACCCTTGAGGAAGCGCGTTATTTCCTGGGAGATAAAACCCCGGCTTTCGCGGCCGTCGAGGAACTGCCGCAAAGACTTGCGGATTACGGGCTCGGCAGCAGCCTGCGTTTCGACATCGGGGTCGTGCGCGGGCTCGGATATTACACCGGAATAGTTTTTGAAGCGTATGCTGTTCAGCACAAAATGCGGGCGATTTTCGGCGGCGGGCGTTATGACAGGCTTTTGAGCGATATCGGCGGCAGGGAAATGACCGCAGTCGGCCTCGGGTTCGGCGACGTGGTCATCGCGGATTTGCTTTGCGACAGCGGCAAAGCGGGGCAACTCGCCGGTGAAAACAAGGTGGATCTGGCAATCGGTTTCATGGAGGAAGTTCAGCGTTCCGCCGCCGTGCGGCTGGCGCAGGAGTGGCGCAAGTCCGGCAAACGTGTTGACCTGGCGTTGCGTCCGGAAAAGGCAAAGAACTTTTTCGGAAGGGTGGGCAGGGGAGGCGTTGCCGAGGCGGTTTATATCGGCCCGGATGATTTTGCCTCTGGAACCTTGCGCCTCAAAAATCTCCGCGACCGTTCCGAAAGGCAGATCGCGCTGCCAGCGTAAAAAAATTATTTCGCAAAAATCGTGTACAGCGCCACGATACCCAAAAACACTCCGAATGCTTTTTTGAGGATCATGTTCGGAAGGCCCACGGCGATGTTGGCGCCCAGGAGGCCGCCTATCAGAAAGCCGGCGCAGATGAAGGCGGCTATGTAAAAATGAACGTGCCCGGCCTGGTAGTATTTAATGACCGCCAAAAGCCCGATCGGCAGCAGCATTATGGCAAGCGTGGTGCCCTGCGCCTCATGCTGGCTTAAGCCTACCAGGAAAACGAGCGCCGGTATCAGTATCGTGCCGCCGCCTATTCCGAACATGCCCGAGAGCGTGCCGGCGATAAGCCCAAGGACAAGATATAAAACTTCCTTCATTATTCCAGAATCGTCATTTGCGCGGAACTATAAGACAACTGGTCAAAATTCAGCGACCCGTCCATGGCGTCCACTCCGAAATAAAACGTGTAGTTTCCTGCCGGCAGAGCGGTCGTGTCAAGCACCGTGGTTTCCGGCAAGACGAACAGGGCGCCCTGATAAACCCGGGCAAGCGCCCCGTCATAAGCCCGCCACTGGCGCGCGGCATCAAGGTAATACCATCCCATAGGCGTATTTGCCATTACCCACCAGTCTTTATTCTGCCCGAGACATTCTTCCGGCTCCAGGGTGATTGTGACCTGCACGCGGTCGCCTGCGCATAACGTTACCGGGCCTCCGGAAAGATTCACGTAAATGTGCGGGCCGCTGCTGCCGGCAGCATAGCCGGAGTCGCTTGAGCTGAAGGAACTGGTTCCATTTGTATTGACAGCCTTTATCCAGAACCAGCAGGCTGTTTCCGCGGCAACGCCGGAAAGCTCATACGCCGTGTCCGTGACTTCGGCAAGCTTGACGGCAGATCCGGAATCGTTCGAGAGCGCGCCCCAAACCTCATACCCCGTGGCGCCGCTCACCGAATTCCAGGTTACGCCGATTTTGTCCGGATAAACGCCATCGCTTGCCTTTACGTTGCAAGGCGCAACAGGAGCGCCGTCCGCAATGTTTGTCCAGGCATATGTTCCGTTATTGCAGGTCACTTCGTAGAAATCGTATGTGCCGGTTGAGCGGTCGTCAGCATTATTGAATATGATCGGGCCGGTGCAGCCGTCGTAATTCGAGGCCACGGAACGGATGGCGCCGATGAGCGTATCCATGGTTTGCGTGCCGCCGGTTTGCCGGAGCGCATCGGCGGCCAGCCACAACGAGTCATAGGAATACATGGCGTAATTCGGGACGGTCGCGCCGATCTCGGCGTTGACGTTGCTTTCCACCACGCCGTATAATCGGTTCGTATAGCGCGCGAAGGTGGAACAGGCATATCCGGCGTTTGCCGCGCAGGCGGCGGCGGTTGAATTCGTGAGGAGGTCGTTGTTTTGCGCCATGCCGTCCGTGCCGTACCAGCGCACTGATCCCATGGCAGGACAATTGGCCGCCGTTGCCATGACGTCAACCCCCTCTCCGAACAGAATGGTGACCACGCCGACCCGGTTCTGACCTTTCAGGGCGGTCCGGTTGCTCACCTGCGCGGCCATGTTGGAAACCGTTTCGGGGATCAACTCCGAGGCGCGCGGGCAATAATTTGTGGCAAAAACCGCGCCGCCCCTGGCGTTGAATTCACGGATAAGCGCGGCGAGCATTCCTTCCCCGTAAATATCCGAGCGGCTCAATATGGCTATGTCGCTTATACCGTCCGCTGCCAGCAGTTCGGCCAGTTCGGCGGCCTGATGCGTGTCGTCAATTGCCAGGCGCATGAGATTGTCTCCTTGCAAAGCCAGCCCGGCCGCGGTGGAGGAGGCCGAAATGAGCAGGACGTCGTTTTCATTGGCATAGATTTTCAATATCCGGCATTCCTCGCTTGATTCAGGTCCCAGCACGATATGCACGCCGTTGGAACGCATTTCGACCAGTTTGTCGTAAGCTATGCCGGCATCGGTTTGGGTGTCTTCGATGATCAGCCTGATAGGCGGCATTCCGGGAGTATTCGTTATGTCGCACAAGGCCATGTTAAGGGCCGCCTGGCAGGCGCGGCCGGAGTCGCTCAAGTCCCCTGTGAGCGGCAGGAGCGCTCCTATCAGGTTCGTGCCGGTTCCGTTATCGGCGGAAAAAGGGGCGGATGAGCGTTTTGCCGTCACCGGTTCCGGACGGAGCGGCTGGGCGCCGAAGCCCCCGGAGTTGATATACATGGCCACGCTGCAACTCATGTCGAACGGATACCAGTTTTCGTACCCGGCCATGACCCAGGAACACAGCGGACGGAACAGGTCGTTCAGAAAATACATGGTGGTGCCCCAGCGCAGCGAAGTCGAGACCAGCGAAAAATATTCCGGCATGGAAGCGGTGGCCTTGATGCGCAGCATGACCACCTCGCCGGTGGTGGAGCAACCGGACAGCGAAAACCCGCGGTAACTGCAGATCCCGCGATAGGCCTGGTAATTATCGCGGTTGCGGAGCAGGTTCATGCGGTAACAGTCGCCGTAACCGTTGGTCATTACCAGTGAAAACGCCTTGGGAGTTGCCGCGGAGAGCGGCGCCCCGAAAAGGCAGGCGCGGTCTTCAGACTTCACGATGGCAAATGGCGAGCCGGACGGAATGGGTTCGTCATAAATCTTGTCGCCGCGCAGGCCATATCCGCCGGAATTGATATACATGGCCACGCTGCAACTCATATCGAACGGATACCAGTTTTCGTATCCGGCCGAGACCCAGGAGCACAGAGGGTGAAACACGTCGTTCAGAACATACATGGTGGTGCCCCAGCGCAGGGAGGTGGAAAGGAGCGAAAAATGTTCCGGCATGGAAGTGGTGGCCTTGATGCGCAGCATGACCACCTCGCCGGTGGTGGAGCAACCGGACAGCGAAAACCCGCGGTAACTGCAGATTCCGCGATAGGCCTGGTAATTATCGCGGTTGCGGAGCAGGTTCATGCGGTAACAGTCGCCGTAACCGTTGGTCATTACCAGTGAAAACGCCTTGGGGGTTGCCGCGCCGGACATATCGGCCGCAAACATGCCGCAGACCGACGCGCATAAAACGAGAAGTATTGTCAGAATCTTACGGCGGTTTGTTTGCATTTCGTCCTCCCAAAAAACAATTGATCGGCCATTGCTTAAAACAAGTAAATATATTATCTTCGTGTAATCGGCAAAGTCAATATAATTCAAAAATTATCGCTTTTCAAGCCGCCTGCAATATGCTATGTTGACTCAATAATTGACAAGGAGGGGATATGATTCGGAAGTGTTTAGCGTCTGTTTCGGCCTGTGTTTGTATTGCGGCCGTTGGCGGTGCGGTTCAATCATCTTCGCCTGATCCCGCAACGCATCGTCTTGACGCGTCCGGGGCTGCTTCGATGCGTCTGCCATTTGTGGAGAATGCCGGCCAGGTGTCCGACCAAAATGTCCGCTTTGTGTCCAGAACGTTTGCCGGCGTAGTTTATGTGACTGCTGACGGCGATCTCGTGTATTCTTTGCCGGACAAGGCGGAGGCAGGCGATCGGAAATCTTTTCCTATAAACGAGCATTGCGGAGCGGCTGTTATCGGCGAAAAGTTTGTCGCGTCCGGAGCAGCCGCAATCCTGGGCGGCGCAAGGTCGTCCGCTACGGTCAACTTTTTCCTTGGCAATGATGCCGCCCGCTGGCGTTCCAATGTTCCGTCCTTCGATTCCGTTGAGCGCGCTTCCGTTTATCCTGGCATTGATTTGTCAATTCGGGCTCATGGTTGCACGGTCGAAAAAGTTTTTACCGTCGCTCCTGACGCCGATCCGCAGGATATTGTAGTCAATGTGTCCGGGGCCGGCGGTTTGCGGGTGGATGCGGCCGGGCAATTGGTTGTTCATACGGAATTGGGCGATGCGCAATTCAGCGCGCCGGTGGCGTATCAGGATGGTCCGCGTGGTCGTGAACCTGTGGCGGTCAAGTACTGGGTTGAAGGCAGTTGTTACGGGTTCGAACTGGGCGATTATGATGTTTCGCGGAACCTGGTGATTGATCCGTTGCTGGCGGGAACTTACCTTGGCGGGTATGCGTGGGATGACGCCCTTGCCCTGGCGATGGATGGCGAAGGCCGGGTTTATGTCGCCGGCGCCACGTCTTCCTCTGATTTTCCAGTCACGCCAGGCGCATACCAGATCACGAAGAACGGTTCGGACGTGTTTGTTTCGCTTTTCGACAATCGCCTTACGAACCTGATCGCCTCAACTTACCTGGGCGGCACCGACGTGCAGACTGCCTATGCCGTAACTCTGGATACTGCGGGACGCGTGTATGTGGCCGGTTATACCACGTCAACAAATTTTCCTACTACGCAGAACGCGTATCAACGCGCGCACCAGAGCGGCAATACCGCCGACGTGTTTGTGGCCGTGCTTGATGGCGGTCTGAGCAACCTCCTTGCCGCGACCCTTCTGGGCGGAGACGCGGCCGAGTATGCCAACACGATTACTCTGGATACAAGCGCTAACGTTTACGTTGCCGGCGACACGCGCTCCGCAAATTTCCCCACAACCGCTACTGCCTTTCAAAAGGAACTGAAAGGCTGGGGGGACGCGTTTATTTCCAAGTTTGACAGCGGACTGGAACATTTGCTCTCTTCCACTTACCTGGGCGGCAGCAATTGGGACGGCGTTAATTCCGTAAAATTGGACAGTCTTGATGCCGTGTTTGTGACGGGCATAACCGGCGGCAACGGATTTCCCACCACCAATCTGCCATATTGCAGCACGTTCAACGGCGGGGAATATGACGGCTTTGTGTCCAAGTTTGATGGGAGTTTGGAGACTCTTGCGTATTCGACCTATATAGGCGGCGCAGGAAACGACTGGCCGAATGCGGTGATTCCCGAGAGCAGTTTGGTTTATATTGCCGGCAGCACTTATTCCAGCAATTTTCCCGTCACGGCCGGTGCTTATCAGACTCGCTTCCAGGGGGGAACAAACGACGGGTTTGTCGCCGCATTTGATTTGGGACTGCACCAGCTTATGCTTTCCTCTTTTCTTGGCGGTTCGGACTTTGATTTTATCGAGGACATGGAGCGAGGTTCCGATGGCAGCGTCTGGGTTGCGGGATACACGACTTCGTCCAATTTTCCGACCTCGTCGGACGCGTATTGCAGAACCAATGTAAACACTGACGCCTTTGTGGCCAGGCTGGACAGCCAGTTGACCTCCCTGGGCGCTTCGACGCTTGTGGGCGGCATATGGGATGATTACGGTTATGCCATGGGCTTGGATGCCCAGGGAAACGTTTTCGTGGCGGGTTATACTGAGTCATACGATTTTCCGACCTCTCCCGGCGCCTATGAGCGCTTTTATCATGTTCCGACGTCCCCATGGCACGGGGACGCGTTCGTAATAAAAATGGATCGTTCGCTCTCGGCCGTTCCGGCCCCCCCGATCAACCTTGCGGCCAGTAATCAAAAATTTACGGACCACATTGTCCTGTCATGGATTGGGGCTGACAATGCCGAAACCTACACTGTCTGGCGAAACACCGGCCCCAATTCAGGGGAGGCCGCGGCAATAACCAGCGTAATCAGCTCGGTGACTTCTGTTTCCGACTGGCAGGTTGCGCCGGGTACGCTTTATTATTACTGGATCAAGGCGGCCAATTCCCATGGCGAGAGTTCCTTCAGCGATCCGGCGTCCGGCGCGCGCAGTCCGGTGTGTCCGCTGGCGGCGGATTTTGACGGCGACCGCAAGGCCGATCCCGCGGTCGTGACCAACGGATCCTGGTATCTCTGGCTTTCCAGCACCGGGTATCCCAAGATTGGTCCGGCCGTTGGTGCTGATGCTTCTTGGATGTCGGCGGCGGCCGATTTTGACGGCGACGCCAAGGCCGACCCGACAGCCATGGCGGCAAACGGGGGCTGGTACGTCTGGTTTTCCGCCGGAGGTTATTCGCGTGTGGGACCGATTTCTCTCGGAAACGGCAATGCCAGCGCGGTGCTCGCCGATTTTGACGGCGACGGTCTCGGGGATCCTGCCGTGGTTGACGGCAGCACTTGGCAACTATGGCTGTCTTCGGCCGGCTATCAACCGGCGTTGCCGTTGACGTACGGCAGTGCGGACATGATTCCGCTGGCGGCGGATTTCGACGGAGACCGTTATGCCGATTTTGCCAGATATCTTGACGGCGCCTGGTATCTTTGGCTTTCAAGCGCCTTTTACGCGCAGGTTGGACCGCTTTCGTACGGTGAATCCGGGACTTTGCCCGTGGCCGCGGATTTTGACGGCGATGGAAAAGCCGATCCTGCGGTTTACAAACTGAGCACGGGCGAATGGTACGTCTGGCTTTCCAGCGCCGGATATTTCAGAGTTGGCCCGTTTCCGTTTCACCCGTGAAAATCGGAAAGCGCCGTTATATCCGGAAAAAAACGTTTTGAAACATTCCAACATTCTGCAGAATGTTGGAATGTCAGATGACTTTCCTGCCAAGGGCAGATGCCTTTTCGCGTATGTTTGCCTTTTTTCTGATCTCGCCGGACACTCCGGCGTTGGGGACAAGCAGCGAGAGAAATTTCATGCCGGTATATTTTGCGGTCAGTGAGAACGGTTTTTCCAGGGTATCCAGGCCAATATCTTCATAGGCGCTGGCCAGCAGGACGAGCGTTCTACCCGAAATGATTAAAATGTTTTTTGGCATGACTTGTATTCGAAAATCAACCGCGGCTGGTGATTTCAACCAGGTGGTAACCGAACTGGGTTTGAATGGGGCCGTGAACTTTGCCCACATCTTCCTTGAAGACCACACGGTCGAATTCCGGCACCATCTGGCCCGGCGAAAATTCGCCCAGATTGCCGCCATCCTTTCCCGAGGGACATTTCGAATGCTTTTGGGCCATGCCGGCGAAATCCGCCCCGTCTTCGATCGCCTTCCTTATTTTTTCGCATTCTTCCCTGGTATTGACGAGAATATGCCGCGCAGATGCTTTCATGATTATTTTCCTTTTTTTGTTTCGTATCGTGTGCAAAAACTTCATTCGAACACAAGCGTCAAATACGTCGGAGTGTAATCGGCGGACGAAAACATCACGATCCATTCGTTGCCGACGGCACTTTTTACAGCCGGATCGGCAAAACCGTCGCCGTCAAAATCGCCCGGCACCGGCAGATAACCGGTCCCGCCGAGGGATTGCGTCATGGAAATTTCAGTGTAGCCGATTCCGGATGGTTTGAACGCCCATACGCCGTTACTTTCCCCATACACCGCCACATCCGCCTTGCGGTCGCCGTCGTAATCGGCCGGCACTGCCGTGCATCCTGCGCCGCCAAGCAAAGCTGGCTTGTCAATTAAAAGGTAATTGGCCGTTGAGAGCATGACTTTCCAGTTGCCGGTATTTCTTTGGTAAACCGCCGGGTCGGCGAAACCATCGCCGTCATAATCGGCCGGCACGGCGTCATATCCCGGTCCGCCGAACGACTGCGAAAGGATCACGGCAACGGCGTAGCCGGCGGTTGACGGCAAAATAACCCAGGCGCCATTTTCCTCCACGTATACGGCCGGATCGGACTTGCCATCGCCGTCATAATCGGCAGATGCGTCGGCCCTCCCAGGTCCGCCCAGGCCGTTGAGGGTGGTGGTGACGAGGTAATAATTTGCGGAGGATAGTTTCACTTTCCAGGTTCCATCCGTCTCATTATAAATTGCCGGGTCTGCCTTGCGGTCGCCGTCATAATCTGTTTGCGTTTGATGCCGGCCGGTCAAAACCAGGCGCAGGCTGTAGGGACACACGCCTGTTGCGCACACGGCAATTGAATAGGTTCCGTTGGAAGGGCAGGTCCAGGCTGTCAGACCATTGGTTCCGGCGGCCAGCACGTTGCCGTCCCGGTCGGTGAAACGCACAAAGACCTCCTGGCCGGAAGCGGTCATTTGCGCCTGGTATGTCTTGCCGGTCTGGCCTGTGAAAAAGTACCACTGCGTTCCATTTACAAACGGAATGGCGCCGTTGGTGGCCGTGTTCACCGTCATGGTCGGGATGGCGGCTTCGTCCAGGAAACGATAGCTGGAGTATTGCAGGAGTTCATGGCCATTCGTGGATGTCACCTGAATTGCGCCGCCTTTGCGGAAATGAATTCCGCGTTGAAAGGCGAGGATATCGCTCTGGGGTTCGATCGTGAAACACCCCATCATCCATTCCGTCAACAAGGCGTCATCCTTAAAATTGAAACGGAGGCTTTTTGGCGCATATTGGCCGGGTTCCCAGAAATAATCCCAGGGATGCAGGTCTGCCATGCGGTACACTCTGTTGGTCCGGCCGCTCCAGGCTTCGGCGAGCGGTCCGGGAATATAATGCTCTCCCATCGGCATGACGTACTCGAATGCGCCGTCGATGCCGTGGCCCACGAGCATGTCGTGACCGGAAAGATTCGTGAAAGCCAGTTGTATGTTCTGTGAATCGGCGGCCGAAAACCAGCCGTTGACGCGCGGTACAAGGTTGCTGTAGACGGTCGGCGTTGCGGTATTCGCGTTTCGGATCATGGTAAGCGAGCCGGTTTCGGCGGTGATTTTGTTATAGCCGTCGCCTCCCACATACAGTCCGGCCAGGGCATCGAGTTCCGCCTGCGGCCTGTTGGTTACCGGCGAGGGGGTGGGGACAAAAGTGTTTGTCGGCCAGTGTTGAGCGGTTTTGTCCAGGATGGCCCAGCGCAGGGCCTCGGCGCCGACTGTGTCGCACCAGCTTCCGGAGCTATTCTGGATCACGGCCACGCCCAGTTTCAGGTCGCGTGAAATTCCCAGAAAGGCGCAATGATACCAGGTTGCGCCGTCCTTCCAAAAGACCTTGCCGGCATAGCGGAAGCGATAATCGTCAACATTGTCCCAACCCAGTCCCTGCGGATCATCCGTCACGTTCAGCGGCAGGTTGGTCAGTTGCGGAGTGGTCATGGTGTTTATGCCGTTCGAACTGACAATGGTCTGCCCCTGATATTGACCGTTTGCCAGTATCATCCGGATATATTTTGTGAGGTCGTTGGCGGATGAATACATGCTGCCGGAGCCGAGCGGGTTGAGTATTTCCGGCGGCTGAGGTTCGCCGAGTCCGTTGTACGCGACCGCCAGGCGGTTGGAGATGGCCGGCTTGTCCGGCAGGAACGAACTCGCGTCCATGCCGAGGGGTATGAACATCATGGCGTCATTTACGGCGGCAAAATTCGTGCCGGTGATACGGCTGACCGCCTCGCTCAATATGGCAAAACCGCTGTTGCAGTAATAGGCGCGCTCATTGACCGGCCTGAATGGATAGTCCGTTTTAAGGTAATCTATCAGCCAGAGAATATTGTCGTCGTTTCTCCTGGTCGTTATCATGCCGTTGAAAAAATCTCCCGGAATGCCGCTATGATGGTTGAGAAGGGAACGGATGGTGACCGTGGAATTCGTGAAACGCGGCAGCATGGAAAAATCGGTTATATAATTCGTAAGCGGCGCCTCAAGATCAACTCTTCCCTGGTCCAGAAGCTGCATGTAACAGGTGCCGAGGAACGCCTTGGAACACGAACCGATGTGATAAACCGTGTCGGCGTCGGCCGCAATGACGCGTTCGCAATCGGCATAGCCGAAGCCCTGCGTCCAGACCACGTCCTGGTCGTCCACAATGGCGATGGAAAGGCCCTGCACGTTCTGGTTGGTCATCTGGCCGGAGATATAAGCGGTCATCTGCGCGATGGTGTTCGTGTAGCTTGTGGCAAGGGCGGCGTTGGCGAGAAAAACAAGGGCGGCGCCAGAAAGCGTCAGCGAGAAAAACAATGAATGTTTCATGGAGCCTATCACATGATTCAATCGGCGGCGCCGGTTTCCTTCTTCGGAGGCAAAACAACTTTCAAGTGCAGTTCGCGCAGTTGTTTTTCCGTGACCGGGGCCGGGGCGCCCATCATCAGGTCCTGCGCGCGCTGGTTCATGGGGAAGGCCACAACCTCCCTGATGTTCTGCTCGCCGGCCAGCAGCATCACGATCCGGTCAATGCCGGGCGCAATGCCGCCGTGCGGCGGGGCGCCGAGTTTGAAGGCGTTGATCATGCCGGGAAATTTTTCGTCAACATCCTGTTTCGTGTACCCGGCTATTTCAAACGTGCGGTACATGATTTCCGGAGAATGATTGCGTATGGCGCCGCTGGAAAGTTCGCAGCCGTTGCAGACAATGTCGTATTGCCAGGCCCGGATGGAAAGCGGATCCTGGTCCTTGAGCGCCTGCAACCCGCCCTGGGGCATGGAAAAGGGATTGTGCGAGAAGATGATCTTGCCGGTTTCCTCGTCGCGTTCGTACATCGGAAAATCCACGATCCAGCAGAACTTGAAAATATTTTCGTCGATCAGGCCGAGTTCCTTGCCGAGAGTGCTGCGTATCTCGGCTGCCAGCCGATTCAAGTCCGGCTGGCGCTCGCAGATGAAGAAAACAACGTCGCCCTTGCCGATATCGCAATCCCGGGCGATCATGTTAAGCTGGTCGGGCGTAAGAAATTTTGCTATCGGCCCCTTGACCGCGTCATCCGCCCACACGAGGTACGCCAGCCCCTTGGCGCCGAGCGTCTTGGCCTTTTCAGTGAGCTTGTCGAAGAAACTGCGCGGTTTTGCCGCAATGGCTTTCACCGGTATGGCGCGCACAGCCGCGCCCTGCTCAATCATAGAGCGGAAGGCGTTCAATCCGGAATTCTTGAATATCTCGGTTACATCGCGCATCTCGATGGGAATGCGCAGATCCGGCTTGTCGGTCCCGTATTTCAGCATGGATGTTTTGTAGGGAATACGCGGGAAGGGGGGGTGGTTGAATGATTTCTTTGAAAAATGTTCAAATGTTTTCCCGAAAACGTCCTCGACCACGGCAAATACGTCATCCTGGGTCGCAAAGGACATTTCCAGGTCGAGCTGATAAAATTCTCCGGGCGAACGGTCGGCCCTGGCGTCCTCATCGCGGAAGCAGGGGGCGATCTGGAAATAGCGGTCGAATCCCGCCACCATCAGCAGTTGTTTGAACTGTTGCGGGGCCTGCGGCAGGGCGTAAAAATGTCCGGGATGGATGCGGCTCGGCACGAGGTAATCGCGTGCGCCTTCCGGCGAACTGCTGGTGAGGATGGGGGTTTGAAATTCGTTGAAGCCGAGTTCGGTCATGCGCTTGCGGATAAAGGCGATGACTTGCGAGCGCAAAATGATGTTGCCGTGCATCTTTTCGCGACGCAGGTCGAAATAGCGGTATTTGAGCCGGGTATCCTCCGGGCCGTCCTCGGCGCTGTCTATTTGCAGCGGCAGAAATTCGCAGGCGGATTCCAGATTGACGGTTTCCGCCAGCAGTTCGATTTCGCCGGTTTTCAGGTTGGGGTTGATCGTTTCTTTTTCGCGTTCAATGATCTTTCCGGTCACGGTGATCACGCTTTCCAGTTTAAGGTGCGTGCAGAAATCGAAGAATTCCCTGTCCGGCTGAATGACTATCTGGGTTATGCCGTAATGGTCGCGCAGATCGATGAAAAGAAGCTGGCCATGGTCGCGTTTTCGGAATACCCATCCCGAAAGCTTTGCCGGCTGAGATATGTTTGCGCGCCGCAGTTCTCCGCAGGTGTGGGTGCGATAAGGGTGGGGGATGGTTTCGCTCATTATGCTCCAAATTCTAATTTGGTCATTCAAGAATGTTTCGAATTTCGAGTTTCGGATTTTTTTGCTCTGACAGTAAAATTGTCGTGTTTCCTATGGTTCTTTCAGGTGGATGAGGTAAACACCCCCATGCCCCGGAACTTTTCGTAGCGTTTTTGCAGAAGGACGTCAGCCGGGAGTTTCTTAAGTTCCTGGAGGTTTTTTAACAGGCATTTCTTGAGGTTCTCTGCCATGGTTTCAGGATCGCGGTGGGCGCCTCCGAGCGGCTCGGGCACGATTTCATCCACCAGTTTCGCCTTGAGGAGCTGCTTGGCGGTGAGTTGGAGCGCGGCTGCCGCCTTGCTGGCATGGGCCCGGTCTTTCCAAAGTATGGCCGCGCAGCCTTCAGGCGAAATTACCGAATAATAGGAATGTTCCAGGATAAGGATGCGGTCGCCTATGCCTATACCCAGCGCTCCGCCGCTGCCGCCCTCGCCGATGACGGTGACGATTATGGGCACGCCCAGCAGGAAGGCGTCCCTTATGTTTACAGCTATGGCCTCGGCGATATGGCGTTCTTCGCTGCCTATGCCGGGATAGGCGCCGGCCGTGTCAATCAGCGTGATGATGGGGCAGTTGAATTTTGCCGCAAGTTTCATGAGGCGCAGCGCCTTGCGGTAGCCTTCCGGGTATGCCATGCCGAAATTCCGCGCCACGTTGCTTTTTACGTCACGCCCCTTTTGCGTGCCTATTATCATCACTTTTTCGGAATCAAGCGTGGCAAAACCGCCCACTATGGCAAGATCGTCGCGATAATGCCGGTCGCCGTGCAATTCGACAAAATCCGAACACATGCGGCCGATATAGTCTAAGGTGTAGGGCCGCTGGACGTGGCGCGCCAGTTGAACTTCGTCCCAGGGCGAAAGATGGGCATAGATGTTTTGCTTTGTCTCCTGGATTTTGTTCTTCAGGTCGGCCAGTTCCCTGGAAACGTCTATGTTGTGCGACTCGCTGAACTCCTGGAGGTCGCTCAATTTTTTCTCCAATTCGACTATCGGTTTCTCGAATGATAATGACGGAATTATGGCCATGGGGGTTTGTTTTATAATAAATGCGCCGCGATTGCAATAGTTTGATTGAGACAGGCGTCAGTCACCGTATCCGTGCGGATTTTTTTTGTGCCAGGTCCAGGCGCTGGAAATAATGTCGCGAATTGAACTTTTGAGCGGTTTCCAGGCGAGTATCGAGCATGCCTTTGCGGCGTCGGCCACGAGGCGGGCCGGGTCGCCGGGACGGCGCGGCAGAATTTTTGCCGGTATTTTTTTGCCGATAATTTCATTGGCGGCCTGGAGGACTTCACGTACCGAACAACCCGTGCCCGTGCCAAGGTTGAATGGGCCGATTTGTCGTCCGGTGAGCGCCAGCAGGTGGGCCTGGGCTAGGTCCTCTATATGAATATAATCGCGGATGCAGGTGCCGTCGGGGGTGTCATAGTCGTTTCCGTAAATCTGCAGTTCCTCCTTTTTGCCCAGGGCGACTTCCATGATGTTGGGGATCAGATGGGTTTCCGGGGTATGGTCTTCGCCGAATTTGGACGAAGCTCCGGCGGCGTTGAAATATCGCAGGAAGACGCTTTGAAATCCGTGGATGCGGCCGAACCAGTCCAGGATTTTTTCGAACATCAGTTTTGATTCACCGTACGGATTGGTCGGATGTTGCGGCATGTTTTCGGTTATCGGCATCTTGTCGGGCTGACCGTAGGTCGCGCAGGATGAGGAGAAAACGATTTTTTTTACGCCATTTTTCAACATGGCCTCAGCCAAATTGATCCCGCCCTTGACGTTGTTGGCAAAGTACATTTCCGGCCGGGCCATGGATTCGCCAACCAGCGCATAGGCCGCAAAGTGCATCACGCCGTCCGGTCTGGTCTGTTGAATGGCGTTTTCTATTTCCGCCTGGTTGCGCAGGTCGCCTTCGATAAGGCGCGCGCGCTCATCTATCGCGGAACGGTGGCCGCGTTCGAGGTTGTCAAATATTACCACTTCATGGCCGCCATTCAGGAGCAGTTCAACCGTGACGCTGCCGATATAACCGGCGCCTCCTGTAACCAAAACTTTCATGACAGGGAAATATAATGAATGCTTCCCCGCTTGACCAGTTTTTTCCGCATTTCATGATTTTTGCCTTTTTGGTCCGGAAATTTAGCGCATTTAGGGCTTGACCGGCATGATTAATATGGTAGGTTCACAATAAAAGGTATTTGACATAGGGAGGACAATATGAATGCCATATCGCTTGGAAATGAAAAAATAGCTGACGCCTTGAAGCTTCTCGAGGAGGCAGCCAAGGAAAAGAGGGATGATTTGCAAAACCTGTTCAAGGGCAAGTATGACCATTTGAAGGAAGCTCTTGTTGATACGGAGGAAGACCTGGTGAAGTCTCTTTCCACAGCCAAGAAACAGGCATTGAAGGCGGCATTACACGCCAAGGATGTTGGCACGGAGCGCGCCAAGGAGTTTGCCGAGGAACTTGACGAACAAGTGCACGAGAATCCCTGGCCCTATATCGGCGGAGCCGCCTTGGGCGCTTTGCTGATAGGGTATATTCTGGGAAGAAAATAAGCGGAAGAGATCAGAAATCAGAAGTCAGGGTCAGATACTCAGCGCTGACCTCTGATCGCTGACTTCTGACATCTGGTTCAACCATGTTTTCCCGTCTTTTAAAAAGGTTTGCCACGGCAGTCTTATTATGGCTGTTGAAACGTTACCGCCAAACGACCGTTGATCTGCTCAAACTGGAGGCGGCAACATATTATCTGAAGGGCATTCGTGGCGCGCGCCAGGGTGTTCTTGGTGCGCTGACGCTGTGGTTGGGCGTTTTTATTTTTGCCCTGGGCGCGGTCATGCTGCACCTGGCCTTGTTTATAGGCCTCTTTTTGTTTACCAACAGTTTGCTGGTTGTGGCCTGCGCTCTGGCCGGGCTGGGCGCGCTTTACGTGATTGTGATTTTGCTTGTTGTCAGCCGCTTCCTTTCCGAATCCGCCTGGATGAAACTCTTCAAAGCCGACAAACTTGTCGCTGAATTGACGGGAAAGTAGAGTAAGGGCCTGTTAAAAAATAAATAAAGTTTATTTCTTAACAGGCCCTAAAGGCCTGGACGCGACGATGCGCGTCCCATCCATTGTCTCGAAAACTGCCGCGTTTTTTTCGTGTCCGCTCCTTTGGTGTTCTGGTGGTCTACAAAAGATACCGCTGGTATCGTCTTGTTTCCGGAGGCTTGGCCGGGGTAGTATGGCGGCAAATGGAAAGAAACACGAAACTCGTCTGCGGATCGGAGATGTGCGGCGGCGTATGGTCGGCTGCGCCCACGCCGTTTGATTCCAAATGGAAGATTGACGCGGCAGGCGTGCGACGCATGGTGGAGCATCATTTCCGCCTTGGCATCAAAGGCTTGTTCCTGTGCGGCACCAATGGCGAGGGGCCATGTCTGACCGATATGCAACGGTTGGAATTTATCCGCGCCGTTGTCCGCCATGTGCATGGCCGGCTGCCGGTCGCGGTACAGGTCACTGACAATTCCTCGGCGAGGATCCTGGAGAATATGAAGGCGGCAAAGGCTGAGGGCGCGGATATTGCCGTGATCGCTCCGCCGTACTTTATTTCAAATCCGACTTCCGACCACCTTCGCCGTATTTATCTGGACGCCATAAACCGCAGCCCATTGCCGGTAGGAATTTACGATCGCGGCAAATTTTCCCCGGTTTTCGTGCCCGATCTTGTTTTACGCGAGCTTTACGCCCACCCCCGGGTCGTGATTGCCAAGGACAGTTCAGCCGTCCCGGAAAGGATGAAAATTGCGCTTGAAGTGAAAAAAAAGCGTCCTTCTTTTTGCCTGCTGAACGGCGATGAATTCCATTGCGTGCCGTATCTGAAGGCCGGTTATGACGGACTTTTGCTGGGCGGCGGAGTGTTTAACGGATATCTGGCCCGGACGATATTTGATGCCGTCCGCGCCGGCGATCTTTCCGAAGCGGAAAAGCTGCAGGCGCTTATGAACAGACTCATGTTCGCCGTATACGGCGGCAAAAAAATTTCCTGCTGGCTGGCCGGTGAAAAATATCTGCTGATGCGTCTGGGAATCTTCAGAACATACTTGAATTATCCGCAATATCCGCTTTCGGTTTCGTGCCGTCGGGCCATCGAAAAAACTTTGCGTCAAAACAGGAGATGGCTGCTGCCATGAGTGAAATAATGAGGCGCAGAGCCTCCGACAACGTCTATCTGCACAGGGATTTTCACAACGCGCTGAATATCGGCCTTGATTATCTGAATAAACATTTCGGCAGGGGGGCGGTTGTTGAATATCTGCGCCAATTCGCGAAATCATTTTACGCCCCGCTTTCCCGGAAATTGCGCCGCCGGGGTTTGTCCGCCCTAAAAGCCCACCTGGAGCATCTTTATGCTCTTGAAAATGGGACGATTCGAGTGGTTTGCGCCAGGGACGAGTTGCGTTTTGAGTCGGAATATTGTCCGGCTGTGAAACACATCGGAAAGATGAAGGAAAAAGTTTCCCCGTTTTTTATCGAAACCGAGCGGACGATTTATGAGGCCGTTTGCGAGGGTACGCCGTTCGCTTATGAGCTTGTCAGTTATGATCCCAAAACCGGAAAAAGCGTCCAGCGGTTTTACAGGAGGAAAAAATGATTTCCTGCGCTGAATTTATCGCGGCTTACAGCGAGCTGTTCAAGTTCCTGGAAAAAAAGGGCGGGGAAAGGGCGGTCCATGCCTTTTGGGATTATCTGTCGGAGATTTACCTGGCAAAGAGCTTGAAGCGTCTTGTGCAAAGGCACGGATTGCGCGGTTGCTGGCTGTATTGGAAACGCTCCCTCAGCGAGGAGGCGGCGGATTTCACGATGGAACTGGACGAAAAAAAGGGGATTTTCAAAATCACTATGCATCATTGTCCTTCCAAGGGGCGCTTGCTGAAATGGCGGCATTTGCAGCCGTATCCCGAATATTGCCGGCATTGCGACGTTCTCTACCGCCGCATACTTGAGCCCATGGGCTATCGCTGCGAAGCCGATTTTTCCGGCACAGCCGGTGCGAAATGTTCCTTGGTTGTGACCAGGGAAACTTGAAAAAGTTTCGTCAGGGGTGCTTGAGGAAACCGGACGGGCTTCGGCCGGTGAGGGCCGTGAAAATTTTTGTGAAGTGGTAACGGTCGCAAAATCCGGTCTCTTCCGCTATGGCCTTGATCGGCTCATTCGAAAAACGCAGCAGCCAGGAGGCTTTGTCAACCCGCAACTGGCGCAGATAGGACTGTGGCGAGCGTCCGAGTTCCGCTGGCACCATCCGGACTTTGTGATAGACGCCCTCAGTCCCTATCGTGAGTGTCCGGAACCGGAAAAGGCCAAAATGAACAAGTGCCGCGATCAGGCCAAATACGCCGCCTATCTGTGCGCGTAGGTGCGGGAACTCCTGACGCGTTTCAGGCCGGTGGACATACTTTGGATGGATTCAAGGATAAGGTTGAATATGCCCTGTTGTTGACTGACGGCCCGGAAATCATGTTTGCAGCGCCCGCAACCAAGGTCAGTCCGGACGCTCGTTGCACGGCCGTTTGCCGCGACAAACAGACCTTGATTCTCAACCTGCCGGTTCAGAAGCCGCCGGTGACCGTCCCGGTCGTCGAATTGTTCCTGAAAAAATAAAAGCGGTTTCAGATTTTTCTGAAAGGTGCCTATGAGTCGACATAATATCTCCTGCTGCGCTTGAATGGGCGCTGCCGGGAAAGCGTCATTTGACGGTTGCGCCGGGAGGAATTTCGCCGTCCAGCGTCACGAGTTTCAGCGTGTCGCCCTGCGAGGCGGCCAGGAGCATGCCGTTAGATTCGACCCCGCGGATTTTTGCCGGTTTAAGGTTGGCCAGCACGACGATTCTCTTTCCAGGCAAATCTTCAGGTTTGTAATATTTGGCTATCCCCGCCACGATCTGGCGCTTTTCAGTGCCGAGATCAATCTGCACCTTGAGAAGCTTGTCGGCGCCTTCCACCTTTTCGGCGGAAATGATAACTGCGGTGCGCAACTGCAGTTTGGTAAAATCGGCATAATCAATGGCGGCGTTTTGTTGCGAGGGCGTTTCATGCGCTTTGGCGGCAGGGACATCCTGTTTGGACTTTGCGATTCTTGGGAACAATGAGGTCATCTCGCCGATTGCCGTGCCGGGCGTTGTGCCGCCCCAAGTGATCGAACAGCCGGTTTCCGGTTCGCCGGTCAGACCAAGGGCTGCGCGCAAATCGCGTATTTTATCAGGCATGACCGGCTGCAGCAGCGAACTGACGATTCGCAACGTTTCGCAGGCATGATAGAGTACGGTCTGCAACGGCCCCTTCTCGACCTGTTTGGCAAGCGTCCAGGGTTGCTTTAATTCAAGATAACGGTTGCATTCGCGTACCGTGCCGATCACGGCGGCGATGCCAAGATCGAGCCGCATGTTGTCAATGCCGTCGTTCATGGTTTTGGCCGCCGCCATGGCGGAATCCTGTAATTTTTTTTCATCCTGGCCTTCGCCCTGCGGTGATGGTATTTTCCCGGAAAAATGGGAATGTACCAGTTTCAGGACACGGCTCAGCAAATTGCCGATGTCATTGGCAAGGTCGGCGTTGTAGCGCCTAACAAAGGCGTCCTCGGTAAAACTGCAGTCCTGTCCCATGACCATTTCAGCTATGAGGAAATAACGGAATGCATCAACTCCGTAGCGCTCGGCCATTGCCAGTGGATCAACCACGTTGCCCAGAGATTTGCTCATTTTGGTTTCGCCTGTCAGCCACCAGCCGTGGGCGAAAATGGTTTCCGGCATATCCAGTTTCATGGCCTTGAGCATGATCGGCCAGTAAACGGTATGAGTGGTCAGTATATCCTTGGCCATGAGGTGATACGAGGCCGGCCACCATTTCTTGAATTTCGCCTCGTCGTCAAAACATCCCACGGCGCTGATGTAGTTGACCAGGGCGTCAAACCAGACGTAGGTCACAAAATCCGGATCGAAGGGCAGGGGAATGTCCCAGGGAAGCCGGCTCTTTGGTCTTGAAATGCAAAGATCGTTCAGTGGTTTTTTGAGAAAGCCGAGCGTTTCGTTGCGGCGGCAATCCGGCTGGATGAATTTCGGATGATCCTGGATGTATTTGATGAGCCAGTCCTGGTAGGCGCTCATTTTAAAGAAGTAATTTGCCTCCTTGATTTGTTCCAGCGGCCGGCCGCATTCGGCGCACTTTGCCTCCTCCAGGTCTTTTTTCGTGTAAAAGCGTTCGCAGGGCGTGCAATACCAACCGTCATACTCGGCCCTGTAAATTTCGCCCTGGTCAAAGAGCCGCTGAAGGGCCTTCTGGACAATGCGCGCGTGACGCGGCTCGGTGGTGCGGATAAAATCGTCGTTGGTGATATTTAGCTTTTTCCACATTGCCTGAAACCGGACCACGGTTTTATCGGCCTGCTGCTGCGGGGTGATGCCGGCCTTTTCTGCGGCGCGCTGCACCTTCTGGCCGTGTTCGTCGGTTCCGGTCAGAAAAAAGGTCTGTTCGCCGCGCTGGCGGTGGTAACGGGCCAGCACGTCGGCCAGGATGGTGGTGTAGGCGTGTCCGATGTGCGGCGCGTCGTTGACGTAATAGATGGGCGTAGTCACATAAAATGTTGTTTTCATAAGTGAAAAAAACGTATTATACACGCTCTTAATATGCAAGCTTTTTCATTGACCGGGCGGTAACTATGCAATAAATTACCGGCATTAATAGCTTTAATGAGGAAAATTCAATATGATGTTCATATCCAAGTTCAATAAATTGATACGCAACAGGATTATGTGGGGGATTTTCGCCTTTATCATTGTGATTTCTTTCGTGGCCTGGGGAACCTTCACCGGAAGCGGCCAGCGCGACGCCGGAGAGGAGGAAAATGCCGGCAAACTATACGGCAAGGCGGTCTCAGTCGACAAATTCCGCAGGGAATTTTTCAACACCTACCTTTCCATGTCGCTCATGTTCGGCCGGCCATTGAATATTACCGGCCAACTGAATGATTTGATCAGGAAGCTCACCTGGCGCCGCATGGCCGTTTTGCAGACCGCGGCCAAGCTGGGTTTGAGCGTGTCTCCTGATGAAGTCGCCGGCACCATCGAACAGCAGCCTTTTTTCGTTGAAAACGGGCAGTTCAACAGGAATCGTTACCAGGCCTTTGTCCAGACGTTTCTCGCAAAAGTCGGCGCCACCGAGGCCCAGTTCGAGCAGCAGGTGTCCGAGGAATTGCTGATCAACAAGGCCAGGTTTCTGCTGGCGCAGGCCGTCTGGATTTCTCCCATGGAGGTCGCCCAGGTGTTTTCGCAGATCTATGACACGTTTGTGGTCAGCTACCTCATTCTCGATCGTGACGATTTGCGCAATGGAATAAAGGTTTCCGATCAGGAAGCTCGGCAGTATTTCACGGCGCATCGGGAGGATTTCAAAATACCTGAGACGATGCGCGTCAAGTATGTCTGCTTTCCGTTTAAAAAATATTTAGACAAGGAGTCGTTGTCTAACGATGTCGTGCGTGCCTATTATGATGAAAATATCGAGCAGTATTCCGTCAAGACCACCAACGGCTGGCTGCCCACTCCGTATGAAAAGGTGAAGGATGAGATTTGTGAAAAAATTGCCCTTGAAAATGCCGTGACCGCCTCCGGCGACAAGGCGCTGGACTTTGAAATTTTACTGGCCCCGGACCGCTCCGGAAAGGCTCCCGCTTTTGAGGAGGCGGTCCGCACGTTTGAGGTTTCCGTGCAGACTTCCCGGTTCTTTTCTCTCAAGGGAAAGATTCCCGGTTTGGAAGTGGGAAATGATTTTAACCAGACGGCCTTCAATCTGCGGCCGACTTCCGAAGATTATTTCAGCCATCCTGTCAGGGGATCAAATGCGTTTTATGTGATTGCTTATGACCAGCGCCGGGATGCGCGGCTTCCCGAATACGCCGAGGTGAAAAACGAGGTCATGGCCGCGGCCGTGGAAAAGACTCTGGATGAAAAACTGGAGCGGGTGGCCGGTGAAATACATCGTGCGGGACGGGCCGGATTGGAAAAAGGGAAAACACTCGCCGCCGCCATGAGACCTTTCGGCGTTGAGGTGATTACCACCGAGGCGTTCTCCGCCAAGTCCGGGTTCCCGTTGGACGATGAAGATGAGTCCCTTGCGCTTTTGAAGGCGATACTGCTGCTGAACGCAGGAGAACTTTCGGAGATTATTCCGCTTGAGAAAGGTATTGCGCTGGTCCGTGTGGAATCGCGCAAGCCTGCCGAGCAGACCGTTTTCAAGGCGATCCGCAACGATTTGGAAGCGTTCATCAAGCGCAAACGCGTGGAAACGGCCTTCTATGAGTGGCAGGAATACCTGCTGAAAGATGCGGGCTTTGAAGATCTGGCCCGTCGGAAAACGGAAGTGCCGGAAGAGGATGTCGGCTCCGGCGAGGAATCCGATATTTGACCGAATGAACATCCGTCTGTTTATTTTTGACTGGGACGGGACCGCCCTGGGCGGACATGAGCCCTATGACCGCTTCCCGCCGGGATTTGTCTGTTTCCTTGACGGTCTGCAAAAACGTGGCATTCGTTGGGTCACCAACACGACGTGGTCGCTCGAAAACCAATTCAAGGTAATCAGGGAGAGCGGTGTGAAGTCAAGCCCTGTATTTCTGGCGGGATCATCCGGACGCATCCTCGGCGCTGTTACAGGAAACAAGCTGAAAATTGATCCTGCTTATATGCGCAGAATTTGCATGCTGGATCGGCGGTTTTTTACACGGTTCGGTCCGCTCATGCGGCGCATTGCCGCGCGGCTGCTCAGGGAGGAACTGGCCGATCAGGTTTATTTCAATCCCTACGGCCATCATTACATGTCGTTTCATTTCAGAAACGCCGGCCTTGCGCGTCGCGGCTGGAAAATTGCCGCGCCGTTGTTGAAGCCCGGCATAATGTACCGCGCATTCAGGCCCGGCGACAGCGTCAGCGATGATTCACTGATGCCGTTTTATATGAACAAGGGCGCCGTCATTGACTATCTGCGCAGGAGGCTTGGGCTCCGGCCGGAGGAAATACTGGTGGCCGGAGACGGCTTCAATGATCTTCACATGTTCGACCCGCGGCGCGCTAAATGGATGGTTTGTCCGGCAAATGCCCATCCGCTGGTCAAAAATCAGGTGCGGAAACACGGCGGGCTTGTAAGCAAGTTGAATTATTCCCACGGCGTCGTCGAGGCGGCAACCAGGATTTTATCGGCAATTTGATTTGCGGATAAAATCTTGTTTTTTCCGGAAACGCCTGACCATGGCAAAAAAACGCAAGGTATCCCGCAACGGTCTGATTTTGCTTTTTTCATCTCCGCGGTAGATGACTTGAATCGGAACGCTTCCGATCCTGATCTTGTTGGCTGCCAGGCGCAGCAATGTTTCCGATTCGGCCGCGAAACGGGATGAATTTGTTTGAAGAAAGGGCAGGGTCTGCGAGGCGTAGAGTCTGAAACCGTTTTGCGTATCGGGCACATATTGCCCCATGGCCCGGCTCAGATACCAGCTCATGAAGCGGTTGGTCATTTTCCGGATGAACGGCATACCCTTTGGGGCGGCCATGCGGTTACCCACCAATACCGGCACTTTCGTAGTCAGATATGCCGTGCCAAAGGTCGGAATATCCTCCGGCGCGTGCTGCCCGTCGGCGTCCATCGTGATGAGGAAATCGAAATTATTTTTGGCCGCATAATCGAAACCGGTGTTCAGGGCTTGCCCTTTGCCGAGGTTTTTTTCATGCCTGATCACGACCGCGCCGCCGGCTGCGGCTTCTTCGGACGTTTTGTCAGCGGAACCGTCGTCCACGACCACGACATTGTCAATATATTGCCGCACGTTTTGCACGACGGCGCGGATGCGTTTTTCCTCCATATAGGCGGGAATGATCACGCAGCCTTTTTGACTGGTTTTAGACATGATTTATCTAAGATTTTCCTTCCAGAAATTTTCAAAGATAAACCATTGGGTCGGATTTTGCGAGATTTCTTTTTCCATGATGGCCCCGATCAGCGCTTCGATTTCCCCGGGAGCATGGTTGTCGGCCAGTATGGGCGGATGGAAGCGGAGCAGAAAGGTGTCGTCGTTTTGCCGCAGGACAAAAAGCGGCACGACGGGAACGTTTGTGCGCTCTGCAATTCTGGGCGGACCGCTGGAAAGCAGGGCCGGTTTCCCAAAGAAACATACTGAATTGCGATGCGCTGTAAAATCTCTGTCGGCCAGCATGCCGACGCATTCCTTTCTCTTAAAAGCCTGCAAAACTCCGCGAGCGGCATGGCCCAGCTGAATTAATTGCATGCCCCTTTCCTTGCGTTGTTTTTCAAACAGGCGGTTTATTTTTTCCAGGCGTTGCGGCAGAAAAACCGCGTTGACGCGGTAGCCCAGCGCAGCCAAAATCGCTCCGCCGAGTTCCCAGTTGCCGAGGTGCGCCGTGATCAGCAAGACGCCACGGCCCATGGCGTCGGCTTGTTCCAGATAATCGAGGTGTTCTATGCTGACAAGTCTTTTTACTTCGGATGGTGTCATGCGCGAGAATTTAAAAAAATCCACCAGGTATTTGCCGAACAGTTGAAAGGTCTTGCGAGCCATTTGTGAAAGAGTCTCCTCGGAGCAGTTGACGTTTTTGGATCTCAGGATATGGGCCAGATTGGACATGACGTCCTTGCGTCCCCGGCTGTCCTTGGCGAAAAAACGGTCGGCTATTCTCATGGCAATCCAGTATGAAAAGCGACGCGGCAAAGAGCGGCTGAGTGCTTGGGCAAGCAAGTATGAAAAATAATTGTCGTTGTCCATTTGAAAAAATTATTATGTTTTTTGGACAGGCAAGGCAAGAATTATTGTTTTTAAAATTTTGGCACGTGATATGCTATATTATTAAGTGTGAACGAAATAGGGGATGAAGAGTTGTTCTTTGAAAATATTTTAAGATGTGAATACCCTGCTTTGTTCGTGATACAAGCCAAGGAAGCTGTGGTTTAATAGGTAATGTTGTAACGTGCCAAGCAAAAGCGTGGTCACGGGGGATCTTCCGTGACACGCTTTGCCGTGCTGCATGAGCAGTGGGGCACGGTTGAATGTGGCAAGAATCTCCGGTTCTGAATTCTTCTCCTCCCCC
>Ga0209749_1000301_pt1 | contig 75675 bp, 82 predicted proteins | sample EPASupsiteSAE347_FD_187267 | JGI IMG/M metagenome (GOLD analysis project Ga0209749, IMG submission 187267) | Bioremediated contaminated groundwater from EPA Superfund site, New Mexico - Sample SAE3-47 (SPAdes) (version 2) | ecosystem: Environmental > Aquatic > Deep subsurface > Groundwater >... | reverse complement strand
GCTTGTGTTTGGCATCGCCCATGTAGCCACAAATTTTCTGTTGATTGGGGCGTTCTATCTGCTATGCAGGATAGAACGCGGATTCTCCGTTACCATTGACGAGGAATGGAAGCCGCTGTCCGCGTAAGACTCCCGGCCAGTCCCTGCTGGAATGGCGCTTTCGCCGCCCGGCCCGCAAAACACGACATAATTATATTCTTTCGGACTTTTTTATATGTCTGTTTTCTTGTCCCCCATGTCGCGCGGTGATAGTTTGACGCATAGGAATTTGAAAGTCTTTGCAGCGCACCGTCTTTTTCCGCTCGACAGGCGGATTATACCTATGACATGACCGCATCAGATCAGGATAGAGGAGGCAGGATAAAATTGAAAAAGAGATAAAATGAGTAAAATAAGACTGGTTATAATGATTATGGCAATGATCGCGGCAAACTGCCGGGCGGCCACGCATTATGTGGTAACGAATGGAACACCCGGCTGGATCGGGGCGGCTAACCCATACACCAACTGGGCCACGGCCGGGACAAACATCATTGACGTGGTGAATGCCGCCGTGACCAATAATAATACGCCCAGGATTGTCTGGGTGTCAAACGGGGTTTATAAAATTACAAATCAGATTAACGCTTACGGCCAGCCGATAACAATCCAAAGTGTCAACGGACGGGGCGCGACAATACTGGAAAGGGATGGATCCTCAAATACGAATCGTTGCGTTTATATTGGCAATCCGTATGGATTAACGTGTGTCTTTGATGGTTTTACCGTTACAAATTATAATATTGTGGATAATAATGGGACAGTGTTTAACCCGTCGGCTTCCCCGCTTACGGTGCAGAACTGTCTGTTCGCGGGAAATTCAAACATGGCTCTGACAGGGGGAAATGGCAATGGAGCCGGTCTCATGTTTAGCTGGGGGTTGGTAACAAATTGTATTTTTAGCAATAATTATGCCAGCGGTTCTGGCGCGGGAATTTATGCTGTTAGTGTTACCGGAACTAAAACCGTAAGGGTGGAGAATTGCATTTTTTATGGCAATAGATCCAGAGATGGTTCGGGGGGATCTTGTTATCTGGAAGGCAACAATATAACTGTTTCAAATTGCGTCGTTGCTAATAACCGATGTTCCTCGATGGGCGGAGGCATATATATTACTGGCGGAACAAATCTTAATATTTTAACTTGTACCGTTACGTCAAATTTTGCAGACCGGCAAGGGGGCGCATATGTCAATGGAAACGGCGGCGGGATATATTGTCTTGGGCAAACGCTAATCAAAGATTGCTCTATCATTGGAAATATAGCCACAAATATCGGCGGCGGGATATGTGGGACAAACATGACAATTCGAAATTGCCTGATTGCGTTAAATCGCGCTCCAACAAACATCGGCGGCGGGGTATGGTTTACCAACGGCAGTATGGAAAGCTGCACAATAGCCAGTAATTATGCCGGAGTATCCGGCGGCGGCCTTTATATTAAGGATGTCGGGAGCGGCACAAACAACATCGTTTATTTCAATACCGCGCCAGCGGCGGCGAACTTCACCAACACGGCCGGCAATACCGGCTTGGATTATTCCTGCGTGATTCCGGCGGTGGATGGAACCCGTAATATCACGAATGATCCGAGCCTGGCCAATCTGAACGGCGGTAATTATCGTTTGGACGGTAATTCACCGTGTGTCAATGCCGGGTTAAATAAGGACTGGATGACAAACACGGTTGATTTGGATGGCAGATCCCGCATCCGTTACGGCACGGTTGATATGGGCGCATATGAACGCATCAACGCGGGCGTAATCTACACTGTTCATTAGACAAACCAAGTTTTGGACAATTTTTAAAAGGATATCATAAATGAAAACTGATCAAAAACCGAGAATGCGTCCGAGCCGGGTCCTGGCTAAATTGCGCGCCGGCAAGATTGTAAATTGTTTCAAACTGAATCTGGATTCGGCGCGCGCGGCGGAAATTGCCGCCCTGGCCGGCTTTGACTGCTTATGGACCTGCCTGGAGCACGTCCCCAACGATTTGGATCTGATTGAGCGCCAGATCCGGGCGGCGAAGGCTTACGATACCGATGTTCTGGTGCGAGTGGCGCGCGGGAGTTACAGCGATTATATCCGCCCGCTCGAGCTTGACGCCGCCGGCATCATGGTGCCGCACATCATGAATGCCGAGGATGTCCGCAACGTTGTCCGTATGACCCGCTTCCACCCAATCGGGCGGCGGCCGGTTGACGGCGGCAACGCGGACGGACAATACTGCGGAATTGATTTTTGTGATTACCTTCAACAGGCGAATGAACAGCGGTTTGTCATCGTTCAGATTGAAGACCCGGAACCTCTGGCAGAACTTGATGAGATTGCCGCCGTAAAGGGCATTGATATGCTTTTTTTTGGTCCCGGAGATTTCAGCCACAGCATCGGCGCCCCGGGCAAATGGGATGATCCCCGCATTGCCGATGCCAGGCAACGGGTGGCGGAGACGGCGCGCAAGCATGGAAAATTTGCCGGCACGGTGGGAAACCCCAACAATATGAAAGAATTAATCGCTCTTGGTTATCAGTTCATTAACCTTGGCGCTGATGTCGTCGCCCTCGGCAACGATTGCCGGTCTATAGTGGAATCGTTTTCCGGACTTAAGTCCCCCGGCAAATCAGATTCAATATATGGAAAAAGTCAGTGAATATTTTAAAAAGTTTTCCGCTCAAAGGCAAGATTGCGCTTATCACCGGCCATGAAAAATTACGCATTTCGCGAATATAATCTTTCCCAATTCATGCTGGGGACGGTTCAATTTGGCGCAAACTATGGGATAGCAAACCAGGCCGGACGGCCTTCATACCAAACTGTGCTGAAAATTCTGGAATGCGCGGCAACGAACGGCGTCAATTGCCTGGACACGGCGCCGGCCTACGGCGACAGCGAAAAAATTATCGGGCGGGCCATCCGGGAACTTGGGATTGCCGATAAAATGACGGTTGTTACCAAAATGCCCGTCATGGATGACAATCTGAAACCGGCGGAAGCTGACCGGCTGATCCGGCAGGGCGTTGAAGCCTCTTTAAAAAACCTGCAATTAGACGTCCTCCCGATTTACCTGTTTCACAAAGAGAGCAATGCCGCCTATGCCGACTCCTTGCTTCTGATGAAAGAGAAAGGGTTGGTCAAACATGCCGGAGTTTCGGTCAATTCGCCCGAGTGGGCCTTAAAAACGGTCCGGTCCGGAAATTTTGAAGCCATTCAACTTCCCACCAGCATTCTTGACCAGCGTTATTTAAAGCAAGGTGTTTTTCAGGAAGCAAAAACCAGGGGCATCGCCTTGTTTGTCAGAAGCGTGTATGTGCAGGGATTGCTTTTCCTGCCGGAAAACGAGATGCCAGCGGAACTATCGGCCGTGATGGAAACGCGGCGCCGTCTGGAGCAAATCGCCGCCAAAGCAAACATGAGCCTTGCCGAACTGGCCGCATGTTTTGTCATGAGCCTTGAAGGGGCATCCTGCCTGGTGATGGGACTGGAGACATTGGAACAATTACAGGACAATTTGAAATTATTTGAGCAAGAGTCCCTGAGCGCTGAACTGTTCCGTAATATTTTTGAAAATGTCCCCCAACTGCCGGATAACGTTATTGTTCCGCATCTTTGGCCAAAGCGCTTTAACAAATAGTCGGACTTTGCCGACGGAATCGGTTATTGACACCTTACACCCCGGCCCGCGCGGTCAAAGATGACCAATGCCGGCAGATTCCTGACTGTTATCCGGCGCACGGCTTCCATGCCCAGGTCGGCAAAATCAATGACCTCCGCCGTTACAACATGCTCCTGCGCCATCAACGCGGCCGCGCCGCCAATCGTGCCCAGATAACAGCCTCCGAAACGCCGGCAGGACTCGGCCACGGACGGCGACCGGTTGCCCTTGGCCAGCATGACCAGCGACGCGCCCTGCGCCATCAATTCCGGCGCGTAAGGATCCATGCGCTGGGCGGTGGTCGGCCCCAGGCTTCCAATCACTTTTCCCGGCGGAGTTTCCGACGGCCCCGCATAAAAAACCGGATGTTTTTTAAGATAATCCGGCAGCCCCCTGCCCTCCCGCAACGCTTTTATAAAACGTTCGTGCGCCATATCGCGCGCCACAATCAGCGTGCCGTTCAAAAGCACGAGCGAGCCGGCCTTATATTTTCCCAATGAAGCCAGAATATCTTCCATCGGTTTATCAAGATCAATGCTGTCAAACGCGCCGGGTATGTTTTGGCACGCTTCCAGAAAACGCGCCGGCGTTTTTTCCAGCTCTTCAAGGAACACGCCCTCGGCCGTGATTTTTCCGCGGATATTCCGATGCGCGCAACAGGATACGCCGATGGAAATCGGACAGGAAGCGGCATGGCGCGGCAGACGGATAACGCGCGCCTCCACCACCAGATGTTTCCCGCCAAACTGGGCGCCAAAACCGGTCGCCCGCGCCATTTTCATCACGCGCTCTTCCCAGCCCAAATCGCGGAAGGGAGTCCCGACCGGCGTCCCTCCTTTGTCCGGCAACTCATCCAGATAGCCGGCCGTCGCCAGTTTAAGAGCGCGTAAATTGCGCTCGGGCGATGTTCCGCCAATAACCACCGCCAGATGATAAGGCGGACAGGCGGCCACGCCCAAAGCGCTAATTTGTTCGGCCAGCAGTTTTTCAAGAGCGGTTTCGCTCAAGAGCGCTTTCGAACCCTGAATCAGGATCGTTTTGTTGGACGAACCGCCGCCTTTGGCGATAAAGAGGAAATGGTATTCCCGTCCCGGGACGGCGTAGATATCAATTTGGGCCGGCAGATTATTGCCGGTATTTTTCTCGTCAAACATGGTCAAGGGCGCAATTTGGGAATAGCGCAGGTTTTTCTTTTGCCAGACCTCGCGGATAGCCGCGCTCATCACGGCTGAATCATCCGCTCCGGTCCGGATTCCCTCGCCTTTCCAAGCCACAACGGTTGCCGTGCCGGTATCCTGGCAAATGGGCAATATGCCCTCAGCGGCGATCACGGCATTTTTAATCAGGGCGGAAACCACAAACCGTTCCTCCGGCGAAGCCTCCGGATCCCTGGCAATAGCCGCCAATTTTTCCAGGTGCGCAGAGCTCATATAATATGCCAGGTCGGTAAAAGTTTCCGTCGTGATGGCGCTCAAAATATTTTCGCTCACCCTGAGTACCGGCTCTTTGCCGGCTGAAAGCGCCGGCGCCGTTCCGACCGGCAACCGCCGGTAACGCAAATTCATTTTATTGTTATTGTTAATCCGATCCATTTGCAATTTCCATATAAATGTAAAATCGCGGAGAAGTGAGAATACAGAATTCAAAAGACAGAAGACAGAATAAAATGGAAGCAATCCTGGGTCAGATTAACTCCCACCCTTCGGTAACATTTCATTATGGCGCAACGCGGGGTACTGAAAAAGCAGGTTAAAACCGCCATTTCGAGGAATATTTACTTCGCATTTTTAATAAATGGAGAAAAGGAGAGCCTTGCTTTTTAGGTTACCGAATCAATAGTTGAGTGATTAAAGGAATGGGAATAAAGAAACAAAATTAGAACCTTAATTTTGCGCCGACTCGGCGCAAAATTCACCCAACGGGCTGTGAAGCGCAGCTTCTGCGGGCAGACACCCGCCCACAGCGCTACACGCAGCGTTGCGGGTGGGTGCACAGCATGGCAGGCGGGTCGCGGCCGATTGAGTTTTGACATTACCTCACTATAAACAGAATACCCCACCATAAGTCGTGACAGCACCGTTGGCGATTTTTCGGTTTTGACATTCTATTAAGCGTTTCTTTAAACGCCCTTTATTAAAACTGTTAAACCGAATTATCCTTGGTTGGTAACACGATCCAAGCAGGGTATTCATTTATTCCTTTGATTTTGAAAGAACAAAACTGCAAGCAGATTGATAGACTGAAGACTAAAGGATAAACATCAATCATCTCAAATCTCGGAGTTTCCCACTCATCCTCTGAACTCCGCCTTTAGCCTTCAGCCTATTTTACCTGCATTGATATAATAAGCATTTCGCGTGCCAATGTGCGCCAGGCTTTTTTGAGCCTTAAAGAAAGATTTCTATTTGACATTTTTCGCTGGGTAAAGCATAAAGAAGCGCTTTTGGAAATGAGCATTAAAATGATAACGATCAAAGCACCGGCTAAAATCAATCTATTCCTGGATGTTTTAGGCGAACGACAGGACGGCTATCACAATATTAAAAGCCTCCTTCTGCCCGTTTCGCTTTTTGACACACTCCGCATTGAAAACCGCCCCAAAAACATTTCCGCCGTCATCCCATCCGCCTGTCGTTTCCGGGGAATTCCCTGGCCGTTTTTTATGGCCGATAAGGATGAAAATCTTATTACCCGCGCCGCCAAGCTGTTGAAAACATGCACCGGCTGCAGGAAAGGCGCCGCAATATTTCTGACCAAACGGATACCGATTGGCGCAGGGCTCGGCGGCGGCAGCGCTGATGCCGCCGCCGTTTTGATTGGATTAAACCGCCTTTGGAAAACGGGCCTCTCCAAAGAACAATTGATGGAAATCGGATCCCGTATCGGCTGTGATGTTCCGGCGCTGATTCACGGGGGAGCAATCCGCATGGAGGGACGCGGGGAAACCGTTACCCCGATCAGCCGGCTTATCAAACGCGATTTCTGGATACTTCTGATCTATCCCGGCTTCGCAATATCAACCGGCGACATTTACCGCCGTTACTCTTCCCCTCACAAACAGCCTGCCGTTGCCAATTCAAAACTGGAACTGATTATGTCCGGCTTAGAGCTGGGTTTGCCGAACCTTGTCGAGAAGGGACTGTTCAACGCCCTGGAGGAAACCGTATTCCGCAAATATCCGCTCTTGAAAATGATAAAAAAAATGCTTGAACATGCAGGAGCGAAACATGTACTGTTAACGGGAAGTGGGTCCACGGTGTTTGTGTTGCTGAAAAAAAAGGACGAAGGCGGGAAAATGGCAAGGCTGATCCGCAAACAGATTGGCTCGCCGCTGTGGACTCAACTTGTTCATACCATTGGGAAACACAAGCAATCAGGTTGACAGACTAGACGGCAGGGTTTTGGAATTTGGATTTTGAATTTGGATTTACTAACAGCCTGCGGTCTAAAATAACCTGAATTTGCCCGATGGTGTAATGGTAGCACACGGCCCTTTGGAGGCCAGAGTCTAGGTTCAAATCCTGGTCGGGCAATATATTGAAAGGATTGAAAAGTTGAAAATTTTTTCCGGAAGCGCCAATCCTGAACTGGCAAAAGGAATCGCCGAAATCATTGGAATTCCCCTCGGGAAAATAGCCATCTCTCATTTTCCGGACGGAGAACTTGCCGTCAAAATACTGGATAATATCAGGGGCAAGGATGTCTTCATCATCCAGCCCACCTGCTATCCGCCGAACGAAAACGTGATGGAACTGCTGATCGTAATTGATGCCATGCGCCGCGCTTCCGCCGCGCGCATAACGGCGGTTATACCTTTTTACGGCTATGCCCGTCAGGACCGCAAAGACCAGCCGCGGGTGCCGATCACGGCCAAGCTCATTGCCAATCTCCTGGTGGCGGCCGGAGCCAACCGTCTGCTTGCCATGGATTTTCACTCCCAGCAGTTGCAGGGATTTTTTGACATACCGGTTGACCACCTCCACGCGGCTCCGGTCATCGTCAAGTACCTGCGGGAAAAAAACTTTGAAAATGCGGTGGTTGTCTCGCCCGATCCGGGCGGAATGAAAATGGCCCATGGCTATTCACAGCTTTTAAATTTCAATCTTGCCATTGTGGCCAAGCAGAGAGTCGGCCCCAGCGAGGTGCAATCTTACAATCTGGTCGGCGATGTCGCCGGCAAGACGGCGATCATGGTTGACGATTTAATTTCAACCGGGGGAACGCTCTGCGCGGCGGCCAGACTGCTGCAGGAAAGGAAAGTCAAGGAAATTTACGCCGCCGTAAGTCACGCGGTTTTTGTGCCGGTTGCCTGTGAAAAGCTGAAACAGGCCCCCATCAAGGAATTCATTGTGACTGACAGTGTTCCCTTGCGCATACCGCCCGGGACACTGCCGGTCCGCGTTTTAAGCATCGCGGGCCTGCTGGCCGAGGCCATTATCCGCACCCATAACAACCAATCAGTGTCATCATTGTTTATAACTTAACCCGGGAGAAACACATTATGATTCAGCAAATTGACAGCCTGAAATTATCCGCTCAAAAGAGAGAGGGCGCCGGCTCAAGACAGGCGCAACAACTCAGGAAGAACGGATGGTTGCCGTGCGTTGTCTACGACTCAACCGGCAAATCTTTTTCAATCCAGATCAAGCGTCATGATTTTGAAGTTTTATTGCGCAACCGGCAGGGGCAAAACCTCATTTTGAACCTTGACATTGAAGGAGATAAAGCGCGCAGTGTTCTCCTGAAAGATATACAACAAGACCGGATTAATGATCATCTTTTGCATGCTGATTTCCTTGAAGTTTCCATGACCCGCAAACTGAGGATTTCCGTCCCTGTCCATCTTGCCGGCGACCCGGTCGGCGTTACCCAACAGGGAGGCGTCATGGAACACCTCCTGCGTTCCGTGGAAGTTGAATGTCTGCCGGGCGATATTATCAAAGAATTCGTTCTTGATGTCAGCGGTCTGTCAATCGGCGACACGCTCTCCGTGCGCGATATTAAGGCTGACCCGAAAATAACGATCCTGACCATGCCCGACATAGCCGTTGTCTCCGTTCAAATTCCGCACTTTGAAGAAGAGGCCAAACCGGCTGAAGAAGCGGTTGAAGGCGCGGTGGAAGGCGCGCCGGCCGCCGAAGGCGCGGAAGCCGCGGCGTCCACGGCTGCTGAACCCGGGAAGGAAAAAGAATCAAAGGAGAAGACAAAAGAGTCCAAGGGCAAGGAAGCCGCGCCGGCCGAAAAGGGCAAAGAAGCCAAGGAAAAAGGCAAAGAGCCGAAAGATAAAGCAAAATAGCATTTTAAACAGAGATGATCCGGCGAAATTAGAAATTGGAACTTGTGAAAAAAATAATTGTTGGTTTGGGAAATCCGGGCAAACAATATATGCATACACCCCACAATATAGGCTTTTCTGTCGTTGATGAGCTTGCCAGACGGTTTGCCATGAACCTGCGGCGCAGTTTCCGTTTCCGCGCCTGTCTGGCTGACGGCAATATGGATGAAGTTCAGGTTACTTTGGCAAAACCGACGGCTTTCATGAATATGAGCGGAACGGTTGTGGCGGCGCTCGTCCGCCGGAAATGTTTTTCGGCCCAGGATATGATCGTTATCACCGATGACGCCAACCTGCCGGCAGGACAATTGCGCATCCGGTCTAAAGGAAGCAGCGGGGGGCACAAAGGCTTGCAATCAATAATCAATAACCTTGGTCATGATCGCTTTGCCAGATTGCGGCTTGGCATAGGCCAGGCCGGCAACGGTTCAAGTCTCGTTGAACATGTGTTGACGCCGTTCCCGGCAGCCGCAAGGGGAAAGGTGGAAAAAATGATTGCCAAGGCGGCGGATGTCGTCGTCTTCTGGCTGAAAAACGGCGTTGAAGCGACCATGAACATGTTTAACAAACCCAATGAGGAGGATATGCTTTGAAAAAATATGAAGCTTTGTTTATTTTATCCAATACTATTTCAGACGAACAGCTTGAAACGAAAATTGAGCAGATCCGTTCTGAAGTTGTCAAATGCGGCGGCACGGTCCAGGCGGCAACCAGGATGGGACGGATCACCTTCGCCCGTCCTCTTGCAAAAAAAGAGGCCGGCATTTACATGCAAATAGTGTTTCTCATGGAACCGTCCAAAATCAACGCTCTCCATGAACGTTATCGGCATAACGAAGACTTGATTCGCCTGCAAATCACAGCGGCGAAATCGCCCTCCGGCAACATTGCGGGCAAGCAGGCTGGCGAACATATCCCGGGCGCTGGCCGCCCGGGAACTACGGCGAAACAGACGGCAACATAATTATTGGAGATAAGTTTTTATGGCAAACATGAATCGAGTCTTTCTGGCGGGCAACCTGACGCGCGACCCTGAAATCCGCTACACTCAGACTGGCAAGGCGATTGCCGACTTAAACCTGGCCATTAACCGCAGATACAAGACCTCTTCCGGTGAACTGAAGGAGGACACCTGTTTCGTCAATATTGTGGCCTGGGAACGACAGGCCGAATTGGCCGGAGAATACTTGCGCAAAGGCTCCTCGGTGCTCATTGAAGGATCTTTGCGTCTTGACCAATGGGAAACCAATGGTGAAAAACGCAGCCGTCTGCGCGTCGCGGCCGACCGTATTCAATTTCTTGATCGGCTGAAAAAAAATGAAACCGGCGACGCGCCGGAAAACAGCAGTCCGCGGGAGCAGCCGGCCGGCCCTTCCGAGACTGAAACTGTTCCGCCGCAATCCGATGAAAAAACCGACGCCGATAATCTTCCTTTTTAAACCAAAAACCGCTGATTAAGGATAAATTCATGAGAAAAAAAACATTCCGTTCAAAAAACAAAGAACATCGCGACAATCTTCCTTTTTTCACCGAGGAAAAGCGCAGTCGTTTTCTGCAAGGCATCCCCAATATAGACTTCAAAGACAATGAACTCCTTAAAAAATTTGCCACTGAACAGGGCAAAATCCTGCCCCGCCGCATTTGCGGAACATCGAGCAGGCAACATCGCCAGATCAAGCGCGCCATCCGCCGCGCGCGCATAGTTGGCTTAATGCGCTGAAAGGACATATTACCCATGACAAAAGAATTGATATTAATGGCCGATGTAGAAGGTCTTGGTTTGGAAGGCGAAACCGTCAAGGTATCTGAAGGTTATGCCCGCAACCACCTCATCCCGCGCAAACTTGCCGTCCCGATTACAAGCGCCGCCCTGAAACGCCTTGAAAAAAACAAACTGGAGCGCGAGGCGCGTCATCTCAAGGAATTGGAATCCGCCCGCTCGCTGGCGCTGGCCATTGAGAAGATATCATGCACCATTACCGCCAAAGTCGGCGAAAATGACAAACTGTTCGGATCAGTCACCACGTCCGACATTATCGCTTCGCTGAAACAACAGGGGATTGAATTGGATAAGCGCAAAATCCAAATGGCTGAACCAATCCGCGAACTTGGCGTTTTCACCGTCAAAATCAAACTGCACCCGCAAGTCGAGGCAGCCCTCAAGGTCTGGGTTGTCGGAGAATAAGACCCATGTCTACGGAAACTGTCCTGCCTGCGGCCCGTGCACGGAATGAACGTCAGCCGCAGTCAGAGTACAGCGAGCGGCGCGGCACGCCCATTTTCAACGAGGAAGCGGAAATGGGCGTGCTTGGCTCGATTCTGCTCGACCCCCAAAAAGTTGTTGATTTCTGTATTGAAAAGCAAATCAGCCCCGAGTCTTTTTACCTGCGCCACCATCAGCTCATTTATTCAACCATGCTGGATATGAATCGGTCCCTCCGGCCGATTGATGTTTTGACGCTTTCCGAACGGCTGCAGGCCCAGGGCGTTCTGAATGAAGTCGGCGGACAGCCCTATATCAACCGGCTCCTGGATTCCACCCCGACCGCCGCCCATGCCGAATATTATGTTGATCTCGTCCGGCAACAGCATCTGCTAAGAAGAATTATTGATTGCGCCCGCAGTTCGGAAAACGAGTGTTATGCCTCCCAGGAAGACGCCGACGCCATTCTTGCCAAAGTTGAACAGGATTTCTTCAATATTTCCGAAGATCGCCACAGCGCCATGATGCCCTGGCCCCAGGCCGTCAAGGAAACCATGGTCACGGTTGAAAATATTTTAAACAATAAAGGCATCAGCGGTATTCCGACCGGATTCAACGACTTGGATGAGAAACTGCTTGGGCTTCATCCGCAGGATATGATTATCATCGCTGCCCGGCCTTCCATGGGAAAAACCTCCCTGGCCATGAATATGGCCGAGAATATTGCGCTTGGCAAAGGCGACAACCAACCGCGGCCGGTGGGAATTTTCAGTCTGGAAATGTCGCGGGAGTCGCTGATCCTGCGCCTTTTGAGCAGTCATGCCCGTATTTCCATGCACGACATCGCCGGCGGTTTTTTAACCGACAAAAAACACCGATTGCTGGCTTCTGCGGCCGATATCTTTTCCAAGGCGCCGATTTTCCTTGATGACACCGGTGGATTAGATATCCTTGAACTCCGCGCCCGGGCGCGGCGCATGAAGAAAAAACATGATATTGCGCTGTTTATCATAGACTATTTACAATTGCTCCATTGCAAAGAACGAAGCCGCGAAGGCCGGCAAAACGAAATCTCGTCCATATCAGGCTCGTTAAAAAACATGGCCAAAGAACTCAAAGTGCCCGTTCTGGTTATCAGTCAGCTTAACCGCGCCCCCGAAGCGCGCGACCGCGAGGGACGTCCGCGTTTGGCAGATCTGCGCGATTCCGGCTCAATAGAACAGGATGCGGATGTGGTTTGCCTCTTGCGGCTTCCATCTAAATACAGTGATGAAACAGGGGGTTCAAGCGATGAGGCGGAAGAGGCGAAAATTGACATCGCCAAACAGCGTAACGGCCCCACCGGCGAAATCAGCCTGACTTTTTTGAAGCAAATCATGCGTTTTGAATCAGCGGCGCCGGTTTCATCCGGCGAAACCGCGGGCAACGCTACAACGGAAACCGAAACATGAAATCCCGCCTGCTTTCAATCCTGTTTTTGATGATTTTACTGCCATTCACCGTCCAAGCCGCCATCATCATTAAAAACATTGAGGTGGCCACGCGGGGAATCAAAGTCGTTGACCGTGATTTTGTCCTTGCCAACCTATCCGTCAGCGCCGGCAGTGAAGCCAATCAACAGGCCATTGCGCGCGATATCAAAACACTGATGGCAACCGGACGCTTTTCCTTCATTGACACTGAACTTAAGGAAACCAAGGCCGGCGGCGGCTATACTCTGACCTATATCGTCTCTCTCAAGCCAAAACTGGAAAAACCCATCACCGTAACCGGCGCAAAAGAAATGGGTGAAAAAAAAATCAGAACATGGCTTGAACTTGAGATCGGCGACTATGTGGATGATGGGATGTTAAACATTCAAAAGAACAAGGTTCTCGATGAATATCATAAAAGATATTACAATGATGTCAAAGTCACCTGGCAAATTGACGTCAATGAAACAACCGGATTCGCGACCGTCAACGTCAACGTAGACGAAGGACAACGCGCCAGCCTGCACAAGGCAACATTTGAAGGCAATACTTACGTCCCGCCCAGCCGCTGGAAAAGGTTCGTGGCCGGCTTATCGCACCAGAAATCAATTTCCGACCAATCGGTTCCGCCCGACGATCTCCAGGAGGCGGTTCGCCCGCACCTCTGGCACATATTTTCGTTTATCACCAAACGCGGCGTTTATAATCCCGATGATCTTGAGTCGGATCGCATGGCGCTCCAGACGCTATACCAAAACCGCGGTTATCTGGATGCGCGCATCGGAACCCCCGAAGTGAGTCTGTATGCCCCGCGTAAATTGACGGCCAATTTTCCCATCAGCGAAGGCAGTCAATACCGGATCGGCAATATCTCCATCCGCGGCGCGACCCTGTTTCCCGAGTCAAACCTGTGGGGGGTTGTCACCATCAAAACCGGCGATATTGCCGCTCTGGACGCAATCAACCGCGCCGCCGCGGCGCTGAGCGACTATTATCAAAGCCGCGGCTATATCCGCACGACTGTCCGGCCGCAGATCAACCCCCGCCTCAAAGATCCGATCGTTGATATTCAATTCGATATCACGGAAAGCAGTCTTATCCACATTGGCTATATCGATATCCGCGGCAACACGCGCACAAAGGATATTGTCATCCGCCGGGAACTACAGGTCTACCCCGGAGAAATCTACAACCAGGTGCAGGTCAAACGCGGCGAACGCATTCTGCAAAACCTTGGTTTCTTCTCAAAAGTGGCAAGTTATCCGCGGGAAACAATTGATCCTGCCAAAGATGACCTGGTCTATGAAGTTGAGGAATCACGCACCGGTCAATTTTCCATCGGAGCCGGCTATTCCAGCGACGACGAGTTGTCGGGCTTCGTTGAAATGTCGCAGAGCAATTTTGACCTGTTCAACTGGCCTTATTTTACCGGCGACGGACAAAAACTGCGCCTGCGCGCCCAGTATGGAAATGAAACCGAGAATTACCTGCTTTCTTTCGTGGAACCGTGGTTCCTGGGACGCAAACTGTCTCTGGGTGTTGATTTTTACGATTCAAAACTCAGCAACCTGAGCGATTATTACAGCCAACAGCGTCTCGGCAGCGCCGTAACCATCGGCAAACCTCTCAAATGGCCTTTTTTCCATCGGGGTGAACTGCGTTACAGCCTGGAACGGATCACGATCTTTGACGTCTCCACCAACGCGACGGAAATGATCCAGAACGAGGAGGGTGGCCGTAACGTCAGCACATTGAAACCCACCCTTATCCATGACACGCGCAATAACGTTTTTGTCCCAACCCACGGCAATAAAACGACTCTTGCCGCCAGGCTATCCGGCGGCCCGCTTGGATTTGACACCGATGTCTACGGCTTTGAGGGCGAAACCACTTCCTATTTCCCGATGATCTTTGACCACGTCCTGAGCCTGAGGGTCTGGGCGGAGACTGTTCAGGAATACGGCGACGACGATGATGTGCATTTGTTCGACCGGCTCTTCCTCGGCGGCGCGCGCGATCTGCGCGGTTTCAAATACCGTTATGTCGCCCCCTATCAGGATGGCGATCCGATCGGCGGCAAGACCGCCGGACTGGGGGCGCTTGAATATACCGTCCCCATTTACCCCAACCTGATCCGCGTTGCCGGTTTTTACGATATCGGCAATGTTTGGCTTGATAGTTTTGACTTCAATGTGCTAAAGTACTGCTCAGATATCGGTTTGGGATTGCGCCTTGATGTCCCCGGGTTTCCGATCCGGATAGATTATGCCTGGCCGTTGGAAATCAACGGCGACGTGCAACGGACTTCGGCGCGTTTCAATTTCTGGCTGGGTTACGGTTTCTAGCAGTATCAATCAACCAACAAAACAAAGTCAAAACATAGGAGGTCGGTCACAATGAATTCCATGATAAAATTACACCTGATTGCCGTCGCGCTATTGGCAACCGCTTGGTCCGCATCCGCCGAGCAGAAAATCGCGTTCATCAACATGGAAAGGGTTTTTGACGAATACCACAAGACCAAAGCCGCGAACATTCAGTTCAAGGCGCGCGGCGAAGAAATAGACGTAAAGCGCAAGGACCTCGTCGCCAAAGCCAAAGCCCTGAAAGCGGAACTGGACAAACTTATTGCCGAAAGCCGGGATAAATCGCTCAACGATAACGCGCGCGAAAAGAAGCGGGATATCGCCGAGGAAAAGCAGAACGAGCTTAAAGAAGCCGAAGGAAACCTGATGGAGTTTGACAAGACCTTTAAGAAGGAAATTGCCGACCAGATGCGCCAGATGCAGCTGCAGATCGTTGGCGAAATCCGCGGCGTTATCCAGACCTATGCGGCTGAAAATAAAATTGATATTGTCTTTGACTGCTCCGGGAAAACGTTGAACAATGTGGAAAGCGTGATGTATTTTGACAAGAATACGGACATCACCGAGCCGATTCTTGCCATCATGAACAAAAATGCGCCGGAAACGGAAAAGAAAAACGATACTCCTGCAAGCGCGAGTAAAAACACTCCGGAAGTGGAAAAGAAAAAAGACGTTAAGTAAAAATGCAATTATCAGTCGCTGAAATTGTCCGCCGACTTGGCGGGCGGGTCGAGGGCAACGCCGAAGCCGTAATTAACAGTCTGGCTGGAATCCGTGAAGCCGGCCGGGGTGATTTATCGTTTATCGCCAATTCGCGCTATGTTGCGGCGGCCGCCGCAACCAAGGCAACGGCCGTAATTGTCGCCGAAGACTGGAATCGGCCCTGCCCTGCCATCCTGATTCGCGTCAAAAACCCGGATAAAGCATTTGCCGAAGCCGCGCAATGGTTCGCTCCTCCGCCGGTTATTTTTCAGCCCGGCGCGCATCCCACCTCCATCATCGCGGATAGCGCGCAATTGGGACGGGACGTGTTTATCGGGCCATACTGCGTTATTGAACCGGAGGTTGTCATCGGCGACCGTTGTATTATTTATGCCGGCTGTTATATCGGACATGGTTCAACCATCGGCGAGGATTGCAAGTTCTATCCGCAGGTAACCATCCGCGAATATACGCGGATTGGAAAACGGGCCATCATCCATAACGGCACGGCTATTGGCAGCGACGGCTTCGGCTATGTACAGGTTGGCGAGAGCCGCAAGAAAATACCGCAAATCGGCATTGTGGTCATCGGCGATGACGTGGAGATTGGCGCAAACGTCGCCATTGATCGCGCGCGTTTCGGACAAACCCGCATCGGCAACGGCGTAAAAATTGACAACCTGGTTCAAATAGCGCACAATGTGACTATTGGCGATGATTGCGTAATAATTTCCCAAGTCGGCATTTCCGGCAGCACTTCAATCGGTGAACGGGCGATTCTCGCCGGCCAGGCTGGAATTGTCGGGCACCTGGCAATTGGCTCCGACGTGATCATCGGCGCGCAAGCTGGAGTCAGCAAGGATGTTCCCTCCGGCGCTTTTTTACTCGGGTCGCCGGCAATACCTCGCAATAAATTCGCCGCCACCCATGCCCATCTTATGCACCTGCCGGGGCTCAAAGAAAAAATTACGCTGATGGAAGAGCGTTTGGCCAAACTGGAACAACTTTCCAAGAAGACATAAGTTTCCTTGACCAAACTTCCGTTTCTGCCAATAATTGCTTCTATGTTTGCCAATCCAAAATTTTGCCCGTATCTCTTCGCCCTGCTGTTGAATGCCGCCTTACTGGCGTCAATCCCACCCGGCGCTTACTGTGCCGCCACAAACGACCTTCTGAGCGGCGCCTCCGCCGCGCTTGAGGATGAAATGTATGAAACCGCCGAAAAAAATATAAGGCAATACCTGACACTCATAGCCGACACGCATCAGCCGAAAACGGAATACATCATCATGCTTGCACGGGCGCTCCATGGCCAGAAACGATATCCTGAAATGCTTGAACTGCTTGCCCAAAACCGCGAGGAATCGCCCAACAATTCTTTTGCCGCCCCGTTTGCGTTTTGGCTGGCGCTCGCCTTTTACGATAATTGCCGCTGGGTGACGGCATTGGAACAAACAAATGATTTTGAAAGCCGCTATCCTGACTCGCCATTAATCCCCGATATCCTCCGGCTGAAGTCAAAGACCCTGCTTAAACTTGACCGGACCGGAGAAGCTATCAGCACCCTGGAACGGCTAATCAAAGGAGATGAACACAAACCGGAAACAGCCGACGACCGGATTGCGCTGGGGCAGATACTGGCCGATTCCGGACGAACTGAAGAAGCCTGCGCAATCCTTGAAAAACTGCTCGTCTTTTCGCCTGATACAAGCACGGGCCAAAAATGCCGCAGTGTCCTCGGCCGGATCTATACTGACCAGAAGCAATGGCAGAAAGCCCGCCTGGCCTATGAACCCTTAATCAATCAAAGCAACGTTCCTGATAATTACCGTTTGCGGGCGATTGAATCACTTTCTGAAATTGCCGTGTCTCAAACCAACTTCAGCGAGGCTCTTGACATCCTGGAAAATGGCTATCGGCTGTTGTCAAACCCGTCGCAAAAAGATGAACTTTCACTGCGCAAAGGCATGCTTCTGTTGAAAATGAACAAAATTGATGAAGGAATGACTCTGGTTCATAATTTTGTCCGATCGCAAACAACCAACGTGCTGGGCGCCAAAATCCAGCTTGAACTTGCCCAGACGCTTCTGGCTGGCGGCCTGAACGAAAAAGCGCTTATTGAATTTCAAAATTTTCTTGAAAGCTTTTCCTCCCGGTCAGATGCAACCGAAGCTTACCAGGGAAAGGGAACGGCCCTTTTTAATCTGGCGCGCTATCACGAGGCGTTTGACGCATTCGGCAAGGCTGAGGAAGCATGCCTAAAGCCGGAAGAAAAAACTTCCTGCCGTTACCGCGCCGCCGATTCGTTGTTCGCAAGCGGCCAGTTCAAGCCGGCCGCTGAAACATACGCACAAGCCGCCGAGATGACGCCAAACACTTATCTAGCCAACATGGCGCTCTTTCAGGCGGCCGAATGCCAGTGGCAAATGGGCAATTTTTCTAAAGCTGAAACGTTCTTCTGGGAGGTCTATGACGAAGATCCATCCGATATCCTGGGATCACGCGCATTGCTGCGAATCGCAGATATTTTACTGCAACAAAACAAACTGCGCGCGGCGGAAACAATCTATGCCTGGATTAGCCAGGACTATGCGGATCCATGGCAGGCGCGGGCAATTTACGGACGCGGCGTAATCGCTTACCGTTCCGGACGCTTTACTGACGCCCTCAAATATTTTGAAGATACTCTGCGTCAGGCGCCCAGCGCTGCCGGCGGGAATGATGAAGTTGCGGCGGCCGCGGCGTATATGAGCGGCTGGTCATGTTTTATGTTAAACAAACCTGATGAAGCCCGCCAACGTTTTAACGGAGTGATCAGTTCTTACCCAATTTCTTCCAAAGCGCCTGAAGCGCTTTTCTGGCTCGGCGAGCATGATTATAACAACGGACATTATGATTCCGCTGAAAAATCATTTCATCGCCTGGCGGACGATTATCCACGTTCAGCGCTTGCCGAGGACGCCCTTTTCTGGGCCGGGAAATCAGCGCTCATGCAAAATGAATTCCGGAAGGGGCGTGATTATTTCTCCACATTGATCAAAAATTATCCCTCAAGCCGCAAGCGGACCGAAGGGAGATATTTTCAGGGGGTCGCGCTTTGCGAGCTTGGCCAGTTTGACGCCGCCATTCTTATTTTTAATGAAATAACCAAACAATATCCGGATCACGAACCGGCCGCTTTCAAGAAAGCGGATTGCCAGTTTATTCTTGGTTCTGATGAGTCAAAACGCTACGAAGAGGCCATCAATTCTTATCAGCTCATCCTCGATCGTCCCGAATGTTCCGCGGCGTCACGACTGCAGGCAAGATATAAAATCGGACGATGCCTTGAAAAACTTGGCCGGGCAAACGAGGCGTTCGCTCAATATCTGCAGGTCGTTTATTCATATCTGCAAAATCAGGAGCAAATTTCCTCTTGCAACCTGTGGTTTGCCCGTGCGGCCTTCGGCGCGGCCGCTATTATGGAAGACCAGCAACAATGGCGGCAGGCGGCAAATATCTACCAGCGGGTGGTTGACGCCGATATTCCGGCAGGCGACGACGCGCAAGAACGCATTGACAAACTGCGCTCCGAACATTGGTTGTTCTTTTATTAAATAAACGCAATGATATATTTAATTATCCCATCGGGAGGAAAAAATAATGGAAAAGATAGTAATGCAAGGCGGCCCGCTGTTGTGGCTTATTATGGCCGGCGGCTTAGCCGCGCTGATAATTTTTTTTGAGCGGTGGTTCCATATCCATCGCGCAAAAATAAAAACCGACGATTTTTTAAACGGAATATTCAATATTCTCGGCCGCCATAATATCGCCGAAGCCCTGACCATTTGCAAAGAAACGCCCGGACCGGTGGCTTATCTAGCCCGCACGGCGGTTATGCACGTTAATCAACAGCCCGTTTTGATAGAAAGGGCGATTGACGAGGCGGCCTTGACGGAAATTGCGCGCTTGGAACGCCATTTCTCCATCCTGGCCACTATCGCCCATGTCGCTCCGATTCTCGGCCTGCTCGGCACGGTCATTGGCATGATTCAATCCTTTATTGCCATTCAACAGAAGTCTCCCCTTGCGGCGGCCTCTGATTTGGCGGGAGGCGTCTGGATGGCCCTGATTACAACCGCCGCCGGACTGTTCGTGGCTGTTTTTTCATATCTCGGCTATAACTTGCTGGTCTCCAAGACGACGGCCATTGTTCTGGACATGGAACGGGCCGCAAATGAAATAACCGGTTTCTTATCCGGCCCGGACGCGAATTTATCCGGACAAAAGCAATCATAAAACAAATTTCATATGGAAAACAACACCCATCAAGCCGGCCGACGCTGGCGGCGGTTTCAATTGAAATCGCGGCTTTTACGCAATCCATTCGCGCTGATTCCGTTTGTGAACGTATTCCTGCTCATATTCTTCTTTACCGTTTTCAATTCCGTTTTTGTCCTGAAGCCGGGCATTAAAGTCCAGCTGCCGGTCGGCAGTTTTCAGCAAGGGGCTCTGTATAGTTCCATGGCAGTGATTTTGACCCAGGAAGGGCTGGTTTTTTATAATGACGAGCGCATGTCGCTCGACTCACTGGGGAATGCCCTGCGTTTATCCGCCGACAAAAATAATTCCCTGCAACTCACGATCGAGGCCGATTCACGCGTTCCTTACGACACAATCATTCGAGTCCTGAATATGGCCACCGCGGCGGGGATAAAAAATATTTTCCTCTCAGTCCGCCCAACTTTCGGCGAGGAATTTATGCCGTGAAGAAATCTGATTGGTTGACACTTTCCGGGTGGATACTTTTGGCGGCAATCATTTTGCTTTCCTTATTAGCGGGACTATTGCCTTTGCCTGACAAGCGCCCCTCTTCGCCGGACGGACATCCTGCCGTTGCCGCTGTCGTCCAATATACGATAAGAAACGACAAAAAACCGATTGTATCCGGAGAAACCGCGGAAATCAGAGCGCTTTATGCCTCAGACTTATTCGCGTCGTCAAGGGACCATTGTCCTGTCGCCTCGCAAGCGGCGACCAACCGATCATATCCGAAGGATATAATCCATTCCGCAAATCCGTTGTTTTTGTCTTCCCCTCCGGCAACAAATGAAATTGGCGCGCCGTGGGCCGCCCTGACCGGGCGAAAGCCTGACAATTATGAGTCCGATCCTGAATTCCGGTTTCATTCCCCCAATCAACCGGCTCATGGGGCAAAGAAAACTCCAAAACTTTCCATTGAACTGCAGGGAGAATTAAAACAATTTTCCATTGATCCGGATGTCTTTCGGGACATTGCCCTGCCCCCCGGGCGAAAGACCTGGTCCGTCCAGGCGCAAATACGCATCAACCGTGAAGGACGCGTGGAACATGTATTGGCCGAATCAACAGATTGCGAACCGCCTGTTTATCAGGAAATCGTGAAAAAGCTTTATCAATGCCTTTTCAGCAATGTCACTCAATCCTGCGAAGGCGCCATTGTCATAAACTATCCGTAAGTCATCCGCATGGTTGCGTCATGCGCTCGGCTCACCGGGACGGTTCGCCCTACCCGCCCCGGAATATGGCCGAAATAGGCAGGGCGAATCCCGCGAGGCGCGGGACAGGGCCTCCGGCTGAGCCGTTATGCACGTCAAGAATCGAGCATGACGCAGCCATGGCCATGCGCCTGTCCTCCATTTGAAACTTGAATTATTTTGAATATGGATTATTGTATAGTTGATATTTGACTATCAGCCGGAAAGGACAACCGACATAAACAATGACAACAGAACAATCAATAAATATTCAAACCGCGAGATGGTCGCCGGATAATCAACCGGAATCCATCATTTCTTTCCTCAAGCGCCCCGCCATTGACTATAAAGCGGAAGAATCGGCCAGGAACATCCTGAACGCCGTCCGGCAGGAAGGCGATGAGGCCGTTATCCGTTTTGCGCGCGAATACGATTCCGTCCAACTCACACCTGAGTCCATGCTGGTCAGTCAGAAAGAAATGAATGAAGCCCGCGATAAAGTGGATAACGCTTTTATCGTGGCGGCCCGCGAGGTTCATAAACGCGTGCTGACTTTCGCCAAAGCAGGCATGAAAAAAAACTGGTCCTTGCCTTCGCCAAAAGGCGGCATGCTTGGCGAACAATTCACGCCTTTTGAACGGGTCGGAATATACATTCCCGGCGGACAAGCCCCCTTGGTGTCAACCGCGCTCATGACGGCCACCCTGGCAAAAGCGGCCGGTGTGCCCGAAATCGCGGCCTGTTCGCCCGTTGGTCCATCGGCGCAAATGAATCCATGCCTGCTTGTCGCGCTTGAGATGGCCGGAGCGACCGAAATATACAAAATCGGCGGTATTCAAGCGATTGGCGCTTTTGCCTATGGCACAAAAACCATAAAAAAAGTGAAAAAAATCGTCGGACCGGGAAACCAATATGTAACCGCCGCCAAACGCCTGGTCTACGGGGAAGTCGCCCTTGACCTTGTTGCCGGCCCGAGTGAAATCGCAATCCTCGCGGACGATTCCGCCGCGCCGGAAGCGATCGCCGCCGATTTGCTCTCCCAAGCTGAACACGGAACAGGATTTGAAAAATTGCTGCTTGTCACGCCATCGGAACACCTTATGACGGCAGTCCGGGATGAAATCCTACGGCAGATAAATTCTTTGAATCGTCAGGCCGCCATCAAAGAAGTGCTCAATAATGGAACTCTTCTGGTTACGGTCAACAATCTGGACACGGGCATGGAACTATGCAATCAGTTTGCGCCGGAACACCTTGAAATAGTCGTCCAGGAACCGCGCAATTGGCTGAAAAAAGTGCGGAATGCCGGCGCCGTATTCGTGGGCGGCTGGTCGCCGGAATGCGTGGGTGACTATGTCGCCGGCCCAAGCCATGTCCTGCCGACCGGCGGCGCGACGACAATGTTCTCGGGACTTACCGTTGATGATTTTATTAAGCGCACCAGCGTGATTGCTTTCACCCGCGCCGATCTCTTAAATACACTGGATATTATCAAGACCATCGGCAATGCGGAGGCGATGGAGGCCCATGTCCGCTCCGCGCTGATTCGCTTTAAATAAACCATGGCTTCACTTATCAGAACCTGTGTAAAAAGAATGCGCGCCTATGTTCCGGGCGAACAGCCCGTGGATGTAAACGTCATCAAGCTGAACACCAACGAAAACCCCTACCCGCCTTCGCCGCGGGTCATGCAGGCGCTTGCACAAATTAACGGCGACAACCTGCGCCGCTACCCGGACCCGCAATGCCGCAAATTGCGCGCCGTTATCGCAAAACTGCATAACTGCGCGGAAACCCAAGTTTTTGTGGGTAACGGGTCGGATGAAATCCTCGCCTTGTGCACCAGGGCGTTTGTCGAGGATAATCAAGCCATCGCTTTCTTTGAACCATCCTATTCGCTTTACCCCGTCCTGGCGGAAATCCGGAACGTCAAAAGCCGGGCAATCAAATTGGACAAGAACTTTTCCTGGCCGGACAGGCAATGGCGCCAGCCGCCGGCCGATGCCGCGCTCTTTTTCATGACCAATCCGAACGCGCCCGCCGGCATCCTCTATCCCAAGGAGGAAGTGGCAAAATTCTGCCGGAAATCAAGGGGGGTTGTCGTGCTGGACGAAGCCTATGTTGATTTTTCAAGATATAATTGCATTGACCTGGCCTTGAAACTTAAAAATACGCTTGTTTTAAGGACTTTTTCCAAATCATATTCGCTGGCGGGACTGCGCCTGGGTTACGCCATCGGCGCGCCGGAACTGATCGCGGCGCTCTATAAAATCAAGGATTCATATAATGTTGACCGCGTGGCGCAGGAGCTGGCAACCGCGGCATTGCTGGACCAAACCTATATGCGCGCGAATGTGCGGCGCATCATTGCCGGCCGCCGGAAGCTTTCGTCCGGCCTCCTGAAATTGAATTTTGCCGTCTTCCCCTCCGAAACGAATTTCGTCTGGGTCAAACCGCCGGGCATAAGCGCCGGACAACTTTACCGGCTCCTCTGCCAACAAAATATTTTTACGCGTTTTTTCAATAAAAACCTGACCAGGGATTATTTGCGCATCACGGTGGGGACCGACCGGCAAATAAACATCCTGCTCAAAGCCGTTTCGAAAATTATCAAGGAAACCAAATGAAACCAAGAACCGCGTCAATCAAAAGAATAACCCGCGAAACGCAGATCAAAATCTGGCTGAACCTTGACGGCCAGGGGATGTCAAAAATCAGTTCGGGCATCCCTTTCCTCGATCACATGCTCACCCTGTTGGCGCGCCACGGACTCATTGACATGACTTTGAAAGCCGAAGGCGACCTTGAGGTGGACCTGCACCATACGGTCGAGGATATCGGCCTATGTCTGGGTTTGGCGCTCAACAAGGCGCTCGGGCTGCGCGCCGGGATCAGGCGCTACGGTTTTGCCTATGCCCCGATGGACGATGCCTTGAGCCGCGTGGTCATTGACCTGGGCGGACGCCCCTTCCTGGTCTGCCAGGTAACCAACAAGCGCCGCAAGATCATGGATTTCGATCTCGGCCTGATTCCCGAATTTTTGCAGTCTTTTTGCGTCCAGGGCAAACTGAACCTGCACCTTGCCCAATTATACGGCCGCGAACCCCATCACGCCTATGAGTCGCTGTTCAAGGCGCTCGCCCTGGCTCTGCGCTCCGCAGTTACGCTTGATTCAAAGGAAAAAGGCGTGCCATCCAGCAAGGGGCTTTTGTAGGAATTTATTCATGCAGGATTTTATCGTCATTCCCGCAATTGATCTCCGAAATGGAAAGTGCGTCCGACTCCGGCAGGGCAAATTGTCGGATGAAACGGTCTACGCCGATGATCCGGTAAAAATGGCCCTTTTATGGGAAAAAGAAGGGGCAAAATATCTTCATGTTGTTGACCTGGATGGCGCTTTTCAGGGCCGTCCGGTGCATACCGAACTTATCATAAAAATCGCCTCCGCCGTTAAAATTCCGGTGCAAGTCGGCGGCGGATTGAGGACTGAAAGTCAAATTCAGACCATGATTGACAACGGAATCAGCCGGGCCATTATCGGAACGGCGGCTTGTGAGTCTGAAGCCGTGGTCAAACCGCTGATAAAAAAATTCTGCTCAAAACTGGCGGTCGGCATTGATGCCCGCAACGGCCTGGTGCAAACCAGGGGCTGGACCAACACAACCTCGCTGAATGCCGTTGATTTGGCCGTCAGACTGGATCAAATGGGAATTGAAAATTTAATTTATACCGACACGAAACGAGACGGCATGCTGACCGGCCCGAACATATCAGGAATTGTAGAGTTATGCAAAAAGGTTAATTGCCGGGTAATTGCTTCAGGCGGCGTCTCAAAACCTGACGATATAATTAAACTTAGTAAGCTTGCACTATCCAATTTGGAGGGTATTATTGTCGGAAAAGCCTTATATGAAGGAAAAGTTTCCTTAAAGCCCGTGCTTTTGTGATTTGAGACACGCTTGATATTCACGAGAAAAATACAATGATAAAATCCGCCGATAAAATTATGGAAGTCAGGGAAACGCGCCTGGGCAATGGCATCCGGATTGTAACGGCCGGATTGCCCCGGGTTCAAAGCGTGGCCATCGGCGTCTGGGTCGGCGTCGGGGGGCGTTATGAGTCCATAAGACTCTCCGGCATAAGTCATTTTATTGAGCATCTCCTTTTTAAGGGAACTGAGAAACGGTCGGCACGCGATATTTCCAGGGCAATTGAGGGCCGGGGCGGGTCATGCAACGCCTTTACCCAGGAGGAAAGCACATGTTACTATGCCCGCGTAGCCTATGATCAGGCTTGGAAAGCGCTGGATATCCTGAGCGACATGTATCTTCACCCCCGATTTGACCAGACTGACATTGACCGGGAAAGAAGCGTCATTGTGGAAGAAATTATGATGTACCGCGACCAGCCGGAACATGTCGTTCAGGAAATGCTGATTGAAAATCTCTGGTGCGACCATGAACTTGGACGCCCATTGATCGGCTCGCAGGAAACTCTTAAAAATATCAACCGCGATCAGATTATTGCTTTCAAAAGAAAAAAATATGTGCCGGAAGCCACCGTCCTGACTTTCGCCGGCAAGGTTAACCATGATGAATGCGCAAAGATGGTTATGAAGCGGATGGGACGCGTCCGCCCGACCCCATCTCCCTCATATCGCCTTGTCAACTCCGCCGTTCCACAACGCGCCTTGGCGCTGAAATGCAAGGACATTGAACAGACGCACATGGCGCTTGGCTTCAGAATTTTCGGGCGCCACGACAAACGGCGTTATGCGATCAAGGTTCTCAACGTAATTCTTGGAGAAAACATGAGCTCCCGCCTGTTCCAGACAATCCGCGAAAAACATGGCCTGGCCTATTCCATCGGTTCAGGCGTTCAACTCTTCGCCGAAACCGGGGCTTTGGTGATTAACGCCGGCCTGGACAGAAACCGCCGCGCTAAAGCCATCGAACTGATTCTCAGGGAAATCAAAAAACTGAAGAATGAACAGATAAGCGTCAGTGAATTGAACATGGCAAAACAATATGTCATCGGCCACTTGCGGCTCGCGCTGGAAAGCCCGCTCGGCCAAATGATGTGGATCGGCGAGCATATACTCAATTACGGCTCGGTAATTTCGCCGGAAGAAGTCGTATCCGCCATTACCGCTGTCCGGGCCGAAGATGTGCAAAAAACGGCGGAAGCCGTTTTCAAAGACCGTCTGGCAACCCTTTCAATGTTGTCGCCCGGTGTTTCAGAACAGGAACACAAGAATTTAAATCAATTGCTGGGGACGCTTGCGTAAACAGCAATAAATCCTAATCAACAATAAAAACAGGAGAAAACTATGACCAGAAAACTTGTCGCCATTGCCTTAATATTGTGCATCATCGTCGTAACCGGCATCCAAATATTTCTTGCCTATGGTCTGACTGACTCGTTGCGCAAATGGGTGCTGCCGGCCATCAAGTCCCGGTATCAAACGGATGTTTCCGTCAGCCGCATCAGCGTCAACCTCCTGGGCGGTTCGCTTAACGTCCACAACATCAAAGTGGCCAATCCGTCCGGTTTTGACGAGCCGACGATGCTTTCCGTTGAGCGCTGCGGATTGAAGGTGGGCTTGCCGGCGCTTTTCAAAGCGGGCAGCGCCGACATTCAAAAAGCCGTTCTCAAGGACGTAATATTGTCCGTTTCCCGCAACAAGAACGGCGCGCTCAATCTGGAACCGCTTCTCAGCGCGATGCAAGCGCAGAAAAGTTCCGCGGCAGCGAATGAAACTACGTCCGGCCAGCAGGAAACAAGCGCAAAAGAACGCGCCATTCCGAACATAATCATTAAAAACATGGAAATCATGGCCATGCTGAATTATCTGGACTGGCAGATCGGACAGCCTTTCAAACTCGGCATTGAAATGGAACTGCAGTTGAGCAATATCGCCAACTACGGCTTTGATGATTCCTTGTCGGGTATCATCAATCTCCATGGAAATATTCTGGAAAACAACAAGAAATGCGCATTTGATTTGAACGGACGCATTTCACCCGTTTCCGATCCGCTTCTTGTTTCGTTTGACCTTTCCGGATCCATGCAGACCATTGACCTGAAAATATTCAAGGGGCTTATTGAAAATATCGGATTTCAGGATGGCAAGGCTTCCGGAACAATAACCTTAGTCTGCCGGAAAGGGCAGTTTGACCCTGACAAATCAGTCCTCCGCCTTAAGTTGAGCGATATCGTTCCGACCAGGGAAAAAGCCCAGCAAATGGGCGGCATTCCCATGCCCGCGACGATTAACCTGATTGTTCCCGTCAGCGGCCCTCTTTCAAATCCGCAGATCAACTTCGCTGAGGCCCTTTTAAAATCAATGACCAGCGAAGACACCGTTAATGCAATCCTCCAGGGTATAATTGATTCAAAGACAGCCAAACGCAACGACGCTGGGAAAGACGGTAAAAAAGCCGCTGAGTCTGAATTATCTGCCACGGATGGATCCGCCTTACCGGCCAAAAAAATATCCGACGTCAAGAGTTTGTTCGGCGATATCCTCGGCGGCAATGAAAAGAAGTAGCCGATCAGGGTTCAACCACGCTGCCAGCGTGGTAAAGGTTTATGGCGCTCTAAAGCGCCATTCAGCAGTTCACGGTTCACGGTTGAAGCGTGATGAATAATACTTCCGAAGAAAACATCTCCGAATCAATTTCCGCCCGCTGGCTTTGGACGGCGTGGTTGATAGCGCTTATTGCCGCCATAGGTCTGGGGGCCGCGAACCTGACATTCGGCAATTTGAACCAGGATGAAGGCTGGTATCTTTACGCGGCCAGGCTGATATCTTCCGGAAAAATACCATACCGCGATTTTGCCTTCACCCAGGGACCGGTAATGCCCTTTGTTTATGCGCTCGCTTCTCCTGTAATTACATGGGGGGGACTGGCCGCCGGCCGGCTTTTGACTGCCGCGTTCGGAATAGCCGGCGCTCTCTGTGCGGCGGGACTGGCCGGACGGATCGCGCAACCCGGACGGAAAAACATGGCCATGGCCTTCTGCTTTGCATTGGCGGCGGTCAATGTCTACCAGTCCTATTTCTGCACAGTGGTCAAAACCTATTCGTTGACCATCCTTTTTCTGGCAAGCGCGTTCCTGACGCTTCACTACGCGCTTACTCATCGCAGGAACACCGTGCTGATGCTGTCGGCGGCCCTGCTCGTTCTGGCGGCCGGCACCCGGTTTTCGGCCGCGATCGCCCTGCCGATTATATTCGCCCTCTTATGGCTGGAACGCCGCCGGCTTAATTTTGCGGGCTGGTTTTATTTTGCCATCGGCGGAATTATCACAGCCATTCTTGTTTTCGGACCTTTCCTGCTCCTATGCCCGGATAATTTTATTTATTTTGCGGGGCGTTATCATACCCTGCGGCACGAAGGTAATCTTATCGCGGCCATGGTTTTCAAGGCCGGCTTTGTCTCGCGCGTTCTTCAGGCGTATTTTGTCTGCTTTGTCATTTGGCTGGCGGCGCTGACGATAAAATACCTGCGCAAAGATGATCCGGCCGGCGGTCAATACGCCCACCCCGCGCCATCCGTATTATTAAGACGCGCGCTCTGGTTCTGCGGAATCGCCGTTACGCTGGTTCATTTCGGCGCGCCTTTTCCATACGACGACTACCAGGTTTTTGTTTATCCTCTTTTTGCGGCGGCGGTTGCGGCCATATTGAGCGATGTTGTCCCGATCAGGAGCGGCCTGTTGATTTTATCCGCCGTGCTTGGAATTTGTCTTGCGTCGGCCGTTTCATCGCCGATTAACCAGGACTGGTTCATTGAGGGCCGCGAACTGATCTGGTGGCATTCCAAAGACAAGCCGCCGCTTGTCAAACTGCGGGAAACGGCGCGGGAAATACGTTCGTTTTGCAAACCGTGCGAATTATTGTTGACCCAGGACCCCTATCTTGCCGTTGAATCAGGCTGTGCCCTGCCGCACGGACTGGAAATGGGACAATTCAGCTACTTTCCGGATTTGACAAACGAACAGGCAAAAAAACTAAACGTGCTGAACCGCGAGATGTTTGCCGAGTTGCTGAGAAATTGCCAGGCGCCACTCGCGGCGTTCAGCGGATATGCTTTTGCCATGAACGCGCCGCAAATCACGCCGGTCTCGCCTGCGGATAAGGTCCTCTTTGGACAAATTATTGACAGCCGTTATGAATTTTTCGAGACGGTTGCAAATTTCGGCCAGGCCTCAACCGAATTGCGATTGTATCGCAGAAAATAAGCTGAAAGTGAAGCACCCCGCAGCTATCCGAGCGAAGGGGGAAGCCAAGGACGCCATTCCCACCCTCTGGCAAGTTTACCCGCCAGAGGCGGCGCCGCAGGCGACCAAGGCCACAGGGCTTACTGGCGAAGAAGGGTTTAATAAAGCTGGCAAGTCAGGCCCATTATAAAAAATCAAATAACCAGAACAGACAGAGATGGACTCCCAACCAGTGTTTGTGCTATGATTCCGGCTAAAGGAAATGGATAAGCCCAAATGAAAGTCGGTCTACTAGGATTTACCCAATCAGGCAAAAAAACTTTTTTCGCGCTTTTAACCGGCCGCAAGCAGGCGGGACCCCCAGGCTCCGCCGAGACGAGAATTGTGCTCAAGGAAGGCGAAGCGCTGGAAGGCATTGCGCCGATCCGCGACCCGCGGGTTGACGTTTTGGCCAACATGTTCAAGCCGGAACGCGTCAAATACGCCGAAAACATTATTGTCCTCTGCCCTGACATTGACCCCAAAGACCAGAAGCGCGCTTGGCTGGAGAACGCGCGCCAATGTGATCTGCTTTGCCTTTTAATCCGCTCTTTTTCATCGCCGGAAGTCTATCATCCGCTCGGAGAAGTTGATCCGGAACGCGACCGCAATGCTCTGGAATCGGAAATCGTGTTCGCCGACCTGGAAGTTATTGAAAAACGGCTGGAACGAATCGGGAAGGAAAAGAGAGCCGGCCAGAGCGCCCAGCAGATGCAGGAAGAAAAATCGCTGGTTAAAATCAAGAAAACCATTGAAAAAGAAATGCGGCTCTGCGCCCCGCCCCTCAGCAAGCAGGAACTGGACGCGATCAAAAGCCTTTCGCTCCTCATCTTAAAACCGGTGATCTGGGCGTACAACGTGGATGAAGAAAAACTCGGGCAACAGGCGGAGCAAAAAGACAAAAATGTCTTTGATATTTCCTGCCGGATTGAGGAGGAAATCATGGCGCTGGAAAATCAGGAAGAACGCACGGCTTATCTGAAAGAGCTCGGCGTTTCCTCGTCGGGCTTGGACCGCCTCAATCAGACCGCCTATGATGCGCTCGGGTTGATGTCGTTTTATACCGTCGGCGAGGATGAAGTTCGCGCCTGGACAATCCGCAAAGGCACACCCGCCCCGGAAGCCGGCGGGAAAGTTCATACCGATATTCAGCGCGGTTTTATCCGGGTGGAAATCATCAAATACGACGATCTAACGGCCGCCGGCAGTGAAGCCGCCGCAAAAAATCAGGGGAAGATGCAACTCAAAGGGCGCGACTACGTGATCGCCGACGGCGATATCTGCCATTTCCGGTTCAATGTCTGATTACTGAGTTACTTGCAAAAGTCGCCTTCTGCCATCTTCGCCCCACCCCCCGCTTCGCGTACCCCCCAAAGAGGCGCATAAGCTCTTTGTCCCTTAACTCATTAATATCCCCTCCACCGGAGGGGTGGCCGACTTGTCCGATAGCTCCTTGAACGACGGCGGAAGGCCGGGGTGGGTTCCAAGCCGACTTTGGCAACTGATTCTACTGATTTTATTTGCCGCCTTTTTCGTCCGACGGTTCCTTTGTGGATTTTTCCTTGCCGGCGCCCTTTTCTTCTTTTTCATTCACCGGCATCATTGGGAAACCGCTTTCGGGCAAGGGGGCGGGTTTTAATGATTCACCTTCCTTGGTGTACTCAATTTTAGCCGTGTCCTTGAGTTTTTTAACCAATACACCCAGTTTGTCCTGGACTTTTTTGCCTTTTAAACGAAATGCAATCTGTCCCTTGACTTCCTCAAGCGGCTTTGTCCGCGGCGGATTATGCCCAAGGGTCTGGATAATATGATAACCGAATTCAGTCTCAACAACCCCGCTGATCTCATTGGTCTTCAACGAAAACGCGGCCTGTTCAAAGGCGGGCACCATATTACCGCGCGGGAACTCGCCGAGATTGCCGCCCCTAGTCTTGCTGGGACAATCGGAATTCTCCTCAGCCAGTTTTGCGAAGTCGCCGCCCTCGTTCAGTTTCTTGCGCAGATCTTCCGCCTTCTTTTTCTTGGCGTCTTTCTTGGCCGCATCGTCCGCGGAGTCAAATGCGACCAGGATATGGCGGGCCGTCACGGTTTCCGGTATTTCAAATTGAGCCGTTTTATTCTCGTCATAATAGGCCTTGACCTCCTCGTCCGTCGGAACGGAAATCTTCAGCAGTTTTTCAATTTTGAGCTGTTCGTTGACATCCCGTTCAAACACTTCCCTGGTGATTTTGTTCTGCTTCAGAAAATCATCAAGGCTCATCTTTTTCGGCAAATTTGCCTGGAAAGTTTCTATTTCCTTGGCGGTTTCCTCGGGGGTAACGGTAATTTTTTCGCGCTCACATTCACGGGCGATCAACTTGCGGACAATGAGTCCTTCCATGATCTGCGGCTTGATGTTCTTGATCATGGCTTCAAACTGTTGCGGCGATCCGCCCCGCCCCTCCAGCATTTGACGAATCTGGTTTATTTCATTATCCAATTCAGCCTGCGTTATTGCCTGGCCGTCAATCTTCACCAAGACAGTGTCAGGCGCGGGAGCTAAATCACTTTTCGGCGCTGTTGCCGTTGCCGGCGCCGGCTGATTGGTATCGGCTGACACCACGGGATTCGGCGATTCGTTCGTCAATGCTTTTGGCGCCTTCCTGGCAAAGGCCGGCGTAATTCCAAACGCCATTAATATAAAAATGCCGCACACAATACTTCTCACGATATTCATTGAATAAACTCCTTTTTCGCAATCTATGTTTTTTCCGAGCGGTTATTTCGTTAAAAATGGACTTTTATCGTGAATTTGTCAAATGTAATAATTTAGAAACTTTCATCCGCATTGACATAACCTGCATTCGTACAGATCTCTGATAAGAGCCAATCCAGCGCCAATAATGTCGAGTTCTGCCAACTCACCGGCCTGTTTGACTAACACAATGGGCGAGGGTATAAATTAAGCCTTTACTTTGAATGAGTCGTGGAAGGCCAGGCTGACGGCTGTTGGCGGTAATACTTGAATTCCATTATCTGGAAAACAAGAACCGCAATTATTACGACAACGGCTATTACGGCCGATGCCGTCATAACCAACCGTAATCGTTCGGGTGAAATAACTTTATCCAGATTCATATCTCTTTATTAATTGAGCTTATTTAAGCCATAATGTCAAATAAATATTTGACATTTTCATTACTTCATCTATATTCCAAATTTATGTCATAGGCATCCGCCGGCGGCGGATGCCTGCGGCGGATTTATCACTGCGGGGTGGAGCAGCCTGGTAGCTCGTCAGGCTCATAACCTGAAGGTCGCTGGTTCAAATCCAGCCCCCGCTACCATTTAATCCGTTCAAATAATGTGGAGGTTTAATAATGAAAATGCAATGGAAGGTCGGTTCAATCGCGTTTTTTACGATCTGTTGTTTAATTTCGGGATGTTCCGGTCAAGACAAACCCTCCGCCCCGTCAACGGCTACGAACGAAAACGTCATGTTGCCGGCCAAAAACATTTTTCAGCCTTCGGCGATTGATCCGGCATTGGTCAGACAAAGTATGCAGGCCCGGTCTGAATATGAAGAGATGAACCGGAAAGTCATCGCGCGCATGAATCAGCTTTACACAGAAAATCCGGACATAAAGGACTTGCAGGCAAAAATGCGCGAACTTCAGAAAAAAATTGACGCATTATTAGCCGAAGACGAAGAACTGATGAAACTAAAAAAGAAGTCTCAGGCGATAGCTCCGGAAATTCCGACAATGCCGCGCAAATTCGCTCCTCAGGCCTCTACCAACGAAAGCAAATAGGTAACAAGTGCCGCATCGCACTTTTTCTCTTAACGAGGCCGCTGAATATTTGCATTTGCCGCCGGACGATATTGAACAACTGGTCCGGCAGAAAGAAATTCCGTTCGAACAAAAAGGCAAGCGGATTATCTTTCGCAAAATAGACATGGATGCCTGGGCGTCGCGGCGTATTCTTGGTTTTAATGATAAAAAACTGATTGACTATCATAAAACGACGTCAGCCAAGGCGGATAACATCGCCGCTTGCCGGACCATCATCTCCGATTTGACCAAGTTATCAGCCATTAAGCCCGACATGGTTTCCCGGACAAAACCATCTCTGTTGCGCGACATGGTGGCGCTGGCCGAAAAGAGCTCTCTTGTTCTGAATACAAAAGGCCTTTTGCAGAGTCTGGAACAGCGGGAAAGCCTCTGCTCAACGGCCATGGCTGACGGTTTTGCCCTGTTGCATCCGCGCCATCATGATCCATATATGTTTGAAGATTCCTTTATTGCTTTGGGGAAAACAATCACCTCAATACCTTTTGGCGCTTCTGACGGAAAGGAGACCGATATGTTTTTTCTGATCTGCTGTCAGAATGATCGTCTTCATCTGCACGTGCTTGCGCGTTTATGCCTGATGTGCCGGCAAAAAGACTTTCTGCTTCATTTGCGGCAAGCCGCCACGCCGGCTGATATTCACAAATGCCTGCGACTCCAGGAATTGGAGGCCCTAAAACAGATATCGGCCTCCCGCAGCCGATAACAGATGGCTGATCATATGGATTTTAAACGCGAAAGGCATGCCATTATTACGAGCCGGGCCAATGCGGCTTTCAGAAAACTGCTCAGCCTGCAGACTTCAAAAGGCATAAAAGAGCACGGCGTTTTTTTGGCAGGCGGGGAAAAAGCTGTTAAAGAAATTTTGAGCGAAAACAAGGAAAGTGTTATTACCCTGATTCGTGCGCCTGATATGCCGGCCGCCTCCCCTGCTCTTTCCAGCCTAAGACAAATTACGCTCTCAAAAGAACTGTTTAAAGAACTTAACCTGCTCGGAACAACCGGCCCATTGCTTGAACTTCGCCTCCCGGAGACGGCGCGTTTTAATGCACATGCGCCATGGCCGTCGGGGTGTTCGCTTTTTATCCCTTTCGGAGATCCGGAAAACATTGGCGCCGTCATCCGATCCGCGGCCGGTCTGGGTGTCAGCCGGGTTGTTTTGCTCGGCGAGGCCGCCTGCCCATTTCTGCCACGGGCCATTCGCTCTTCAGCCTGTTCCATCCTGCGGATTCGGATGGAATACGGGCCGCCATTGGCTGATATCGCATTACTGTCACTAAAAATTCCTTTTTATTCCCTGGACATGCGGGGACGCCATTTGACCGGTGTTGTCTGGCCGCCAACTTTCGGTTTGATTGCCGGGATGGAGGGCACGGGGCTTCCGGACGATGTCAAAGAAAAATGTGTTTCCGTGTCAATCCCGCTTGAGAATGGGCTTGATTCGCTGAATGCCGCGGCCGCAGTTTCCATCGCTTTATGGGACTGGAAGACAAAGAGAATAACAACGCCCGGCCAATCGTGATATCAGCTATTATTTTTTCAGCGCGGCCCGGCTGACCCATGAATTACCACGGACATAAAACCTCCAAGGCAAACGTGCGTCCTGGCCGGCATAGGAAACACCTATTCGCGGCGAAGAACAAATCATTCCCGGAGGAACATTAATGCCTTCTTCAAGCCAGATTTCATGACCGAGAAGACTTGTTCCGGAATGACGCCCGCAAATACCCAACGCCTGGGAAAGGAGGGCCGGACCGGAGGTCAACCGGCAATCCAGCCTGCTCTTTCCACGCCGTTCAAGCATCAATTTCGTGCCTTTTACAGGCTGAATTGCCCTGATCAAGACCGCGTGCGGAACGCCTTCAACGTTGGTTATAATATTAAACAGCCAATGAAGTCCATAGCATAAATATACATAGGCCACAGGCCCCCGCCTGTACATTACTTCCGTACGTTTGGAAAACCGGTTATTATAGGCGTGTGAAGCGCGGTCCTGGGGCCCGGCGTAGGCCTCTGTCTCGACAATAATGCCGCCCGTGACCGCGCAATGGTTTATCCTGGTGAAAAGACATTTTCCCAGCAGTTCCCGGCTGATTCCGACCACATCGGGCCTGAGAAAGAATGGCGCCGTCAATCTGCGTGACGAACTGTTCATCAACCTTTTGACATGTTTGTGATAATGCCGATCATCGGCATAAACATGGCAATGACGATTGTCCCGACCACGAGGGCCAGGAAAATGATAAGAATCGGCTCGATGACAGAAGTCAATCCTTCAACAGCCGCGTCAACTTCCGTATCATAAGTATCGGCGATTTTAATGAGCATGTCCGGCAAGCGTCCGGTTTCCTCGCCGACGGCAATCATGCTCACAACCATGGTCGGGAACACTCCGGATTGTTCCAACGGCGCGGCAACCGATTCGCCTTCCTTGATGCTGTCATGAACAGATTGCACGGCCCGGGCAATGTATTCATTGCCGGCCGTATCGCGGACGATATTCAACGCCTGGAGAATCTGCACTCCTGAATTCAACAACGTTCCCAAGGTTCGGGTAAAACGTGAAACACCAACCCGCAGCACCAAAGGACCAATGACAGGCATTTTCAACTTAATGACATCAAACCAATATCGGCCAAGTTTCATCCGGCCGATAAGATTGATGACAATGATAAAAGCAACAATAACAACGACGACGACGGGCGCCCGATGGATCAGGACATTGCTGGCCGTGACCACAAATTGAGTCAACGCCGGCAATGGCGCGCCCCCAAGGAGATCCTTGAATATTTCGGTAAACTTAGGGACAATTTTTATAAGCAAAAAACTCAGGATGCCGAGCGCCATGGTTAAAACCACGACCGGATATATCATAGCCCCTTTGATCTTAGTTTTAATCTTTTCAGCCTTTTCAACAAATTCCGCCAGCCGGCTTAAAGTAAGCTGCAACACGCCGCCTATTTCCCCGGCTTTGACCATGTTTATATACAGCCTGTCAAATATCTTCTGGTGTTGAGCAAGCGCTTCGGCGAATGTGCTTCCGCCCTCAACCGCTTCGCATAATTCGGCGGTCATTCGTTTGATAGCCGTGTTTTTTTCCTGCTTCTGAATAATCTGCAGGGCCCGTAACAACGGCACTCCGGCGTCAATCATGGTTGCCAATTGACGCGTAAATACCATCAACTGTTTCCGGCTAATTCTCCTTGAAAACAGCCGGGGCAACGAAAAAGAAATAGCCGAGGATTGTTTCGCGGGCTTGACTGCGGCAACAGCGGCAACCGGCTTGGCCACAGGCGATGAAAATTCCGTGACTGATGCCGTCGCAAAGCCCATTTCCTTAAGCCGAAGAAGAGCGGCCGGACGGTTTACAGCTTCAATAATGCCGCCTTTTTCATTGCCCGCGGAATCAGCGGTCGTGTATTTGAATTTCGGCATGGAACAATCTTGTTATAAATCAGGATTGCGCTTCTTTCTTCACCTCTTCCGCCGGTTTCTTTTTCTTCCGGTCCACCTGATTTAACCCAACCCATTCAAGAATGGCCATACGGGACGAGTCGCCCCGCCTTGAACCTGTTTTTAGGATTCGGCAATAACCGCCGAAACGATCTTTGTAATTAGGAGCAAGATCTGCAAACAGAATTTTAACCGCCTGCTTGTTATTGAGGATCTGGATTGCCTGACGTCTTTCGGCCAAGGCGCCGCTCTTTGCCAAAGTCATTGTTTTTTCAGCTAGGCTCCGGGCCATCCGTGCTTTTTGAATAGTAGTAACAATCCTGCGCTCCTTGATCAGAGCGCAAACCAAACCAGCCAATAAAGCCTTTTGATGAGAAGGACTCCTGCCCAACCGACTTGACTGTCTTCTGTGTCTCATTAATACCCCAATATTTTAGAAGTCTTATAATCTCTCATTTGCGCTCTGCGGACGGAATTGGCGCCAACAGCTCGGGATCAAATTTCATATTCAAAGTCAATCCCAGTTCGCGCAACTTATCAACAATTTCCTGCAACGATTTTTTTCCAAAATTCCTGTGTTTCAGCATATCCGCTTCCGTTTTCTGGGCAAGCTCGCCAACTGTCAGAATATTCGCGTTGTTCAGACAATTTGCAGCGCGAACACTTAATTCGATTTCGTTAACGCTCATGTTTAATTTTTTGCGCAATTCATCGTGATCCCGATCAACAATTCTCTCTTTTTGTTCAAACTCAAACAAATCCTCGTCATAATTGACAAAGACATCAAGATGATGCCGCGATATGCTCGCGGCCTGAACCAGGGCGTCATCCGGCGTGATACGATCATCCGTCCAAATTTCCAGAATCATTTTTTCATAATCCGTGCGCCGGCCCACCCGCGTGTTTTCAATCGCAAAATTTACCTTCTGCACCGGCGAAAAAATACAATCAACGGGAATGACTCCAATTTCCTGCTCATTATCCGATTTCCACTCGGCGGCCTTAAAACCTCGTCCAAGGGAAATTTCCAGCTCCGATTCAAATTTTCCGTCTTCCGCCACGGTGGCGATGTAATGCGCGGGGTTTAAAACTTCAACCGACTGATCAGTTTCAATATTGGCGGCCGTAATCTCCCCAGGACCGTGCATTTTAATTGAGACACGGCGCGGGTCGCGCGTATACATCCTGAAAAGAACCTTCTTGAGATTTAAAATAATATCGGTAACATCTTCGACAACGCCGGGCATGGCGGAAAATTCATGGAACACTCCCGCGATTTTAACGGCTGAAACCGCCGCGCCTTCAAGCGAGGAAAGGAGAACGCGGCGCAGTGAATTTCCAACGGTATATCCAAAGCCGGATTCAAAAGGTTCTGCCGTGAACTTTGCGTATGTGCTGGTCGCCGTCTGTTCATCCTTGACAACCATTTTCGGCATTTCAAGTCTTCCAATTTTTATTGCTGTCATTATGCTAATCCTTCCACCTTGGAATTGAACTTCATGTAATTAAATAACCGCCTGTCTTCCGCCTGCGCTAGCAAATTCCCCGTAAAATAATAAAAAACTACCGGGTTGTCATGCCACCCTGCCGAAACGAGCTCGGAAATGACACTTTGCATTTAGCAGGCATCTTCATTCTGACACCTGTATTCTGCCTGCCAAAGCGCTGACCAAGGACTGCTGACTCCCGAATGGTTTCCTCGCCATCACCGCTTCGAACACAATTCAACCACTAATTGCTCATCTACAAGAGGGGCAATTTCCTCCCGCGCGGGAAGATGCATGATTTCGGCATGGAAATTATCCCGATCCACCAGAAGCCACGGCGAAACTGTTTTACCTTCAATAGAATCCAATGATTTTTTAGCCAAATCACGGCTTATTTTCCTATTCTTTACATCAATATGATCACCCGGCTTCAAAATCATGGAGGGAATATCAGCTCTTTTTTTATTGACTTGCACATGCCGATGAAGCACAAACTGCCGCGCCGCGCGCCTTGAACGGGCAAAACCTATGCGATAGACAAGGTTATCAAGGCGCATTTCGAGCATTTGCAACAATGTTTCCCCTGTTATCCCCCGGCGTCTGGCGGCTTTTTGAAAGAAATTTCTGAATTGATTATCCTGTAATCCGTAAAAACGGCGCAGGCGCTGCTTTTCGCGAAATTGACGCCCAAAATCAGACTGTTTTTTTGCCCTTTTATCGCCATGCATTCCCGGCACTTTACGTCCAGTCTCGATTGGACATTTTGCCATATTGCATCGCTCGCCCTTCAGGAAAAGTTTCACCCTTTCCCTGCGGCAAATACGACAAGATGGTCCTACGTATCTTCCCACGTATTATTATCCTTTCAACTTAAGATTTTGCGCAAATATCGAATATTTCTATCGTTTTTAAACGCGACGTCTCTTTCTCGGCCGGCAACCATTATGCGGCATGGGAGTAACATCTTTAATAACCGTAATGGAAAATCCGGCCGCTTGAAGGGCCCGAATTGCTGATTCGCGCCCGGAACCCGGCCCCTGAACACGAACTTCGACCTCCTGCATCCGATATGGTGAAACAAGCCTGGCCGCCTCCTGAGCTACAACCGTGGCCGCATACGCGGTGCTTTTGCGCGCCCCCTTGAAACCCATTCTGCCGGCACTGCTCCAGGCCAATACGCCTCCCTTTAAATCCGTTATGGTAACATGGGTATTATTAAAACTTGCATTGATATGAACAATTCCCACCGTAACATTCCGGACTGCCTTCGTCCGCGCCGGTTTGGATTCGGGAGCAAGAGCCGCCTCGGCGACAGTTTCGGCGCCTTTCGTCTCCTTATCGGCGCGATGAGATTGCTCAACTTTCTTCGCTTTCTGCGGTTGATTTTTTTCCATCTGTTCCGGCTGACTCGCGCCTGGCAGCGAAGACTCTTTATTTGGCAGAGCAGCGTTATCCACTTCTTTTTTCTTGTCTTTCTTATCCGTCATTTTTGAATATCTGTTTTTTCGGGATTAATATTATGTCTTAACATCCGGTTTTGCCGGTTTTGCGGCAACCCCGGCCCCGCCACGCGCGCCTCCACTATCTGATTTCGCGACTGACCTGGCGTCCCCGCGGACAACGCCCACGGTTTTTCGCACACCCTTGCGCGTCCTGGCGTTGGTATGGGTGCGTTGTCCCCGGACCGGAAGCCCCTTGCGATGCCGCAAACCGCGGTAACAACCTATAGTCATAAGACGTTTGATATTTTGCGACACTTCGCGCCGCAGATCGCCTTCAAGCACATACCCATCCTGTAAGATGTTGGTAATTTTTGTTATCTCCTCGCCGGTCAGTTGATCAGCCCGTTTATCCGGATTAACATTGGCCTTTTTAACGATTAATTGGGCCTTCGCCAATCCGATGCCGTAGATGTACCGCAACGAATACTCAACTCGCTTTTTTCCGGGAATATCAATACCCATCAATTTTGGCATAATCGGCTCCTAACTAACCCTGGCGTTGTCTATGCCGCGGATTGGTGCAAACCACATGAACAACCCCGCGACGTTTGATAATCTTGCATCGCTCGCAAATTCGCTTGACTGAACTTCTGACTTTCATAGGCACGAGTAAAACTATTTATAGACCAATAACTAAAAATAAGAAATATAATATATTTTCAAAACAGTGTCAACGCGAAAAGATAAATTTTTCTTAAAGAGACGTTAAAATTTCCGCCTGCTTCCGTCCTACCGCCACCGTATGTTCAAAATGCGCCGATAGTTTTCGATCGCAGGTCACCGCGGTCCAGCCATCACTTAAAACCTCCACATCCGGCATTCCCATATTAACCATAGGCTCTATGGCCAAAGTCATCCCATCCTTAAGGATGATACCCTTGCCCGGCCGGCCGAAATTCGGAATCTGGATTTCTTCGTGCATGCTCCGCCCGATGCCATGTCCCACGAACTGCCGCACTACGGAGAATCCCGCCTGAACAACGCACATTTCTATGGCATGCGAAATATCAGACAAGCGGTTGCCAGCAACCGCCTTTTCAATTCCGGCATAAAGAGCCTTTTCGGCGGCATTGACCAAGCTGATAATTTCAGAGTCCGAAACTCCGACCATAATGGTTTTCGCCATGTCGCCATAAAACGAATCAACCACCACTCCGATGTCAAGGCTCACAACATCGCCCATCCGCACCCGCCGCGATCCCGGAATGCCATGCACAACTTCCTCGTTGACCGAAACACAAATTGACCCAGGATAACCGCGATAACCCAGAAAAGCGCTCTTGATTCCGCGGTCTTTCATCAAACCGGCCGCGAAGCGGTCTATTTCCGCGGTGGTCATGCCCGGCCCAATATAATTGACAACCTGCTCGCATATCTGAGCGGTAATTTTACCCGCAACGCGCATCCGTTCCAACTCGGAAGAGTTCTTAACAAGCCCCATGTTTAAGTTCAATTTCCAGCAAACCCATGACGTCTGACACTGTTTGTCTACGCGGCCGCGATGAATCAATACGCGCCAGAATACCGTGGCTTTTATAATAGGCAATCAGCGCCGCCGTCTGCTGGTGGAACACTTCCAGCCGATTAAGAATTGTCGCTTCCATATCATCGGGCCTTTGTTCCAATGGGCCGCCGCAATGATCGCATATCCCGCTTTTTTTCGGTGGAATATTATGAACATGGAAATTCGCCCCGCAATTACGGCAGGTTCGCCTTCCGGTCAAACGCTGCAAAACCACGTCCTTCGACACCTCCAGCAAAATCACCCTGGTCAAGACTGCGCCGCGGTTTTTAAATTCCGCGTCAAGGAGGCGCGCCTGCTCCAAAGTGCGCGGGAAACCGTCAAACATATATTTTGCCACGCTTTCTCCCCGGCCGATTCTTTGCATGACAATCTCAATAATCAGCTTGTCCGGCACGAGATTACCCTTCGTCATATACTGTTCGGCCTGCTTTCCGACCGGAGTGCCTTGCTTGATCGCCTCGCGCAACATATCGCCGGTGGAAAAATGAATATAATCGGTTTTCTGACAAATATCATCCGCGATGGTGCCCTTCCCGGCCCCCGGCGCTCCCAAAAGAATGACCGCTTGAATACCCATCAATGCCTCCCGCGCAATCTGCCTTTTTTCAAAAAACCGTCATAATGTCTCATGATCAGGTGCGACTCAACCTGACGCATGGTATCCAGCATAACCCCCACGATAATCAACAGACTCGTTCCGCCAAAGAAAGACGCGACAATCCATGGAATGCTAAACTGCACCATCATAATGGTCGGGATAACCGCAATGATGGTCAGGAAAACCGCTCCGGCCAGAGTTATTCTCGTCATGGTGCGGTCCAAAAACTCCGCGGTAGGCGTGCCGGGCCGAATGCCGGGAACATATCCGCCGGCCTTTTTTAAATCATCGGCTATCTGAACCGGATTGAACACGGTCGCCACCCAGAAATATGAGAAGAAGAGAATCATTAAACCATACAAAATCATGTACAAACTTTTGTCCATATGAAAGGCCACCGCAAGGTGCTTGAAAAATTCTCCCGGGAGCATTTCAAAGATTTTTTGCGGAAACATAAGAATCGCCGAAGCAAAAATAATGGGCATAACGCCGGAGTAATTTATTCTCAGCGGCATATAAGTGCTCTGGCCGCCGTACACCTTGCGGCCAACCACGCGCTTGGCATACTGAACCGGAATTTTTCTCTGCGCCTGGGTAACCGCAATTGTGCCGGCCACGACAAGAATCATCATAATCAGGAGGCCGACCAGGTGAAATATTGTGAACTGCGCCTCGCCGCCCCCGACCGGTTTAAACATATGGAACGCCGCTTGCGCCGCCCCGGGCAATCGGCTGGTAATATTAATCGTAATAATGAGAGAGATTCCGTTGCCGACTCCATTCTGAGTTATCTGCTCGCCCAGCCACATGAGCACAACCGTTCCGGTTGTCATGGTAAGCACGGTAAGAAGGCGAAATCCGAAAACCGAATCAATATTGACGATCGAACCGACATTGCGGCCAAAAATAGCGGAAGGATTTTGAAGGGCAACGGCCATGAAATAACCCTGAATAAGGCAGATTAAAACTGTCAAATAACGGGTATATTGCGTTATTTTCTGGCGCCCCACATCGCCCTCGCGGGCCAAACGTTCCAGCGAAGGAACAACGGCGGTCATCAATTGAAGAATAATTGAAGCGCTTATATAAGGCATGATGCCCAATGCGCCGACGGCGCAATTACTCATGGCTCCGCCGCTGAAAAGATCCACAAGCCCAAGGAGTCCGCCGCCGACCTGGCTGGAGATATGCTGAATAAGATTCTGCAGTTCGGTGGCATCCACACCGGGAGTCGGCACGACACTGACCAAACGACAGAGGAAAACAATGCCGAAAGTGAACAAAATCCGTTTTCGCAGTTCTTCGACTTTAAATGAATTGATAAACGCAGACAACATAAGCAATATCAGTCAAGCAGAACGCATTTTCCGCCGGTTTCTTCAATTTTCTGTCGGGCAGGCTTGCTGAAAGCATGCGCTTTAACCACCAAACCGCGCTTCACCTGACATGCTCCAAGAATTTTCACGCCAGAACCGGAGCCCTTCAGGATGCCTTCCGATCGAAGCAGTTCAGGGGTGATTTCTGTCCCATCCGCGAAACGCGCCAGACTTTCAAGGCTTACAACGGCATACCGCCGCTTGAGCGCATGAACAAATCCCCTTTTTGGAATGCGCCTGATGAGCCGCATCTGTCCGCCTTCAAAAGCAGGTTTATGCTTATGTCCTGAACGCGCGTACTGCCCTTTGTGACCGCGTCCGCATGTTTTCCCTTTACCAGAACTCGGCCCGCAACCGACTCGCATTTTGGCGCGCCGGGCGCCCCTGACATTTGACAACGACGCTAAACTTAAACTTGCCATTTTCATGTCCCCCGTAAGACGGTAAAAAAACGAATCACATTCACAAGGTTATTAGCGCGGCTATTGGCGCAGACGTTCCGATTCCACGCTCGTTCTAAGCGTTTTCAGCGCGCTGACCGTGGCCTGGACAACATTCCATTTATCGCTGCTGCCGAGCGATTTGGCGATGATATTATGAATGCCAGCCATATTGAGGACGGCGCGCGCTCCGCCGCCGGCGATTACACCGGTTCCCGCCGCCGCCGGTTTCAGAAGAACAACCGAAGCGGAAAATTTGCCGATGGTCTCATGCGGAATTGTTCCCCTTTCCAACTTGACGGCAAACATAGCCTTGCGCGCCAGCTCGCCTCCTTTTCTTATGGCATCCGCCACTTCATTGGCTTTCCCGAGACCATACCCTATTTTTCCATTATGATCGCCGACTACGACAACAGCGGTAAAGCTCATGCGGCGTCCGCCCTTGACAACTTTGGCGCATCTTTTAATACGCACAACGTATTCATCAATCTCATAGGACGCCGGCTGTTCCTCGTCAATCAAAACCTCATCAACCACTTGATCCGTCACTTTTGAACTCATAGCTTCATTCCTGTTTCTCGCGCCGCCTCCGCGATTGCCTTGATCCGTCCGGCATAGGCCAGCCCGCCGCGGTCAAGGACAACCTGTTTAATGCCTTTGCTTATCGCCGCTTCCGCCGCCTTCCTTCCTATTTCCCTGGCGGCGGCAACACTGAGTTTGCCTTCCTGTTTCAAACCAGCCGTGGAGAAGGAGGCCATGGTCTTTCCGGCATCATCATCAATAAACTGAATGTAGATATGCCGGTTGGTAATGCAAATACTCAACCTCGGTCGCGCCGCGCAACCCCGCACCTTCTGCCGCAGACGACAATGCCGTCGGCGTTTATAATCAATCCTGTTTTTTAATTTCATTGCTAAGCCACCGTTTTGCCGACTTTCCGCCGGACGTATTCGCCCTTAAACCTGATTCCCTTTCCTTTATAAGGTTCGGCGGGGAACAGGGCTTTGACGCGCGCCGCGAAATTACCGACCAGCTGCTTATCCGACCCGCTGATGGTCAGGTTGACGTTGTCGGGTATTTTGACTTCTATTCCTTCGGGAATATTCATTTCGACCGGACGTGAAAAGCCAAGATTGAAGATAATTTTCTTCCCCTGAAGCGCGGCCTTGAAACCCACGCCCTGAATTTCAAGCATTTTGACGTAACCGGACGTTACACCTTTAACCATATTCGCGATAATACTGCGGTAAAGTCCATGCAGGGCGCTGATATCATTTCCCGCGACTTTCGGGGAAAGGCAAACTGCCTTGTCTTTCAAAACGGCCTCGAAACTGACGGGGAGATTCATTTTTAGTTTCCCCTTTGGGCCATTGACAAACAACTCCTGCCCGCTCAACTTCACGTCCACTCCCGCGGGAATTATTACCGGCTGTTTTCCAATTCTTGACATTGTAAATATTCCGTTTATTACCAAATCGTGCAGAGCCATTCCCCGCCGACTTTTTTTTCTCTTACTTCGCTATCCGTAAAAATACCCTGGGATGTGCTGATTATTGCAATTCCTGTCCCGCTTTTTATTGACGGCACCGCCCTGGCGGCAATATAACGACGCACCCCCGGCTTGCTGATCCGGCGTAATCCGCGGATGACCGGCTCGTTGTTCTCGCCATACTTTAAAAATAAACGCAGCAACTTATGATTGCCGCCGCCTTCTGCGGTAAAATCATGGATAAACCCGTTGCGCTTTAAAATCCGCGCGATGGTCCCCTTGACTTTGGAATGAGGCATTTCAACAATTTCGGCTTTAATCGCATTCGCGTTGCGGATGCGCGTCAGCATATCGGCTATAGGATCAGTTTGATTCATAATGGGTCACCAACTTGATTTCGTCACTCCCGGTATCTGGCCAATTGAAGCCAACTCTCGAAAACATATTCGACAAAGCTGAAATTTGCGGATAAACGCCCTTGCCCTTCCACATCGCCGGCATCGCCGGTAAGCTCTGGAACTAAACTTCGGCTTGCGGTTCGATTTGACGATTAATGAAGTCTTTGCCAAATTAAATCCTCCTTATTTTTTTGTGCCGGGCGCCGCGAACGGCATGCCCAACAGGCGCAACAAATCCTTTGCTTCATCGTTTGATGGGGCGGTCGTCACAATCACAATATCCATCCCCTGCGTTTTTTTCACATTGTCAATATTAATCTCCGGAAAAATAGTCTGTTCCCGAATGCCAAGCGCATAATTTCCACGGCCGTCAAAGGCATCGGGAGATACGCCGCGAAAATCCCGCATTCTGGGCAAAACGACATTGACCAGGCGGTCAAAAAACTCAAACATACGCTCTCCCCGCAAGGTTACTCTTGCGCCCACCGGCATTCCCTTGCGAAGCTTGAAGTTGGCAATACTCTTGCGCGCTTTGCAAAGAACCGGATATTGTCCGGTGATAATCGCCAAATCATTCGCCAGCACTTTAACAGCATCCTTTTCCACGGATGAATTAATGCCCATATTAACCACAATTTTAACCATGCGCGGCGCCTGCATCCGGTTTTTATACCCCCGCATGTTCATCAACTGCGGCATGATTTCCTTCTGATATTTTTCCTTTAATCTTGCGCTCATAACGATTAATCAAATTTATTGCCGCATTTCAGGCATTTTCTTATTTTGCGGCGATTTTCATCAAGCTCCCGTTTAATCCTGACTCCCTTTTTGCAATGCGGACAATAAAGCATTAAATTGGCCAGGGCAATGGAAGACTCCTTTTTGATGATACTGCCCTTCGGATTATCCTGGCTTTTCCGCAGTGTCTTATGAACGAAGTTAAACCCCTCAACAATTGCGCGGTCCCGCTTGGGAAACACCTGGAGCACTTTGCCTGTTTTCCGGCCCAGGGCAGCGCTGCCGGAACGGGCCAAAACAATGTCATTTTTACGGATATGGTTTTTCGAATACATTATCGGCCTTTCCCCTATAAAACCTCAGGAGCCAGAGATATAATCTTGGTGAATTTTTTTTCGCGCAACTCGCGGGCCACCGGCCCAAAGATGCGCGTTCCAATCGGATTCAATTCCTCATCAATCAGCACCACCGCGTTGCCGCCAAAACGAAGCAGAGAGCCATCTGTACGCCGAATCGGCTTACACGTTCTGATTATGACTGCCAGGCGGACTTCGCCTTTTTTAACCAAACCGCCGGGCTGCGCTTCCCGAATTGCCACCTTAATCAGATCGCCGATATAAGCATAGCGCTTTTTTTGTCCCAGGATTCGGAAACATTTTGCGCTCCGCGCGCCCGTATTATCGGCAACATCAAGAATTGTTTCTTCTGTAATCATGACAATCTACTCATATTGTTTCACTGCTTCGCCAGCCTTCAATACTCTGACAAGTCTCCAGCGTTTTAGCTTGCTCAAAGGTCTTGTTTCCACAATCAATACCTTATCCCCCGTTTTTGCCTCATCCTTTTCGTCATGCGCATACACTTTTTGCGCCAGTCTCATTTCTTTGCCGTAAAATGGATGCCGCACCCTGCGCTCCACCTTAACCACGATCGTCTTATGCATAGCATGGCTGATTACAGAACCAGTCCTTTGTTTACGCCTTCCCCGGCTTTGGTCATTTTGAGCCATTGTTCTCCGCCCTTTCACGCATCCGTTCGTTCAAGACAGTTTTTATTCTGGCAATATCGCGCCGCTTTTGCCTGAGCTGCAGTGGATTATCAAGCTTGCCCGCCACCTTGACCTTGCGCAGATCAAAATGCTCCTTCAGCCGGTCCTGATAAGACTGTTGTAATTCGTCCGTCGCCAGCTCGCGCAGTTGTTTTGCCTTCATTTTTTTAATTATAATTTATATGGCGCGAAACAAAACGTGTTCTGATCGGCAATTTTGAGGCCGCCAAACGGAATGATTCACGCGCTATGTGATCGCTAACCCCGTCAATTTCAAATAACATGCGGCCCGGCTTGATGACCGCAACCCAATATTCCGGTTCGCCTTTGCCTTTTCCCATTCTTGTTTCAAGCGGTTTTTTGCTCACTGGTTTATCAGGAAAAATCCGCACCCACACCTTTCCCCTCCGGTTTAAATGTCTATTTATGGAAACGCGACACGCCTCAATCTGGGTGGCTTTAACCCAAGATCTGTCGAGCGCCTGTAGGCCGTATTCACCGAAAGCAAGGGTATTGCCCGCAAAGGCGGATCCTTTCATTTTTCCCCTCTGGACTTTTCGGTACTTTACTCGACTAGGCATTTCTGGCATGACGCACCTCGCTATTCGCCTCATCATCCGGTTTACGACAAATCCAAACTTTCACGCCAACCTTGCCGGCCACAGTATGCGCTTCGGCAAATCCATATTCAATGTTTGCGCGCAAAGTATGCAACGGCACTTTTCCTTCCTTATAATTCTCCCTCCGCGCCAATTCAGCCCCGCCCAATCGGCCGGACACCGACACCTTGATTCCGAGCGCTTTAAGATCCATGGCGGTTTTTATCGCCTTTTTCATCGCCCGCCGGAAAGACACCCGGCGCTCAAGTTGAACGGCAATATTTTCCGCCACCAACTGAGCGTTTAAATCAGCATCCCGGATTTCCTTTATTTCAAGATAAACATCCTTCCCGCCCGACAGCTTGACCAATTCCTCGCGAAGCTTCTCCACATCCTGCCCTTTGTGCCCGATGACAATCCCGGGCCGGGCGGTGAATATTGTCGCGCGCACGCGATTCGCGTACCGCTCAATCACCACATCTGGCACCGCTCCGTTTTGAAGCCTCTTTTTAATCAGATCCCTTATTTTAAGATCTTCGTGGAAATAGTCGCCATACTGCCGCTTGCTGGCAAACCACTTGGACCGCCAATTTTTATTGACGGTTACGCGCAATCCAATCGGATTTACTTTCTGGCCCAAACGAATTACTCCTTTCCAGTTTTTTTTATGTCGGATAGAACTATTCTGATATGACACGTCCGCTTTATAATCGGCCTGGCCATTCCCCTCGATCTTGGCCAAAAGCGTTTTGCGGCCGGCCCCTGCTCAATTGCCACCTTCTCAACATAAAAATCATTGCCGTTCAATTCATTGCTGGCCAGGTTTGCGGCCATTGATTTCAACAGCTTCTCCACGAAAAAAGCTCCTTTTTGGCTGCTGAAGCCGGCGGCGGCCATGGCCTCCTTGAGAGATTTTCCCATCAACAAACGCGCAAAGGGCCTCACTTTGGAAGGCGACATTCTGATGAACCTGGCTGAAGCGTTGATTTTCATTTTAATTCCGCATAAAACATCAATATTTCAAGTCTTTTCGGCCGTTTGCTCGGTATGCATACCGTGTTTTTTAAAGATACGCGTAGGCGAAAATTCACCGAGCCGGTGGCCAACCATGTTTTCCGTCACAAAAACGGTAATATGCGTTTTGCCGTTATGCACGGCAAAAGTATGCCCGATAAAATCGGGAATAATCATTGAGCGCCGCGACCATGTTTTAATCGGCCTTTTTTCGCCCGACTTATTTAATCTTTCCACCTTCTCCACCAGACAGGCTTCAACGTAAGGTCCTTTTTTAAGTGAACGCGCCATATATTATTTTCTCCGTGATACAATAAACCGGTTTGACTTGCGGCGTACATGCCTGGTTTTTTCGCCTTTTGCGTATTGCCCCCAAGGCGAACGCGGATGGCCGCCGGTTGCTTTTCCTTCTCCACCGCCCAGGGGATGATCAACGGGATTCATCGCGCGGCCGCGCACCGTCGGCCTGATGCCACGCCAGCGGGATGCTCCCGCTTTCCCATAAATTACGGTTTCATGCTCCAAATTTCCCACCTGGCCGATTGTTGCCCTGCATTTTACGTTGATCATACGGATTTCACCCGACGGCATTTTTACGTGCGCAAAGGCTCCTTCGCGCGCCATCAAAATTGCACCCATGCCGGCCCCGCGGACAAGTTGCCCTCCTCTGCCCGCCTCCAGCTCAATATTATGAATTGTCAACCCAAGCGGAATTTTATCCAACGGAAGCATATTTCCAACGGTCGGTTCAACCGCATCTCCGGAGATAATTGTCAGGCCGACTTTAAGACCAAGCGGCGCGAGGATATATCTTTTTTCGCCGTCCGCGTAATACAACAAGGCTATCTGCGCCGAACGGCCGGGGTCGTATTCAATCGCCGCCACCTTGGCGGCGACATTAAACTTGTCGCGCTTGAAATCAATGACGCGATGGTGGCGCTTGCACCCGCCGCCGCGGTGACGGACCGTAATTCTCCCCGCAAAATTACGTCCGGCCGTTGATTTTCCGTGAATCAGCAGGCTCTTTTCCGGCTTGAATTTTGTTATCTCATCGGTCGCGACAACCGCCCTGCGCCGCTGAGACGGAGTTGTCGGTTTATAAATTTTAAGAGTCATGACGCCCTTTATACAATTTCAATCTTTTCACCCTTCTGCAAGGTTACCATCGCCTTTTTATATGACGATGTCCGGCCGTATTTCATAGTTCTTTCCCGCTTCTTTTTCCCGCGGCAATTCATCGTGTTCACCTTGAGAACATGCACTTTAAAAACAGCCTCCACCGCTTTTTTAATCTCCGGTTTATTAGCCCCGCGATCAACTTTTAAGAAATAACAATTGTGCTTTTCAACCTCGCGCGATCCCTTTTCAGACAAACTCAATGTTTGAATAATTGTGTATGGTGATTTCATGATTCTTCATCCCCCGGCCGCTTTTTTGAGGCGGTTGATCAGGATAACCATTGCATCCCTGGTGACAAACAAATTCGGATAAAGCATCAATTGGTAAGTATTGACATCGCTCGCCGGAGATATTGCCACATTACTTATATTGTGCGCGGCGCGTTTCAGATTTTCATCGAGCTTTTCAACAATAATCAAGGCGCGTCCTTTGACTTTCAATTTGTTCAGAAGCGATGCAATTTCCCGGGACTTGCCCTCCTTCAGATTTAGATCGTTCAATACCTTCCATCCCCCGTTATTTATTTTATCACTCATGACACGGGCAAAGGCGAGCGCCGCAACTCCTTTTGGAACGGTTTTGGCATAGGAACGCGGTTTTGGCCCAAAAACAACTGCTCCGCCGCGCCAAACAGGCGACTGCCGATAACCGGCGCGCGCGCGTCCAAGTCCCTTCTGCTGCCATGGTTTTCTATTGCTCCCGGAAACAAGTCCTTTATTCAAGGTGGAAGCGGTCCCCGATCTCAATCCGGCGCGATAGGCAACCACCACTTCCTGAACCGCCTGATGGCCGCGATTTAAAACAAGCAGTTCATCGGCAATTTCATATTCGCCAAGGCTACTGCCATTAATATCTAATATCGGCACTTTGCTCATTTTATTCCGGCTTTTTTAAGCGCTTTCTTCATTGTTATAATGGAACCGCGCGGGCCGGGCACGGCCCCGCATACCAGGATTACATTTTCTTCCGGACGCACCTGGACCACCTTAAGATTCTGCTGGGTAATATGCACATGTCCCATATGGCCCGGCATCCGCTTCCCCTTATGAATTCTGCCGGGCAATTCACGGCAACCGACCGAGCCAACGCGCCGTTTTGAATGCCCGCCGTGGGTCATCGGTCCTCCGCTCATATGATGACGGCGGACTACGCCCTGAAATCCCTTCCCCTTTGTCATCCCGCTGACATCCACATAACCGACCCCCTCAAAAAGTTTCGCGGTAATTACGTCGCCGACATTCAGGCTGTCGCCTTCTTCGCATGCAAATTCCCCGCGGTATTTTTTTGGAGCAATCCCGGCTTTCCGGAAAACTCCCATTTCAGACTTGGAAAGTTTCTTTTCCCTGGCATCGGCATATCCCAGTTGAACGGCTTCATAGCCGTCAAGACCGCGCTCCTTGTGCTGTAAAACAACGCATGGACCACATTCCAGAATCGTCACGGGAATTTGGCGGCCTTCACTGTCAAACACGCTTGTCATCCCCACTTTTTTTCCGATTAAGCCATTCATAACAAACTCATATCTTGATTGAGATATCCACGCCCGCCGGTAAATTCAATTTTTTCAACTCATCCACCGTTTTTGCCGTTGGATTGATAATATCCAGGAGACGTTTATGCGTTCTGATTTCAAATTGCTCCATGGACTTCTTGTCGGCATGCGGGCTGCGGTTAACGCAATATTTTTCAATCTTGGTCGGAAGCGGCATCGGACCCGAGATGCGGGCGCCTGTTCTTTTGGCGGTTTCAACTATTTCGCCCGCCGATTGATCGAGGGCGCGAAAATCATAAGACGTTAATTTTATTCGTATACGCTGGTCTTCCATATCTAATTTACCGGCTTAAAACCTGTTTTTGAATCTGTTCGGGAACACTTTCAAATGCAACCGGCTCCATAGTGTGGCTTCCCCTGCCTCTCGTCAGGGAACGAAGCGTGGTTGTATATCCAAAAAGCTCAACGAGCGGAACATCCGCGCGAATTATCTGCACCGGAGGCTTGCTGACAACACCGAGTATTCTGCCGCGACGCGAATTAACATCTCCGAGAACATCGCCGATATATTCATCCGGCGTTATTATTTCAAGCGCCATAATCGGCTCAAGGAGAACAGGCTTGGCAAGTTTTACCGCCTCGCGGAACCCCATGACAGCCGCTGTCCGAAAAGCCGTATCGGTTGAATCGTTGGCATCAAACCTGGCGCCAGCCACTTCAACTTCCATATCAATCATGGGATAGTGGCCAAGGATACCCGTCATCAAAGCATCTTTGATCCCTTCTTCCACTCCCGCCCTGTAATTTGCCGGCAGCTGATCGGGGTTGACCTTGAATATCAATTCAGCGCCTTGCCCCCTTGGCCTTGGAGAAACCATAATAGTCAGCGCGGCAAACTGCCGTTTCCCGCCAATTTCCCGATCAAAGACAAACTCCGCCGATGCGGAAATTCTAATGCTTTCACGGTAAGCCACAATCGGCTGGCCGGCGTTTGCCAGCACTTTATATTCATGCCAAATGCGGTTCTTTATTATTTCCAGATGCAACTCGCCCATACCGCTGATAAGAGTCTGCCCTGTATCCGGATTGGTTGTAACGCGGAAAGTCGGGTCTTCATCGGCCAGGGCATCGAGCGCGTCGGCCAACTGATCGCGGCCGGCCTTGGTTTTCGGCTCAACAGCCATGGAAACCACCGGTTCAGGGAAACGAATCCGCTCCAGGACGATCGGTTTGTTCTCAATACAGAGCGTATCGCCTGTGGTTGTTTCTTTCAGGCCGATAATTACGCCGATCTCGCCGGAATAGAGGACATCAATGTCCTGATATTCATCGGCATGCATCCGCAACAGACGTGAAATTTTTTCGCGCTTCTTTGTGCGCGGATTGTACACATTCTGTCCTTTTTTCAGCGTGCCGCTGTAAAGGCGGACAAAGATCATCTTTCCCATATAAGCGTTATGCATGACCTTGAAAGCCAGGGCAGCCGACGGTTGAAAATCTCCTGTTTCTCTTACAAGCGGATCATCCGTTTTGGGGTGAAAACCGCGCACGGCGGGGATGTCAATGGGCGACGGCAGATAATCAACGACCGCATCAAGCACCGGCTGAATTCCTTTGTTACGCAAGGCGGCGCCGCACAAAACCGGAACCAGGCGTCTGGCAATTATGGCCCGCCGCAAACCGGCCTTGAGCAGGTCCACGGATACATCAGGATTTTCCAAAAAAGCCGCCAAGACAATTTCGTCAACTTCGGCGACCGCCTCGACCAATCTGGCCCGCAATCGTTCCGCATGACCCGCAATTTCCTGGGGAATCCCGACATATTGCATGACCGACCCCAAGCTGGTTTCGTCAAAAATGATACCTCTCATTGTGAGCAGGTCAATAACCCCTTTGAACTGGTCTTCCTTGCCATACGGCAGCTGGAGCGCAACGGCGGGCGCATGCAGGCGAACCTTGATTTCATTTAAAACCCGCTCAAAATCAGCGCCTACCCGATCCATTTTATTGACAAACGCTATTCTCGGAACGCCGTAACGGTCGGCCTGACGCCAGACAGTTTCCGATTGCGGCTGGACGCCGCCCACGGCGCAGAAGACCGCCACGGCTCCATCAAGCACGCGCAATGAGCGCTCAACTTCCGCGGTGAAATCAACATGTCCCGGAGTATCAATAATATTCACCTGGCAATTTTTCCAGGAGCATGTGGTTGCCGCGCTCGTTATCGTGATACCGCGTTCGCGTTCCTCAACCATCCAATCCATTTTGGTTGTTCCCTCGTGCACTTCGCCCATTTTATGGAGCCGGCCGGCATAGTATAAAACTCTTTCGGTCAAGGTTGTTTTGCCGGCGTCAATATGCGCCATAATCCCAAAATTGCGCACATTCGCCAGGGAATTTATCCGGCCCTCGGCTTCACGCGCCGACCCGTTTCCCGACAAAACGTCATGTTTTAAATTGTCCAATAGAACCACCATAAATTACCATTTATAATGAGCAAACGCCTTGTTAGCTTGAGCCATTTTATGGACGTCATCCCTCTTCTTGATGGCATTTCCCTGGTTTTTAAAGGCGTCTAATAATTCAAGGGCCAGCGCTTTGCGCATTGGAATACCTTTGCGGGCATTGGCATACTGGATGAGCCAGCGCAATGCCAGAGAGAGCTGGCGATCGTTGCTGACCTCCACGGGAACCTGATAAGTCGCGCCTCCCACCCGGCGCGATTTCACTTCCACCTTGGGTTTGATGTTATCAACGGCCCGCATTAACACCTCCAGAGGATCCTCCTTGGTCTGATCTTTCACCTGATCCAAAGCGCCATAAACCACCCGCGCGGCAGTTGACTGTTTTCCGCAGCGCATAATCCCTTTTATCAATCGCCCGACCAAAGGGCTGTTGTAATTAAGATCAGGTATAATTCCGCGTTTTTCAGCTCTATGTCTTCGCGCCATGCTTCACCACCAATTTACTTATCTGCCGCGCCGCCGGGTTTTGTTTTCTTCGTGCCATACTGGGAACGTCCGCGCTTTCTGCCTTCGACACCGGCGGCATCCAGCGTTCCGCGAACGATATGATAACGAACGCCGGAGAGATCCTTGACCCGGCCGCCGCGCACAAGCACAATGCTGTGTTCCTGTAAATTATGTCCGACGCCGGGTATATAAGCCGTCACCTCTTCTCCATTCGTCAGACGCACCCGGGCGACTTTGCGCAAAGCCGAGTTTGGCTTCTTGGGAGTCAGCACGCGCACGGCAATGCAGACGCCGCGGCGCTGCGGACATTTAAAAAGCGCGGGCGACTTGCTTCCGTATCTGATTTTTTTACGACCAGATCTTACGAGCTGATTAATTGTCGGCATAAAATAATTCCTTTACAAAAAATTTTCAGGTATCACCCTTAAAGGCGTGATTTATATCAGTTCCCCTCAAAATTACCATAATAAACCGAAAAAAAATTTATTCTTGTTCTGGAGCCGCCTCTTTGGCAGCCACTGGCTGCACATCCGGTTCCGGCTTTCCAAGCATGATTAATTTTATTTTTTTGTTTGAGGGAAAGCCAACCCCGGTCGGAATAAGATGCCCCATTATCACGTTTTCCTTAAAGCCATACAACTTATCGGTTTTGCCGAGAGTGGCCGCCGTCGTGAGCACCCGGGTTGTATCCTGGAAGGAAGCGGCGGAAATGAAGCTCTCCGTTTCAATTGAGGATTTGGTTACCCCGAGAATAGCAGGCGCGGCTTCCGCCGGACGCTTGCCTTCAGCCATCGCCTGGCGGTTAACCTCATGAAAATGTTTTTTATCAACGAGCTCGTTCCATAAAAATTCCGTATCACCGCAATCGGTGATTCTGACCTTCTTCAGCATTTGGCGGACAATAATTTCAATATGCTTGTCATTGATTTCCACTCCCTGAAGGCGATATACCTCCTGGATTTCATTCACCAGATATTCCTGCAACTCCTGCGGACCGCAGACCTCGAGGATTTCCTGCGGCACAATCGGCCCCTCCGTCAGGGGTTCGCCCTTTTCAACATGATCGCCCTTGAACACAATGATGTGCTTGCCAAGCGGGATGACATGCTCCTCTTCAGACCCCGTCACGGTATCCTTGACAATGATCCTTCTGGAACCTTTTTGAATGCCGCCGAATTCCACAATACCGGCAATTTTTGATATTTCAGCGGCATCTTTCGGATGCCGCGCCTCAAACAGTTCGGCAACCCGCGGCAGACCGCCGGTAATATCCTTCGTTTTGGCTTCTTTGCGCGGGGTTTTGGCAAGGACCGAACCGGCAGCGACTGTTCCGCCGTTAATGACAAAAACATATGCCCCGGCTGGAATACTGTAAGTCGCCAGGACAGCATTTGTTTTCTCATCTTTAACCAATATCTGGGGATGAAGATCCTCGCGATAATCAAGAATCAAGATACGCTTAAAACCGGTGATTGCATCAACTTCTATCTTCATAGACACGTTTTCCACAAAGTCGCGGAATTGAACAACGCCACCGTGTTCGGCAATAATCGGCACGCTATGCGGCTCCCAGCGCACAAACACCTGCCCCTTGGCCACTTCCGCGCCGTCATTCAACGAAACGATTGACCCAACCATCAACTGATGACGTTCAAGCTCGCGTCCGTCCTTGGTGCGAATAATCGCCGCGCAATGTTTATTAAGAACAATATTATTACCCTGGGTATCCTTGACCATGCGCACATTTTCAAAGTTGATAATGCCGTTATTTTTTGCGCGTATTTCGCTCTGTCCCACCCTGGAACTGGCCGCTCCGCCGATATGGAAGGTGCGCATCGTAAGCTGGGTGCCCGGCTCGCCAATTGATTGAGCCGCGATAATTCCAACCGCCGTTCCCAATTCAACCAGACGATCAGTGGTCAAATCGCGGCCGTAACATTTTGCGCATACGCCGCGTTTCGCCTCGCAAGTAAGAACGCTCCTGATCTTGACTGAATCAATATCACATTTTTCAATGAGATCCGCCTCGGCCTCGCCGATATCCTGTCCGGCCGCGATGATCAATTCTTTGGTAATCGGATTGCGAATGTCATCGAGAACCGTGCGGCCCACGATACGCATGTTTATCGGTATATCCACCACGCCGGCGATGGCCGAAATACGGATTCCATTCAGGGTGTTGCAGTCATGCTCGGTAATAATTACGTCCTGCGCAACGTCAACCAGTTTCCGGGTAAGATAACCGGCATCGGCTGTTTTCAGGGCGGTATCGGCCAACCCTTTCCGGGCGCCGTGAGTACTGATGAAATATTCCAGCACACTCAACCCCTCCCTGAAATTGGAGACAATCGGCCTTTCAATAATCTCACCGGAAGGCTTTGCCATTAATCCCCGCATGCCCGCCAATTGCCTGATTTGCTGCCGACTGCCGCGCGCGCCCGAATCAACCATCATGAAGAGCGGATTGGGATTGCCGGTCAGCTGCATGCGCTGCATTTCTTCAAACATGAGGGCGGCGGTTTCATCAGTCGCCCTGGTCCAAATATCAATAATTTTATTGTAACGCTCTCCTTCGGTTATGATTCCGCGCTGGTATTGTTTGTCAACTTCCTTTACCTGGCGGCGCGCCTCGGCGACTATGACCTTCTTGTTTTCAGGCGCAATCATATCGTCAAGCCCTATTGAAACGCCGGCCAGGGTCGCGTGTTTAAAACCGATGCTTTTAAGGTCGTCCAAAATCCTGACCGTTTCCGCGCGTCCGGCCAGATGATAACATTTCCCGATAATTGAATTTAACAATTTCTTAACCACGGTATCATTTATAAAACCAATCATATGGGGAAATATCCTGTTAAAAAACACCCGGCCAACAGTTGTGGTAATGACCCGCTGGTCCGGCTTGCCATATATGGTTTTGTTCAGATAATCGGGATTGCGCAGGCGGATGGGCGTATGCACTTTAACCTTCCCGAGATCATAAGCAAACTGGACATCATTTGCGTCGGCAAATATCGGCAGATGAATAATTTTATCCCCGGATGGGGCGGCGAATGATTCGCCCTTGGAAAGATTCGGGCCAAGAGTTAAATAATAAATGCCGAGCGCGACATCCTGAGTGGGGGTGGTTATCGGTTTCCCGCTGGAGGGGGAGAAAAGATTGTTCGTTGACATCATCAGCAAACGCGACTCAAGCTGCGCCTCGGTTGACAACGGAACATGAACCGCCATCTGGTCTCCATCAAAGTCGGCGTTAAATGCGGCGCAGACGAGGGGATGGATTTGGATGGCATCGCCTTCAATAAGAACCGGCTCAAACGACTGAACGCTGAGCCTATGCAGAGTCGGAGCGCGATTCAGCATCACCGTCTTGCCTTTGATGATTTCATCAAGCGCGTCCCAGACCACATCGCTTTGTGTTTCAATCAGTTTTTTTGCGCTGCGCACGGTATGGACGATTCCCTTTTCTTTCAAGCGGCGAATAATGAAAGGCTCAAAAAGAACAAGGGCCATTTTCTTGGGAAGGCCGCAATTTTTTAACTGCAAGTCGGGACCGACCACTATTACCGAACGACCCGAATAATCAACTCGTTTGCCGAGCAGGTTCTGACGGAAGCGGCCCTGCTTGCCTTTGAGCATATCGCTGAGCGATTTGAGGGGGCGGTTTCCCGTTCCAACCACCGGCCTTCCATGGCGGCCGTTATCCAGCAAGGCATCAACCGCCTCCTGAAGCATCCTTTTTTCATTACGGATGATGACTTCCGGCGTCTTCAACATCAAAAGGTTCTTCAGCCGGTTATTCCTATTAATTACCCGGCGGTAAAGGTCGTTGAGATCTGATGTGGCAAAACGCCCGCCCTCGAGGGGAACAAGCGGTCTCAGATCCGGAGGTATAACCGGCAATACTTCCATGATCATCCATTCCGGGCGCATGTTGTTGGCCTTTAGGCCCTCAATTAACTTCATGCGTTTCGCCAGTTTCTTGCGGGTCTGCTGACTGCGCGAATGTTCCATCTGGTTTTCAAGACTGCGCATCAGCTCATTCATATCAATCTTTTTCATGAGGTCGCGGAGCGCATCCGCCCCCATTTTTACCGTAAAACTATCGCCATACTTGGCAGCCGCCTCGCGATATTCTTCCTGAATTAGAATCTGCCTTTCCTTGAGCGGAGTATTTCCAGGATCAGTCACTATATAATCTTCGTAGTAAAGGATGCGTTCCAAAGCCCGGGTGGTGAGATCCATGATCAAGCCTATGCGGCTGGGCATGCTCTTGCTGAACCAAATATGCGCAACGGGGACGGCAAGCTCTATATGCCCCATGCGTTCGCGCCGCACCCTTGCAACGGTGACTTCAACACCGCAACGGTCGCAAATCACGCCTTTGTGCTTGATCCGCTTATATTTTCCGCAACTGCATTCCCAATCGCGCTGCGGGCCAAATATTCTTTCGCAAAAAAGTCCGCCGCGCTCCGGCTTATAAGTGCGATAGTTGATTGTCTCGGGATTTTTGACTTCACCGTAACTCCACGCTCTGATGACTTCCGGAGACGCCAAACCGATGCTCACGCAATCAAAATCAACCTGCTTTACTTCTTCCAGATCTTTTTTTAAACTTATTGCCTCCACTTTTCCTCCTGTTTAATCGAGTGGAATATTCAATCTTTAGAAGCCGTCTTTTTCCCTTGTCCCGAATCCAGCAATCGCATATCCAGACATAAACTCTGCAGTTCCTTGACCAAAACATTAAACGATTCCGGCACGCCGGGCTCAACCACATTTTCCCCCTTGATGATCGCCTCGTAAATGCGCGTCCGGCCGTGGACATCATCGCTCTTAACGGTCAATATCTCCTGCAGGGCATAAGCGGCGGAATAAGCCTCCAGGGCCCAGACTTCCATCTCGCCAAAACGCTGTCCGCCGTATTGAGCCTTGCCGCCGAGAGGCTGCTGCGTCACCAGCGAATAAGGCCCCACCGCCCGGGCATGAATTTTATCGCTTGCGAGATGATGTAATTTGAGCATGTAAATAACGCCCACCGTGGCCGGCTGTTCGAACTCGATGCCGGTCCGGCCGTCCCGTAAAACCGTCTTGCTATTCGGGGGCAATTTTGCTTCAACGGATTTTTTCTGAATTTCACTTTCGGAAACACCGTCAAAAATCGGAGTGATCACATGAATGCCCAGTTCCTTGCACACCCAGCCCAACTGCGTCTCATACAACTGGCCGACGTTCATGCGAGACGGTACCCCCAGCGGGTTAAGCACCACATCCACCGGAGTGCCGTCCGGTAAAAAGGGCATATCTTCATCCTTCATAATCCGGGCAATTACGCCCTTGTTGCCATGCCGGCCGGCCATTTTATCTCCGACCGCCAGGCGTTTTTTGCTGGCAACATAGACCCTGACCTGCTTGACAATTCCCTCTTCAACTTCATCGCCGCTCGAAACGCGGTGCAACTCATTCTCGCGTTCCATTTCAATTTCAGCGAAACGATTCCTGTGTTCATTGATGATTCCCTGGATCCGCACCTGAATCGGACTGGGATCCACTTCGATATGCTCCCAGCAGGAAGCCAGCTTCCGCAGTAAAAACTTTGTGATTTTACGGTTGGCCGGGATAATAATTTCGCCGGTTTCGGCATTAACCACATCAAGGGGTATTTTCTCCCCCAAAAGCACATTGCTCAACGCATCCGTTAAAACTTCCAGCACATTCTGTTTCTTGGTTTTATATTCCTCTTCAATCTGCTTAATTTGCTGGCGCCGGGCCCTGGTGCTCATTTTTTCCCTGGCCATATTTTGCTGGGCGGAAGCGCGCACTTCCATCACAATGCCGGAAGTGCCGCTGGGAACCCGGAGCGATGTGTCCCTGACATCGGCCGCCTTTTCGCCAAAAATAGCGCGGAGAAGCCTTTCTTCGGGCGCCAACTCGGTTTCACTCTTGGGAGTCACCTTTCCGACAAGAATATCACCCGGCTTTACGCGGGCGCCGATACGGATCACGCCATCCTGTCCAAGATCACGCAGAGCCTCTTCGCCGACATTTGGAATATCACGCGTTATTTCTTCCGCCCCGAGTTTGGTGTCGCGGGCATTGACTTCAAACTTTTCAATATGAACCGAAGTGAAATAATCCTCGCGCACAAGCCGCTCGCTGACCAGGATAGCATCCTCAAAATTATACCCGCCCCACGGCATAAATGCCACGAGAACGTTGCGCCCCAGGGCCAACTCGCCCTCGGCCGTGCAAGGCCCATCGGCCAGAACCGCGCCTTTGGCGACCTTCTGGCCAACGCGGACAATCGGCTTTTGATTAACGCAGGTGCCGGCATTTGAGCACATGAATTTCCGCAGTTCGTACACCTGCGCGTCATCCCACTGTCTTGAATTCTTTTTAGGGAGTTTGCCGTCCGGGGTGACAATAATTTTGACGGCTGAGGCATAAGCAACCTTGCCCGGCGCCGAAGCGGTCACCATCACCCGGGAATCCAACGCCACGCGTTTTTCAAGTCCGGTTGATACATACCCCCGTTCCGTGCGCAAAAGAGGAACGGCCTGACGCATCATATTCGACCCCATCAGCGCGCGGTTGGCATCGTCATGTTCAAGGAATGGAATCAGACCGGCGGCTACGCTGACTACTTGTTTTGGAGAAGCGTCTATATATTGAACGCTGTCCCGGCTCTTTTCCAGAAATTCACCCTGATATCTTACCGAGACAAGCTCTTCGCGCAGGCGCCCTTTTTCATCAACCGCCGCGTTTGCCTGGGCGATAACGAAATTCTCTTCCTGATCCGCCATCAAATATTCAACTTCATCGGTTACGCGCCCATCCACCACCTTCACATAGGGAGTCTCAATAAAACCAAAATCGTTCACCCGGGCATAAGTGCCCAGGGAAGATATCAATCCAATATTGGGACCCTCCGGCGTCTCAATCGGACAAATCCGTCCGTAATGACTCGTATGAACATCCCGCACTTCAAAACCGGCTCTTTCCCGGCTTAAACCCCCGGGACCGAGCGCGCTCATGCGCCGCTTGTGGGTTAATTCCGACAATGGATTGGTCTGATCCATGAACTGGCTCAATGGGCTTCTCGCAAAGAAGTCAAGCACCGAAGCGGACAAGGATTTCGGATTAATCAGCCGCTGCGGCATCGGCTTTTCAACCGATGGATCAATATACATAATCCTTTCGCGCAAAGTCCTCTGCGCCCGCGCAAGTCCAAGCCGGCACTGATTCTCCAGCAGTTCTCCGGCCACTTTTAAACGCCGGCTGCCAAGGTGATCAATATCATCAATAACCCCGTTACCACGGGAAAGATCTATCAGATAGCGAACCGCTTCGATTATGTCTTCGTTATCAATTGACCTCAGATCTTTTTCTTTTTTTAACTTCAACTTTTGATTGATTTTATACCTGCCCACCCGGCCCAAGTCAAACCGGCGCGGGTCAAAGAAAAGATTCTTGAGCATCTGGCGGGCGCCGGTTACCGTCGGAGGATCGCCCGGTCTGAGTCTCATAAATATTTCCTTGAGAGCTTCCTCCTCTGAATTGGTGGTATCCTTCTGCACATTGCGCAAAAACAGCCCTTCATCCCATGATATATCAACGACATCCACCGCTTCATATTTCGCGCCCTTCATCTGCTTGAGCAGACTGCGGGTGACATAATCATAACGCCGGCCAATGATAGTCTGGGATTGAACATCAATGACGTCATCCTTCAAAACAAGATTCTTGAGTTTATCGTCTGGAAAATCTCCGGCCACATTAATTTTTTCAAACCGATAATAAAGACGAAGCAGTTCATCATTGGCGCCATACCCAAGCGCCCGTAAAAAAGTGACGGCCAGAAATTTTCTTCTGCGATGCTGCCGGTCAAGATAGATATGAATCATACGGCTGGCGTCGAACTGAACTTCGACCCACGAACCATGGTCAGGTATCAGACGAAACGAATAGATAGGCGAACCGTTTGAATGAATAGTCCGCTCGAAACAAATGCCGGGCGAGCGATGCAGCTGGCTTACGATGCACCTTTCGGCGCCGTTGATGATAAAACTCTCGCTTTCGGTGTTGATCGGTATTTCACCCATGTAGACGTCTTCTTCATACACTTCATCCCCGTTTTTCAGCCTGAATTTTACATGGAGCGGCGCGGCATAAGTCTCCCCGTCCTTTAAACATTGGTCAGGAGTTTTTTTGGGAAGCGTAAATGCATAACTGACAAAATCAAGCACACAACTGCCGTCATAACTTTCAATAGGAAATACCTCTTTAAAAACCGCCTGCAACCCAACGTTTTTCCGCCGGTTGGCCGGCACATCCAATTGAAGAAAGTCGCAATAAGAACGCCTCTGCAGTTCAATCAGATCGGGAGGCTCTATGATACTTTTAAGTTTCCCAAAATTTATTGTTTCCACCATGTGGATATCCTTTGCGTTTATGACCGAAATAAATTAACCGGAGGCTGACAAACGGAGACTATTCTGAAACAATCACCATCAAATAATGATTGTTTGAATTGCCAAAAGGAGGATTGAGATGACGCCATCTTTATCATGGCTTCAAGGCGTCTTTACTTAATCTCAATTTTTGCTCCAGCGGCTTCAAGTTTTTCCTTGATTTTGGCCGCGTCTTCCTTTGAAACTCCTTCTTTAACCGGTTTCGGCGCGCCTTCAACAAGGTCCTTTGATTCCTTGAGACCCAAACCTGTAATGGCGCGTATTTCCTTGATCACCTGAATTTTTTGAGCCCCTGCATTGGCCAGGACAACGGTAAACTCGGTCTTTGCCTCTTGCTCAGCGCCGCCGCCCGCTCCGCCGGCCGCCGCCCCGGGAGCCGCCATCATCGGCGCCGCCGCCGATACCCCGAAACGCTGTTCCAACGTCTTCACAAGCTGGGATAACTCCAGAACGCTGATTGTTTCAACCCAATCAACGAACTCCTTCATCTTGCCCTCGATCTTGATTTCGGGGGTGTTTTGCTGCGCTTGAGCGCTCTCGGATTTAATTTCATCTACCATGACTGATCTCCTATTATTTATTACTGGATTTACCCTTCAACTCCTGAACTGCCTGCAGAGCATAAACAACGCTGGCCACCTTTTGCCGCATGACGCCAGCCAAACCGCTTATGGGCGCCGCCAGAGCGCCAGCCAACATGCCAAGCAATACGGATTTTGAAGGAAGCTTGATTAACTGGCCGAATTCCGCCGCCGAGAATCGGCGGCCATCCAGAAAACCGCAGACAATGAATGCCACATTATTTTCCCGCGCAAAACCGTCAATGACCTTGGCCGTGGCAATGCCGTCTCCCTTGCCAAAAACAATTGCCAGCGGAATATCCAGCTGTTCTTCAATCTTTATCCCGGGCAAACCGGAAACAGCTTTTTTAAAAAAACTGTTTTTGACCACATGAAATTCCGATTTCTGTTTTGCAAGGCGCTGGCGCAATTCCTTCACCTGCGCCACCTTCATCCCTTTATAATTGGTTAAAATCAGATGCGACGCGCCGGAAACCCATGCGCGAATCACATCGACAATCACAACTTTTTCAGGCCTCATATCCACAACCTTTCTATTCTTCTTCTGAAACGGAAACCTCGCGCGACTGGATGGGCAAACCGACACCCATTGTCGAACTGACCACACAGCGCTTGATAAATATTCCCTTTGCCGCGGGCGGACGGGCGGAAATAACCGAATCAATTATCGCCCGGGCATTCTCCACCAGTTTTTGCGCGTCAAACGACCGTTTCCCAAACGGCACCATGATGTTTCCATGGCGATCCATGCGAAACTCAACTCGCCCAGCCTTAAACTGCTTTACGGCCGCCGCCACATCCTCCGTAATAGTGCCGGTTTTTGGATTCGGCATCAATCCGCGCGGCCCAAGAAATTTACCCAGTTTGCGCACTTCCTTCATTGCGTCTGAGGTGGCAATCGCCACGTCAAAATCCAGCCATCCGCCTTGAATTTTTGAAATAATATCCTCAAAGCCGACGATATCCGCGCCGGCCGCGCGGGCAGAGTCAGCCGCCGCGCCCGTCGCGAAGACAAGCGCACGCACGTTTTTACCAGTGCCATGGGGCAAAGATACCGTCCCGCGCACGGTCAGCTCGGACTTGGTAAAATCAAGCCCCAGCCGGAAGGCAATATCCAGCGTCTCATCAAAATTCGCCGCCGGATTTTCCCTGATAAAACCCACCGCTTCGACAAGCGTGTATTGTTTTTGTTCAACCTTGCTTTTCAGACTGCGATATTTTTTCCCGCGTTTTCTCATTTTTTCAGAATGGCCTTCTTTTTTTTAACTTTTAACCTGCAATCCTTCTGCCTTTCCTAATCCACCACATCCACGCCCATGCTGCGGGCCGTGCCTTCAATCTGCCGGGCCGCTTGCTTTTCATCGGCGGTATTCAAATCCGGCAATTTTGTTTTTACAATTTCCAGGATTTGAGCGCGCGTGATTTTGCCGACCTTGTCGCGGTTTGGCACTCCGGACCCCTTTGCCAAACCGGCCGCGAGCTTGATCAGAACCGCGGCCGGTGGACTTTTGGTCACAAAAGAAAAAGATTTGTCCTGATAAACCGTAATTATCACCGGCAAAATCATGCCGGCTTTTGCCTGCGTGGCGGCATTAAAATCCTTGCAAAAAGCCATAATATTGACCCCTTGCTGACCAAGCGCCGGCCCGACCGGCGGCGCCGGATTAGCCTGCCCCGCAGGAATCTGCAATTTAACCACCGCTGTTACTTTTTTGGCCATCTGTTACCTCGCCCATGCAATTTTATATTTCTGATTTTGAATTTTGGGTTTTAATCGCAAATCCAAAATCGAAAATTCCTCAGACCCGCTCCACCTGCCAGTATTCCAATTCAACGGGAGCGGTCCGGCCGAAAATTGAAACCAACACTTTCAACTTGCCTTTCTCGGGATCAACTTCTTCAATCACGCCATTAAAATTAAGGAACGGACCATCGGTAATTTTCACGGTTTCAGCCGGCTCAAAAATCACCTTCGGCTTGACTTTTTCCTTTTTATCCTCAATCTGATACAGAATTGATTCGACTTCCCTGGGCCGCAGCGGAACAGGTTTCGAACCTCCGACAAAACCAATAACTCCCGGCGTGTCATTTACAAAGTACCATGATTTTTCGTTGAGCTTTCCGTTGTCGTCATACAAACTGATCTGAATCAGAACATAACCGGGATAGAACATCCTGGTCAGGGTGCTTTTTTTACCCTTTTTCACTTCCGATACTTTTTCGGTGGGAATGGTCACTTCGCCGACCAGATCGCCCATTTCTTCAATCTTTATTCTGCGCAACAAACTGTTCCTGACTTTGTTCTCTTTTCCAGTCAACGTATGAATGACAAACCATTGCTTTTCCATTTTCGCGTTCCCTGGAATTTGTGATCAGGTTCAGATAATAAGTTTCAACAATCGCATAAGAATCAGGTCGCAGATGCCGACAAAAATTGCCAGTATAACGACCGAGGCAATCACCACCACGGTGGATTCAATCAATTCCGGACGGGTCGGCCACGCCGATTTTTTCAGCTCAACGCCAACCTCGCTGATAAAGTTTATAATTTTATCGGCTATTCCAACGATTTCCATCTTTACCCTGCGCCTCTCGACCGCCGTGATCCGCCCGCAACAGACTTTTTTCAGCCTCATTGGCAGGCCCGCTGAAGCGGTGCTTCAGGCGGGCAGGCCAGGGGGGACTCGAACCCTCAACACCCGGTTTTGGAGACCGGTACTCTGCCAATTGAGCTACTGGCCTACTTCATGCCGCAGACAAATCCGCCGGTGGCGGAGTTATCTCAGACCACATCAGCGGATTTCGCGATGAACAGTATGTTTTCGCTCAAAATAACAATATTTTTTCAGCTCCAACCTGTCAGGCGTCCGCTTCTTGTCCTTGGTCGTCGTATAATTGCGCCGTTTGCATTCGCTGCACGCCAGTGTAATAATTTCTCTTGGCATAATGTATTTATTCAGGTCAGACTACCGCCTGCCTACCTGATCGATCACGCAATAATTTCGATTACCTGACCCGCTCCCACCGTTCGTCCGCCTTCCCGTATTGCAAACCGGACGCCTTTTTCCATGGCAATCGGAGCAATCAGTTTTACTTCGACTTCAACATTGTCGCCCGGCATTACCATTTCAACATTCGCCGGCAGGGTAACCTCGCCCGTGACATCGGTCGTTCGGAAGTAAAATTGAGGACGATATCCCTTAAAGAAGGCCGTATGACGGCCTCCCTCATCCTTTGAAAGCACATAAACCTGGCCTTTGAAATGAGTATGCGGCGTAATTGATCCGGGTTTTGCCAGAACCTGACCACGCTGCACTTCCTCCTTCTTTGTGCTTCTCAGGAGACATCCGACGTTATCGCCGGCCTGGCCCTGATCCAAAAGTTTGCGGAACATTTCCACTCCGGTGACCACCGTCTTTTGCGTATCCTGCAATCCGACGATTTCCACCTCGTCTGCGACCTTGATCACGCCCCGCTCAATTCTTCCGGTAACGACCGTGCCGCGGCCTTCGATTGAAAAGACATCTTCAATCGGCATCAGAAAAGCCTGGTCAATAATGCGGACAGGCTCGGGGATGTAACTATCCAGCGCATCCATCAATTCGATGATACATTTTGCCGCCGGATCGTCCGGTTTGGTTACATTAAGCGCTTTTAGGGAACTTCCCCGGATTATCGGAATTTTATCGCCCGGAAACTGATAACTCGTCAACAGATCGCGGATTTCAACCTCGACAAGGTCAAGCAATTCCGGATCGTCAACCATATCAATCTTATTCATAAAGACAACGATGCTCGGAACACCAACCTGGCGGGCCAGCAATATATGCTCGCGCGTCTGGGGCATAATGCTGTCCACAGCGCTGACAACCAGAATGGCGCCATCCATCTGAGCCGCGCCGGTGATCATGTTTTTGACATAATCGGCATGGCCGGGACAATCCACGTGAGCGTAATGTCGCTTTTCGGTTGAATACTCAACATGGGAGGTCGCAATGGTCAGGATCTTGGTCGGATCCCGGCGGCCTTGTGATTCGGAAGCTTTCGCCACCTGATCGTAGGAAATATATTCGCTCAATCCCCTTAATGATTGGACCTTGGTCATGGCCGCCGTCAAAGTCGTTTTACCATGATCAACATGGCCAATCGTGCCTACATTAACATGCGGCTTTGTTCGTTCAAATTTACCTTTTGCCATATTCCATCCTCCTTAACATGTTCATTTTCGCTCCAAGCCCACGAACGGAATCGAACCGTTGACCTCATCCTTACCAAGGATGTGCTCTTCCAACTGAGCTACGTGGGCAAACTCCGTGAAGCTCCATGCCGCACATCCCCGCAAAATCAGCCACAGGCGAATCACTGCAAAACTCGGGCAACCTTCCTGTGGCATGATAAAAAAAAACACACTCCCCCTTCCTTCTTTCCAACACTGTTTGCGTTGAAAGCAGGTCTACTGAGGCATTGTGCGCAACTGGCCGTCCGGTTTTATCCGCGTCAATCCGGCCATTTATAAATAACCTTTGCTTTTTATCAAAAAACCGGATTATGTCAACAGTTTTTTTGAAAAAAAATTCAGACCGCAAAATTGACCGGAAGGATAAAAACGAGTATATTGAAATCGGGTGAAACGGAACGAATATATGCATCGGATGTTTACAAACATCACAGAAGAAAAACATGAAGGTCAAATTTATAATTTCCAGTTTCCAATGTCAGCGTTCCGGGAACGCTGACAACCTATGAAAGCATTAATTCAGCGGGTCAGCAAAGGACGGGTGCTGGTTGACGGCAAGCCGGCCGGCGAAATCGGTTCAGGCTTCGTCGTCTTCCTCGGCGTCAAACAGGGCGACACCGAAAATTCCGCCAGATATCTGGCGGAAAAAACTGCCGCCCTGCGTATTTTCCCGGACGAAAACGACCGGATGAATCTTTCCATCATTGACGCCAGAGGCGCGGTTTTGGTCATATCGCAATTTACATTGCACGCGGATACCCGCAAGGGCAACCGGCCCAGTTTTATCATGGCCGCGCCGGCCGACCAGGCCAGGCGCTTGTACGAATATTATCTTGATTCCTTGAAGCGCATTCTTGGGCCGGATAAAGTTGCCAGCGGAATATTTCAGGCCAGAATGCAGGTGGAAATTTTCAACGACGGCCCGGTTACCATTGAACTGAAAAGCCGCGGCGAATAGAATCGGGGCCAGCCTTATTTTCCGTCCGGTTCATTCCACCCATACCATCCGCATTCGCATCGCCGGCAGTGGAACTGCCAGACGGTTGCCGTCCAGTTTGAGCGTTTCGCCGGTGAGCGCGTCTTTGGCAATCGCGCCGGATCCGCGCAATCGCAGCCGCTTCAAATCGAGCGTCACTTGCGCCGTCGCCTTTTCCGGGCCGAGGTTCGAGACGATTAACAGCGCGCGTCCGCCGCCCGTCTTTTTGCCGCCGCCAAGATACAGGCTTGTCTTGATATTTTCGGACGGCACCGCGGCCAACGGTTTTGTTTCCCAGTAAGGATGCCATTCCGCCTTGCTGACGCCAAAGCGGGTCATCGCATCCCAGATCGGCGCCATCTTTTCCAGCTCACAAAATTCATTGGCGTCAGAGCGCATAATGGGCCGCACGCGGACATCGTGCAACATTGTGAACGCCAGCGCATGATCGAAGGTCCATTGCGGCGGTTTTTCATAAACCAGGAACTCGGCCGGCACGCCATGGTTGCGTCCCATGAACTCGGCGCGAAATGCTGCGAGCGGCATTTTCTGCATCACATCATTCACTCCCGTGCACTGTCCTCCCTCCCAGCAAGAGAACTGCTCTCCGTCCCAATAAGAGTCCGCAAAGGCCAGCGTCGGTGTTGCACAGCACGTGCTCTGGTGCGCATTCACAAGTCCGCCGCGCGCATGGACCACCGCGGCAAGTCCGTGCATGAGCTTGCGCACGGCAAAAATCGGATAAGTTGCATGCAATGTTCCATCCGCCGCGCGATAACCGCAGCCATGCTTCTCGTTGGCGCATGCCCATGGCTCAATCGTGCCGTCGAGATAAACGCCGTCAAAACCATAACGATCGAGTGAACGCGCGATGCCGTTCAGCAGGATGTCGCGCCACCGGTTGTTGTAACATACAGTGTAATCGCGCTGTTCAGGCTGACGATAATAACCATCAGCATTGGGAAGTTCGCCCGCCGGCCCTTTCACGAGCACTTCGTCCGACATTGTCCCCCACTCCGGCGCCATTGACGAAAAAGAGAAACCAAAATATAGAAGCAGTTTGATGTCGCGCCGATGACATGCCGCAACCAGATCCTTCAATTCTTTCTCCTGCGTTGTAAAAGGATAATCTTGAATTGGCGTCCAACTCTCGTGAAATACCAATGTCTTCACTCCCAGTTTCGCCGCATGATCAAGCGCCGTTTCTTTTGCATCGGGCTTGAACGGCCTGGTTTCCATGCCGTATGACGCGCCGTGGCATACCCGCAGTTCATGGAAATCCTGCCGCCATGGTTTCACCGGCGTCGCCTGAAAACCGATGGTGTAAGTTACCGGCAGGCGCGGCGGTGCTGAATCCAGCAGATGCAGACGCAAAATAGTCTGGTCCCCGTTCACCGCCACTTCGATTGGCTGTTTCACATCCTGCGGCTGCCAGTTTTTGTCGGACTCCGCGAACCAGCCCAGGCCGCCTTCCTCCCAGCCAAGCCAGACAAACGGTTTGAAAGGCAGATTCAGGCCGGCGGCGGGCACTGCGCCGCTGTTCTTCGCCGCATCCGCGCCCCATGCGCCCGGCCAGAAATGATAAAGACCCGCTTTCGCATGTTTCAACGGCGCTTCCAGCCATAACCGCTCGATCTTTGGCGTTGTATTGTTCTGCGGCATCACGACAAAATCCACGCGCATCATCCCATCAAACTCTACGCGCGTTGTTGAATTAACAATGAGATCGTCGCCCGCCTGCCAGCCCGACACGACAACGTCCGCATCATTTTTACTGTAGATGCAGGTTCCGCCGCGTTTCCATTCGATGGGCCGGCCGCTCACCTGGCCGACAAGCCGGATGGGCGCGGCAAGAATTTCTTCGCCCGCAGTGATAATGGAAGTCGGCAACGGCGCATTGGCGAAACGATAAGTTCGCCCCCACATCCCGGCTTCGACTCCCGATTTTCCGGCTTCAGCCTTTACGGGCGTCCACGGCGGAATGAGTTTTAACGACCATTGGTCTTCTACAAGCTGCGTCCTTGGTTCCATTGTCTGTCTTTTTTTTGCTGTCATAGCAATTCGCTTTGCGTTGTCCGCCATTTGTTCTCCTCTTTTTGCCGAACATTTAGAGCTTATATACAAAAACGCCTGAAGATGTAAGATCGCTCCGTTCAGATTGCGCCATAATGCCGCAAGCGGGCGGCCACCTCTTTTTCGGAAGAAACATCATACGAACAGCATAAAAAAACGCCGCGGAGATCAAGACCTTGCCCGCTGAGGACATCCAAAGTGTCAAGACCACCCAATATCTGAAGGCGTTTTCCCGATTCCAGAATGCGGCGATACAGATCGCCCCATTTCGCGCTTCCGGCGGGACCATCCGTCGGCACCCATTGTATCCCTTTCAACTCCGGAATGTTAAGCAATATATCCAAATGCGGCAATTCTCCCGGCCCATCCAGATGATAAAAGGCCCGCGATAGTTTTTGACATGACGCCCGCAGTTCCGGCTCCACAAAATCATGGAACATGGCCGGACTGATCATATAGGAAAAATCACATTGCAGCATGTATGATGGCAGATTCGAAAGGATAGGCATCCAGGATGTATACCCGGGATTCTTCGGGCGCAGAAGATGATCTAATTTTTCAAAATACCGCCGCCAAAGATCATGAATATTCCAGGTCAGACGCCGCACTTCTTCCGGATGATCATAGAGATCGTATAACAGACAATCCCCTGAACGCAAGGTGGACAACACATCCAGGGTGCCGCCCAAATCAGTCATGCCCATCTGAACCTGACCGTGCCATCGTTCCAATCCGGCCTGGTATAACGATCGTATCCGCCGGTACCATTGATTCTCTTCATCCATGGCAAAACGCATGCCGTCAATCGGCTGTTGATTTGGAACATGAAACCAAACGGTTCCCGTTTTGGAGTCCGTGCATAGCTCTGCGCCAATGAAAGCTGACAATACGCCCGGCCCGAAATTCGGCCAGACCGAAGGGAATGCGTCACCCAGATAACGACAACGCGACAACTCATAATCCCAACGATCCACAATGGCTTCAGCCGATGTCCGGTTACTGTAAAATGCGGCAAATGGCAGATTTGGAACATCCGGTTCAGCACGGTCCGAATTGCCCCCCGTCAACGTTACCGCAATCAGCGGACGAGACAACGCGCCGTTCCACCAGGCCTCATAATCTCTTTTTATCTTGTCCCATTGAGCCGCGTCAAAATTAATTGTCATTGAATATCTCCATAATTAAGCAATGATTTTGCCCCGTTTTTTCGGATACATGGAGTGAAGGTTTTTTTGCGCATAATCTGCCACATTTTGTTTCATAGTCAAGCGGCGACCCCTGTCAATTATCGGGCAGATTCCCCAGCCGGTCGTCGGGGAGCGGGAGATTGTCTATCAGACGGGTTTTGCCGATGCGGACCGCCATCGCAATCAAAATGTCTCCGTCGCCGATTTTATTCAATGGCTTGAGATCATTTCCCCCCACAATTTCAATATAATCAATTGAGGCCGTCTTAACCCTTGAGATAAGATCAAACATGGCCGCCTTGAGAACCGTGCCGTCGCGTTCCCCCGCGCAATAAAGACCACGGGCTTTCTTCAGCGCCGCGCTCAGGCAGGTTGCCGCGCGCCTTTCATCCGGACCGAGATAAGCATTGCGTGAACTCATCGCCAAGCCATCGCGCTCGCGGACAATCGGGGCGACAACGATTTTGACCGGAAAATTGAGATCACGGATCATGCGCCGGATAAGGATAGCCTGCTGGGCATCCTTCTGGCCGAACACCGCCGCATCAGGCAAGACAATATTGAAAAGTTTTGCGACCACGGTCAGCACCCCGCGAAAATGCCCGGGCCGCGACCGGCCGCAAAGTTGTTTTGACAAATCGTTTTCATCTATAAAAACGGTATTATCGTGAGAATACATATCCGCCACGGACGGGTTAAAGATAACATCCACGCCGTTTTGGCGGCACGAGTCGCTATCGCGCGCCAAGTCGCGCGGATATTTTTCAAAATCCTCCTGCGGCCCGAACTGGAGCGGATTGACGAATATGCTCAAGACCACGACATCGGCCTCGGCGCGCGCAAGCCGCACCAGCGACATATGCCCCTCGTGCAGGAAACCCATGGTTGGAACAAAGCCGATCTTTTTCCCAGCGCGGCGCCATTCCAACGCCATTTTTTGCATTACTTCGGATGAAGTGATGGTTTGCATGTTTAAGGCAGGAGTCAGAAGTCGGCAGTCAGAATCCAGAACAAAAGCATTATCGCTTATGTTTGCTAACATTCTGGCTACTGGCTCCTGAATTCTGGCTACTGTTTTAGTAACAATGTTCCTTTGATGGAAATTTACTGCTTTCGACTTCCGTCTTGTATTTACTTACGGCTTGCCTGATCTGCGCCGTCAAATCAGCGTAGCGTTTCACGAATTTAGGCGAAACATTACCGGAAAGACCAAGCATATCATGCAGGACTAGAATCTGGCCGTCGCAATCGGGACCGGCGCCGATTCCGATCGTGGGAATTTTTATTGCCGCTGTTATCTTCCTGGCCGTTTCCGGCGGCATGCATTCAAGCACCAGCGCAAATGCCCCGGCTTTTTCCAAGGCTTTGGCATCGCTTATCAGCTTTTTGACTTCCGCTGATTGTCTTCCCGCAATTTTATAACCGCCGAGAGCGCGGATACTCTGCGGAGTAAGGCCAATATGCCCCATGACGGGGATGCCGTTTTCGACCAGCGCTTTCACGGTCGGGACCCGCAATGCTCCGCCTTCAATTTTTACGGCGCCGGCGCCGGCCTGCTTGATAAAACGTCCGGCATTTTCCACGGCTTGCCCGATGGAAACATGGTAGGAAAGAAAAGGCATATCGGCCACGACCAGCGAAGATTTCGCGCCGCGGACAACGGCCGCCGTATGATGGAGCATCTCGGCCATGGTAACCGGCAGAGTAGTTTCATAACCGAGCACGACCATGCCAAGCGAATCGCCGACAAGCAGGAGCGGAACACCGCACTCGTCAATCAATTTGGCGGAAATATAATCATAGGCCGTCAGACAGGCAAAGCGCTGTTTTCCTTTTAACGCCTTTATTTTTGACGCAGTCCATTTTATTGAATGCATGTTCATTTCATTCCCCGCTATTTGTCCAGTCCGTCCTGTCATTCCCGACTTGATCGGGAATCTAGGATTAGAATAAAACAATACTGGATTCCCGCCTGCGCGGGAATGACAATCTGGTCCGGCTATACCGCGTCAGGCCTTTCCTCTACCATTCCCGCGCAAACAATTTGACCTTATGCTTATCGGCAAGCCTTCGCAAGATTTCCACCACCGAAACGTCCTGACCCGGAACGGCCAGATCCGGCCGGACATCGCTCAACGGCTTGACCACGAAACGGCGTTCAAACCAGCGCGGATGCGGCACGACAATGCCATTTTGATTTATTCTTAAATTACCGGCGTAGATAATATCAATGTCAATCGGCCGCGGGGCATTGGGCCGCGTCTCCGCCTGGCGCCCGAGCCCTGCCTCGATCTGCTTAAAACACGCCAACATTTCGGGCACGCGCATCAAAACATTGACAATGAGCGCCGCGTTTAAAAAAAACATATTCCGGTCTGCCGGCGAAACATCAACCGGCTCGGTTTCATATACCGGCGATTGGGCGGCAAAAGAAACGCCTTTCAATGCCATTATCTCTTTTTTCGCCTGTTGGAGGCGCTGAAGCCGATCGCCAAGATTTGATCCAAGACTTAAGCCGACTTCCATATACTTACAAACCACAAATTCCAAACACCAAAATTCAAATAATAGCCAAATTATAATTCACAAAATTCCAAACTTAAAAGTTTTGCTCATTGGCGCTTGGAATTTTCATTTCAGCCCCAGCACGTCGCGCATGTCATAGAACCCCGGAGGACGCTTGATGAGCCACTGCGCCGCGCGCAGGGCGCCCAGCGCAAGACAATCCCGGCTGGACGCCCGGTGGGTCATTTCCAGCCGCTCGCCTTCCGCGGCAAAAATAACGGTATGATCGCCAACCACATCGCCGGCCCGGATGGAAAGAATGCCGATCTGGCCCGGCGGCCTTTCGCCGATATTACCCTGGCGGCCATAAACGGCGACATGATCCAGGCTTACCCCGCGCGCGGAAGCCGCCGTCCCGGCAAGGTGCAATGCCGTTCCACTGGGAGCATCCTTTTTATGCGCATGATGCGTTTCAATGATTTCAATGTCATAATTGGCAAGTTTTCCAGCAATCTGTCCTATCATGGCATTAAGGATATTGACCCCAAGGCTCATGTTGGGCGCCCATAAAACCGCCGTCCTGGCCGACGCCTTTTTGAGGCATTCATTTTCCGCCTTGTTCAGGCCGGTTGTTCCGATGACAATCGGTTTTTTTATTTCCGCGGCCAGCGCGGCGTGTTTGGCGGATGAAGAGGGAAAACTGAAATCAATCAATACATCGGCTTTTTCCGCCCCTTTGCGGGCGTCGCCGGAAATAAGCACGCCGATATCCATTGTGCCGGCCACAATGCCGGCATCCTTGCCGAGCAGGGGGCTTTTATCTGTTTCTATGGCGGCGACAACCTGAAGATCGGCCAGCCGCCGCGCGCAACGGATCAAAGCCTGCCCCATCCTTCCACCCGCGCCGAAAATGGCGATCTTGATCATTTATTCCTCCCATCACTTTTATTTTCTTATGGTAGGGCGGGACAGCCTTGT
>Ga0209749_1000299_pt1 | contig 75873 bp, 70 predicted proteins | sample EPASupsiteSAE347_FD_187267 | JGI IMG/M metagenome (GOLD analysis project Ga0209749, IMG submission 187267) | Bioremediated contaminated groundwater from EPA Superfund site, New Mexico - Sample SAE3-47 (SPAdes) (version 2) | ecosystem: Environmental > Aquatic > Deep subsurface > Groundwater >... | reverse complement strand
ATACCGATTTGTCGATAGTACTTGTGTCTCCTTACCATTCGTGCACACAACACGGTAAGGAGACGCTGTACCTTAGATCTTTCGGTTACTCTACTCTCCTTCCGAAAAATAGGAATTCTACAGAGCGAAAGAAATCCCAATTTTTCTTTGGCCACCAAAATTTAAAGGAGTAAAGCGTTTTGTATACGGGGTTCTATATTGATATCCTCCAAATGGTTTTCCCAGTGGTTCGTAATCCTTTGGAATTTTCACTATAATGAGGTCGGTACTTCGAACCGATAAAACCGGGATCCCTTTCAATAAAGATACCGCAAAAATCAGATTTAATTTTTTGATAACCTCAGACTCCGAGCGGCATTGTAACAAAACTAATCCGAATTTATCAAAATATCCAGTTTTCTTTCCAAAGAAAAATTGATATTCAAATCGTGGATACTGCAAGATGTTTGGACCGTATAATTTTTCTTTAAAAGATAATTCAAACGAATCCCCAATGTATACTCCAGGATAATAATACGCCCCTGCAAATCGGAGATATTTTTTTGAATTCTCCTGATAGGTAGAAACGCTCCGTTCTGTTAGATCCTCTTTTTTTCTTTTAGCTTCTCGTCTCGCATAATCTATGTGATCCAACATCAGTAAATCGGGAGTGTTCAAAGAAACGAGATTGCCTTTTATCAATCGATAAAAATCTTCATTTCCTATTATCGATCCTCCATGGATTCCTTTCTTCATCCGGATCGTTGGATCAATTCGGAGCGAATGGAGAAAATTGGAAAAAACAGGAACAAAATAGTCAGAATATTTTTTCTCCTGACTTCCAACATCAAACTCTAATTCTTGAAATATCTCATCCTTTTCTGAAAATTGATATCTGGCTTTCCGCTTCCATCTGGGTTCCTCCATTAATTTGATAACTTCATTTTCCAATTCATACCCCTGATAAGGTCCATTAACGATAACTTCTTGATCCTCCCTTTCTGGATCACGGAATATCAATACCAATTGGTACTCAACAGGATGAGATACCCAGAAAATTTCAATTTGACAGGGAGCAAGTAATGAAAGAGATTTCTGAATAAAGGATTTTTCAAGAGAATCTAGAGATTTATATTCTTGTCTGTATCTGCGAATAACTTGCTTGCACCATGTTTGAAGATCTCTTTTTTTCTGTTCCTTTGAACGCCTCGGCATTACTCTCGCCCTTTAATCATGTCTTGTATTAGTGGAATATCGAGGCTGTAATTAAAAAGGATTTGGGGAGTGCTTCAACTAACGTGATTTTTTTGGATTAACCTTCGTTAATTCACTACTTTTTTATCAGGAATGAATTTTGCAGGAAACGAGGATCCATTTTCAAGATAGATCCTCTGCTCTTTAAGATTATATGTCGTATTTTTGGGAGGAATTTTATCCCAATTATCGAGTATAAAACCATTCCGTGTTGCTTCTGCTATATCAAAAATAATATGTCCTTCATTAAGTGGGATAACTGCGGTGCCTTCAGGCGGCATTATCACGATAGATGCCCGACTTCGAATGATTTGAAAATCCTCCGGTGATACATGTTTTTGAACGTATCCTAAAATGCATTCACGAGCTTTAGTGTAATTTGAACTATCAATAGTGAATTGCTTACCAATCTCCAATTCTAAAGGCAAATCAACAAGTTGCTGCATTTCTTTATGTTCTTGAATGATTTTCTCATACCGACCCTTACTTATTTCATCAACCATTCCGCCATTATGGGTCAGGATATGCCGAATTTGCCATAACAGAATAATCGTAAATTCTTCATTATTTGAAGGATTATTTTTAATATTCGCAGGTTTTTTCCTGAATTTTTCACGAATGAATACATCAAAAGCATCCATCAATTTTTGCAGGGATGCAACATAATTTTCGTCTCCTTCCTGGGCCACTTGGTCTCGATTTTCTACTTTCGCAAGTTCAGAAAATGCCACCGCAGTTCTAGGAATTTCTTTTGGGATTTTATAATGAAAATTTACAGGTAAATCTCCAATTTTTCTTTCTTCGATATGTGGGTTTTTAAACGGACTTTTAAAAGGTACCATATAACTTTAATTTTATCCTACAAGATATATTTGTATCGCCGTTATTAGAACATTCGGTATAATTGTACATTGAAAATTTGTCCATTCATCAAACTGCCGCAAATTAAAAAATATACAGTTAACTGAATTATAACGCGATTTACTGCTTCGGAAGTCCGGGATCGATCTCCAATATCTCGGATCTCCGGAATAGGTCTTTTCAGGCTTCTGGCGAAAGGTACTCCAAAAAAAGTTCAGCTGATCGGGCAGATACAGGACCCGGAAACAATTCCGGCCCACATCACACCGGCCCGAAAATATCGATAAGCCACGCCCGGATATCGTCGCGGAGTTCCCGGAACTCCCGGAGGATCGCGTCTTCGTTCTCCCGTACTTCGGACGGGCTCGGGAAATCCCGGCGGTACGTCTTCCCGGTTTTAAAGAGCGCCGGACAGGCATGCCGTGCATGGTCGCAGAGAAACAGGATATAATCAAATGGCCGGCCCGAAAATTCCTTGATGTTCCGGGAACGCTGGCCGGAGATATCGATACCGATCTCCGCCATCACCCGTATCGCATAGGGATTAACGCCGGCCGTTGCAATACCGGCGCTTGCCACGGTAAACCTCCTCCCGTACATCGACCGTATGAGGCCTTCCGCCATCTGCGACCGGACCGAATTGAAGGTACAGATGCAGAGAACAGACTCTTTTCCCTGATCCGCATCTGCCATCCGGGTTTCCCTCTTGTACCGACAGGATTACTGGATCTCGATGTGTTCCCCGGTCACCATGTAATGGACATTTTCCGCGATCTTTCCGGCATGATCCCCACACCGCTCAAGGTACCGGGACATCATGATGTAATCCGTGCACCGGGAGATGTTCTTCGGATCCTCCATCATGTACGTGATCGCTTCCCGGAATATCGAATACCGGAGCGCGTCCACCGCGTCGTCCCTCCGGGAAAAGTCTTCGATGTAGGAGAGATCCCCGGTCCTGTAGGCATTCACGGCATCGTCCACCATCTCCAAGACAAGTCCTGCCATGTGCGGGATGCTGAGCATGTGCGCAAGGTGCGGCTTATCCGAGATATCCTCGACCATCTTGGCGATATCCTTCCCGTACCTCCCGATCCGGTCAGACGAGGCGATCACCTTGAGTCCGCACGCGATCTTGCGCATATCGGTTGCCATCGGCTGGTACAGGGCGATCATCTGGTAGCAGCGCTCCTCCAGCCGGTCGTTCATCTCCCGGATCTCTCCCAGACGGACGATGATCTCTTCTGCCGCTTCCGCATCCTGGGCGATCATCGCCTCGACCGATCCGCTCAGCATCTCCCTCGCGAGATCCGCCATCGAGAGGATCTCTTCCTGCAGTTCTTCCAGCTGAACATGAAGTTTTTCCGCCATTTTCCTTCACCTACCCGAACCTTCCGGTAATATAGTTCTCGGTGAGTTCGTTCTTCGGGTTCTCGAATATCTGGACGGTCTCCCCGAATTCCGCGAGATCGCCCATGTACATGAAACCCGTATAATCGCTGACCCGGGCCGCCTGCTGCATATTGTGCGTGACGATGATGACGCAGTACTGCTTCTTGAGTTCCTCGATGAGGGACTCGATCTTTGCGGTCGCTATCGGGTCTAATGCACTGCACGGTTCGTCCATCAGGATGACCTCGGGTTCGACCGCAATCGTCCGCGCAATGCAGAGCCGCTGTTGCTGCCCGCCCGAAAGGCCCATCGCGGAATGGTGAAGCCGGTCCTTCACCTCGTCCCAGAGTGCAGCTTTTTTCAGGCTCGTCTCGACAATCCCGTCCAGTTTTGCACGGTCATTGATCCCATGTATCCTGGGCCCGTACGCGATGTTCTCGTAGATGGACTTCGGGAAGGGATTCGGTTTCTGGAATACCATCCCGATCTTGCGCCGGAGCTCGGCGGGATCGGCGCCATCAGCGTAGATCTCGGTTTCATGGAACCTGACCGTGCCGTCTATCCTGCACCCGTTCACGAGGTCGTTCATCCGGTTGAAGCAGCGGATTAAGGTTGACTTGCCGCAGCCGGACGGGCCGATCAATGCTGTGACCTTCTTGTCCTGGATCTCCATCGAGATATTTTTCAGGGCATGGGTCTCTCCGTACCAGAGGTTCAGGCCGGAAATTGTGAGAAGACTTGTGTTATCAGACATCGTTTACCACCGAAGTTTCCTGTGATAATGGCTGCGGACTGCTATCGCAATCGCGTAGATCCCCACCACCAGGAGGAGAAGGACGAGCGCGGTACCGTATTTCGCCCCGGACGCCCCGGGGATGTTCGTTGAGAGGATGAAGAGGTGATAGGGGAGTGCCATCACCGGATCAAAGAGGGACTGCGGGAGGAACCGGGAACTGAATACCACCGCGGTGAACATGATCGGTGCGGTCTCCCCTGCCGCTCTCCCGATGGAGAGGATGGTACCGGTGATGATGCCCGGCATCGCAGGCGGGAGTACGACCCGCCTGATTGTCTGCCATTTCGTTGCGCCGAGTGCGAAACTTCCCTCCCGCAGGGACTGCGGAACGGTTTTTAGAGACTCCTCGGTCGTCCGTATGATGGTCGGGAGGATCATCAGGGCGAGCGTGACCTGCCCCGCAATGAGGGAGACCCCGAAATTCAGGAACAGGACAAGGAATGCAAACCCGAAGAGACCGAAGACGATGGACGGGGTCCCGTTCAGGAGATCTGCCCCGGCCCGGATGATCTTGGTCATTCTTCCTTCGAGCGTGTACTCGGTCAGGTAGATCGCGGCTCCAATCCCGATTGGGAGGGCGATTAAGATCGCGCCTGCAACCAGGTACAGCGTCCCGACAATTGCCGGGAAAATTCCCCCGGATCTCCCGAGATTCGAGGGCGCCTCCGTCAGGAAATCCCAGGTAAGATACGGAAGCCCGTTTGCGATGATGTCATAGAGGATCACCGCAAGGGAGAAGAGGACGATTGCAACCGCAATCCCGATGAGCGAGAACGCTATCCTCTGCATCCAGCGCGGGGAGACCTGCCTGTGCAGGACCTGTATCCCCAGGAGGATCGCGACAACAACGATGGTCGCGACCAGGCCGGCAACAATGAAAGCGGCAATGGCAGCGAGCACGATGAGGATGTACGAAACATTCGGGAGCACGAGATCTTCAACCGGCGTGAGATAACTCCTGAAACCGTTCTTGGACCCTTCGCAGGTTTTTGCGGACGGAGTGGCAGAGGTCCGGAGCCTTGCAAGGACAACCGTTGCCAGGATATTGACCACGAGGGCGATTACCAGGAGAACAACGGCAATCCCGAAGAGGGCATTGTAGTGAAGGCTTGTCGTCGATACTTCGCCCATCTCGATACCCAGGGTGGCAGTCAGGGTACGGACCGGCGAGAGGACATTCCAGATGGGATCGGGAATGATCGCGGCATTGCCCGCTACCATCAGTACGGCCATCGTCTCCCCGATGGCCCGGCCGATCCCCAGGATGATTGCGGCCGTGATTCCGGATAACGCCGCAGGGGTCGTGACCCTGCTGATCGTCTGCCAGCGTGTCGCCCCCAGGGCAAGGCTGCCTTCGCGGTACTCCTGCGGGACCGAGCTGATGGCGTCCTCCGATATGCTGATGATGGTCGGGAGCGCCATGATCGCGAGAATGATCGATCCTGCCAGCCAGGATTCTCCCGTGGGAATATCGAACAGGATCCGGAGCCAGTTTGTCAGGATGATCAGGCCGAAAAACCCGAATACCACGGAAGGTATCCCGGACAGGAGCTCGATTGCCGGTTTGATAAGGGATTTGATACGGGGCGAGGCAATCTCCGAGATATAGACCGCGCACCCGATACTGAGCGGAACCGCGATAATCATGGCACCGAGCGTAACGAGAAGAGTCCCGACTATAAGGGGATAGATCCCGTACTCCGGATTCACGTTCGCCGGAGTCCAGCTGGTGCCGGTCAGGAAATTCCAGATCCCAATCTCCTGGAATGCCGGGTACGCGTTCCCGATGAGAAATGCCAGGATAAAGAAGATGGTGATAATCGCAAAGATGGCACAGAGAAACCAGATGGTCTTAATAGCCATCTCTTTCAGCCGGACCCGGGTGAGTTCCGGGATCCGGGCGGTGTGTTGACTCATACCGGGCATGCTATGCTCCTTGAGGAAACAGGAAGAGGAAGGTAAGAGAGTGAGCAGGGGGATGTGAAACCCTGCCCGTCTTGGTATTCAGCTGTTCTCTTCAGGATCAGAGAGAGACGTACTGGTCTTTCTCTACGATTGCCTGGCCCTCGGAACTCCTGACATAATCTACGAATGCCTTGGCTTCGTCACTGGGCACGCCGTTCGTGATGAAGTAGAGATACCGGGAAAGCGGGTAGCTCCCGTTCTTCACGTTGTCCGTGGTTGCGGCGATGAGGGTGCCATTGCGCATGTTGATGCCGACCGCCTTGATGGACGGGTCCATGTATCCGATACTCAGGTACCCGATTGCACCCGGGGTCTGGGCTATGGTCTGGGCGACGGCACCGTTCGAGTTCTTCTCGATGAGCTGGGAGGAGAATGCCTTCTTCTGCATGACTGCATCGTAGAAGTATTCGCGGGTTCCGGATGCACTGTCCCTGCCGACGATCACAATCGGGAGGTTCGGACCGCCGAGCTGGTTCCAGTTGTTGAACTGGCCGAGATAGATATCCTGGATCTGCTGGATCGTGAGGTTACTTACGGTATTTGCCGGGTTGACGACAACCGCGATACCGTCCCTTGCCACCTTGTAGACTGTGAGGGGCGCTGCGCTCAGCTCCGTTGCGGTGAGGTCGCGGGAAGACATGCCGATATCAACGGTCTTCTTGGTAACGGCCTGGACACCGACACCGGATCCGCCGCCGCTGACCTGGATGTTATAACCGGGGTTTGCTGCCATGAAGGCATCCGCCGCATCCTGGGCAATCGGGAGAACGGTCGTGGAACCCGAGACCGTTACCTTCTTTGTTCCGGATGATGCAGATGTCGCAGACTTTGTTGCAGTGGACGCCACCGTTGCTGTTGCAGCTGCGGCAGTCTGTGCCGGAGCGGAAGTTTCAGAGGATACTACCGGTGAATTGGTTTCCGAAGCAGGAACTGCACTCGCTGCAGCAGGAGTTGCCGCAACGGTCGGTGTTGCAGTCGTCTGACTAGAAGTACTATTCACACAGCCAGTCGCGAGCAGGGCAAGAACCAGAACTCCTGCGAGTGCCAGCGAACCGAGAATAAGGAACCTGTTTTTCTGAACCATAGTGTTCTCTCTTCCGTCTTCCCGGAGATGATATACCCCTTTTCGAATGAGACTATATGCATATATATACGATAAATAGCAAACTAGAGGACTATACAATGAACATGAGATGCAATAGGTCCGGGGTGAAGGTATGGATATCCGAAAAGTCCAGTTGACCGGAGGGTCTTCCTATGTGGTTACTCTCCCGAAAGAATGGGTGACCGCACATAATATCCGGAAGAACGATCCGCTCGGCCTTGTCATGCAGCCGGATGGATCGCTTCTTGTTGTCCAGGATATTACGGAAGGGCAGATCCTGCGCACCAAGGAGTTCGATATCGGCGCCATCACGGATCCGACCTACCTGTTCCGGCTTCTTATCGGCGCATACATCAACGGGTACAATATCATCAGGATCCATTCGTCGCAGAGAATGCCGCCCTTTGTCGCATCCGTGGTCAGGGACTTCACCCAGATGACCATCGGCCAGCAGGTCGTGGAAGAGACGGAAAACCTCGTGGTCCTCAAGGATCTCCTCAACCCGTCCGAGATGCCGTTTGAAAATACGCTCAAACGGATGTACGTGATCGTAAAGACGATGCATCAGGATTCCCTGGAAGCCATCCGTACCCAGAATGCGGACCTTGCAAACGACGTCAGGTCCCGGGATAATGATGTGGACCGGTTGAACTGGCTCATCTCCCGGCAGGTCAACATGCTGATGCGCAATACCAATCTTGCGCGGAAGATGGGTATCCAGCAGTACGTTGCCATGGATTATCTTGTTATCAGCAGGATCATCGAGCGGATAGCAGATCACGCAGTCCGGATTGTCACAAATGCACCGCAGATCTTCAGTTACGGCACCGATCCGGAGATCCTCGCGAGACTGGAAAAGGCAAGTTCCCTCGCACTCTCCATTTTCGACCGGAGCATCATCTCGCTCTTCAACCAGGATATGAAAGCATCCCATAAAAATATCGAATCCCTGAAAGATCTTGAGAAGATCTCAGGGGAGATCGAGGAACTCGTGCTGCCCCTTGAAACGCCGCTTGCAATTTCCATCGGGTATATCGCGGAGAGCATCCGGAGGACCGGGGAATATGCCGTGGATATCTCAGAGACGGTCATCAACCACCTGGTCGAGCAGGAAAAGACCGGATAATTCCGGTACTCCGTAACTCTTTTTTGGATTTTCCTGAATTCGGTAATGTGAGAACCCGGGAGGAGATCAGGCCCCCGCCGGGGTTTCATTGCCGGATCTGATATCTGCGATCGAGAAATACCCGATCTCGTTGAAATATTTGGTGACTCCGGCCGACTGGGAATAGGCAAGGAACCCGCGCTCCTCATCGGAGGGTTCACCCAGGACAATATAATTGAGGGGGCGCGTAAGTTTTTCCACATACTCGGTGTCCGCACTGTCCTGGTGGGAGAGTTCATAGAGCACGGCATCGTGAATATCCGAAATGTTCCGCGGGAGGGCGACCGTGCTTCCGTTATCGGTTATTTTCAGGATCCGGACCCCGGTATTTCCTTCGGCATACCCGAAGTCGACAAACCCGATGGAACCGGAATTTTTCTTGACCGCATCGATCATGCCGAGATTCCCGTCAGCGGTTATGTGCTGAACCGGTCCATGGGAAGAGAGGTCCGTTGAGTTCAGGGCCGATGCCAGGTTCTTGACCTGTTTTCCGAAAAGCCATTGCGCGAAAACCTCTTCGGTTCCGGATGCATCGCTTCTCTGGACTACGGTCCGGATATTTGCAAGGGACGCATCGCCCCTGATATCCTCGCTGGTCGGGCCATACAGGTTCCGGAGTTCATCATACGAGATCCGGTCGGATGGATAATCCGGACTCGCAATAACGACAATTGCGCTCCCCCCGATCTGATAGGTCTTCAGCGAGGTGTAATTCGCTTTCTCGCTCTCTTCGAGCGGGCGGGAGATGGCCCCGATATCGAACTTTCCGGAAACCGTGCTGGTGACGCCGGCTCCGGAACCACCACCCAGTACCTGGATCCGGACGTTCGGATGATCGGTCATATATTCCCGTGCAAGAAGCTCGGATATCGGCTGGATCGTTGTTGATCCGCCGATAGTCAGGTTAACGGAAGATCCGGTAACCGGAGAATCCGGCTGGCCGAGGGGAATAATACCGTAATATACCAGGATCGTACAGGCGAGAATAATCCCGCAGAGAAGAAAAATAATTGTCGTCAGGTTAAGTTGTCTGGGAACCTTCTTTTCATCCATCTGCCCACCATTCCACATTGCAAAAATCTTCGGAATCTCCCCGGAGAGACTCAATGAGAATCCTTGCTCCTTTCACGATAATATAATTTTTCAATTTTTTCTATAATCATATATTTAATTTATAGAGATATAGAATGAAACTGACGACAGTTCTATACCAAAGCCTATTTTTTTATATATTTTGAACCAACACAATATAGAGCCCATGCCAGATATACTGAATGTCCTTGGGAATATCAAAAATATCTATTTTCCTGACGATAATTCCCCATCGGGGGTCAAATACCGGGGTTATCCATCCCCCGGAAGCCCCACCGGCCAGGGGATGTCGTTCTCGCTCCGGGTGAAAACGCTGATCGTCATCTGCGGGACATTCATCATCCTTATCAGTGTCCTCGCCGTCCTCTCCCAGTGGATTGTCCTGGGCAGTTTCGGAAAACTGGAGCACGACGACGCGGTAAAAAACGTGGACCGGGCCGTGAACGCGCTCCAGGGAGATATTGCTAAACTGGATGCGATCGCGTATGCGTGGGGAACATCACCGGAAACGATCCAGTTCGTCACCACCCGGGACCCGACTTTTATAGGGACCAGTTTTCCGGACGAGAAACTCTCCGGCTCCAATATCAACATCCTGATAATCACCGATAAAAACGGCGTGATCATCGATCACAAGTATGTCAGCCAGGAATACGGCCACCAGATGCCGACACCGAAAAGCCTTCTCTCCCAGATTTCCGCAAACCCGCTCCTTATCAATCACGAATCGGCAGACAGCAGGCTTTCCGGGATCATTCTCCTCAACTCCGGGCCTATGATGATAGCTTCCCGGCCCCTTGTCGATCCGGCCGACCAGTCGGTCGTGGGATCCCTGATAGTCGGAAGATACCTCGATGAGAATGAGATCCGGGATCTCTCCGAACGTACCCAGCTCGCACTCACCTTAAAGGAAATTTCCCCGGACACGGCGGTGATCTCCGGGAAAGTCCCCCGGGAGAATGCTTCTGCATCATCCGCCCGGAACATCGGGATCGTTGATAAAGGGGAATCGATGCTCTCCGCATCGACCATTATCCCCGATATTTTCGGGCAGCCGGTCCTCTCCCTTTCCGTGGATCTCCCGCGGGACATCTACCAGCAGGGACGGGCCAGCATGCAGTACGTGCTCGTCGCCCTCATCGCAATCGGGCTCGTATTCACCCTTGTCATGATCCTCGTTCTGGAGCGGACCGTGCTTCTGAGGCTCGCGACGCTCACGCGGCGTATCCGGTCCATCGGTTCGGGGGGCACCGCACCCTCACGGATAAAAGTCGACGGAAGCGATGAGATCTCGCAGGTTGCGGTATCGGTAAACGGAATGCTCGATTCCCTTGAGAGATCGGAGAAACTTCTCCGGACCAGCGAGGAGCGGTACAGGAACCTCGTGGAGACTGCAAACGATATGATCTTCACGATCCGGTTCGATGGCAGGATAACGGGCGTCAACCGTATGACCGAGACGCTGCTTAAGTATCCCCGGGATGAACTCCTGAAAAAGACCATCACGTCGCTTCTTGCGCCGGAATCAGTCCCCATCGTGGAAGAGATGCTGACCCAGAGAAAATCGGGGTACCATGGGACATCCCGGTACGAGGTGACGGTAGTACCCGGGGACGGGTCCCGGCTCGTGCTGGAAATGAACTCCCAGGTACAGCTTGACAGGAACGGGAATCCGACCGGGATATTCGGGATCGCGAGGAATATTACCGAGAGGAAACTCGCAGAAGAGGAACTTGCCCGCCACCGGAACCACCTCGAAGAACTGGTGGAGGGACGGACCAGGGAGCTCTCCCAGCTCAACGAGAACCTGGTATCGGAAATCTCCGAGAGGAAAGCAATCGAAACGAAACTTGCAGCCGAGAAGAACCGCCTCGAGGTCACCCTGTCTTCGATTGCCGACGGGGTCATTACAACCGATACTTCCGGAAAGATCGTTCTCATGAACGCGGTTGCCGCCCACCTCACCGGATGGTCATCGGATGAAGCTGCGGGCAAACCCTGCCAGGACGTCCTGCAGCTGATCCAGACCCGCCAGCAGAACGGGAGGATTAACCCCATCGAGCAGGTGCTTTTCTCGCAGAAACCGGTCCAGATCTCCAGCCAGCTGAGCCTTCGGGACCGGAGCGGCGCGGAACATCCGCTGGTTCTCTCGGCAGCTCCCATCCAGGATCTGCGGGGCGACTCCATCGGTGTCGTTCTTGTCGTGAGGGACATAACCGAGCGGCTCAAATGGGAAGAAGATCTCCAGCGCTCCGCAAAACTCGAATCGATAGGTACCCTCGCAGGCGGAATCGCCCACGATTTCAATAACATCCTCACGGCAATCACCGGAAATATCGAGATCGCCAAGATGCGGGTGCAGGAGGGATCGCCGGTCCACGAACGGCTGAGCGAAGCCGAGAACGCAACGCTCAGGGCAAGGACCATCACCCGCCAGCTCATCACCTTCTCGAAGGGAGGGGCGCCCGTCCGGCAGACCGCGAACATCAGCGAGCTTATCAGGGAAAACGCGGAATTCGTGCTGCGCGGGACAAAGTCCCGGCCCGAAATCAGCCTTGCACCGGATCTCTGCCCGGTCGATGTCGACATCGGCCAGATAAGCCAGGCGATCAATAATCTCGTGATCAACGCGGATCAGGCAATGCCGAACGGCGGGATCATCCGGATCGAGGCAAAGAACGTTACCATAGCAGATACCGACGGAAGGGTGCCGCCCGGGCGGTACGTCAGGATCTCGGTACAGGATCAGGGAATCGGAATTCCAAAAGAAAACCTGGAGAAAATTTTCGATCCCTGGTTTACGACCAAGAAAACCGGTACCGGCCTCGGCCTTGCGTCAACACTCTCCATTATCCGGAAACATGACGGGTACATCGACATACATTCCGAAGTAGGGAAAGGTACGACATTCCAGATCTTCCTCCCGGTATCCCGGGCTGGCATTCTCGCCGCTGCCGCATCCGATACCGATAGCAACGGAGGAGACGAGAAAGTCCTGATCATGGACGATGACGAAGGAATCCTCAGGGTGATAGGCGAACTCCTCAGGAGCCGGGGCTATACGGTGGATACTGCCCCCGACGGGGCGGAAGCAATACGCATGTACAGGGAGGCAGCGGGAACAGGAAAACCGTTTGATATCCTCCTCTTCGACCTGACCGTTCCCGGGGGCATGGGTGGAAAAGAGGCGATCCGGCAGCTCAGGAAGGAATACCCGGATGTTAAGGCGATTGCGTCAAGCGGATACTGCAACGATCCGGTCATGTCGGATCATGCATCGTTCGGGTTTGTCGACGTACTGCCAAAGCCATACAAGATCGAAGATCTTACGAAAATGATCGGCCGGCATACCCGGAAAAAAGAGGAAACCTGAGTTTCGATCTTCCCGGAGGTACGGTGGTATCCGGAACCTCCGGTCGGACCGGATGGTTAAAGGACTTCCCGGAGTTTCCCGGGGCAGCCGGGACATCGGCCGGCATATGCGCCCCTGCGTACGAAGCAGGTATGCTCTTCCTGCCCGCAGGGATTCCGGATATCATGCCCGGCTCCCGCAGCGGTTACTATATAAAATATGAGAGCAAAATATACTAAATTGATAAAATATATATTTTTGAAAAGCTTTGATCGCACCATATGTGTCCTGCATGTGTGGGTGAGAAACCCGGGAACTGCTACCTGGGGCGGAATGTATCCTATGAGACGATTCTCGAGGCATTTCCAAAATTCGTGAAAGACGACGGCCTGATAAGTGCATTCTCCGGAAGGATTTATCCGGCCGCAGGGTCCGGAACAGGCAGGCCCGGTACCGGGACCCGGCTCCTGGATTTCCTCCTCATCACGAAGAACCATGTCGTCATATGGGGGCGGGGACTGTATGGCCAGACAATCGATGCGATCCCCTACCGGGACATCTGCTCCGTGACATCTGCGCGATGCCTCATATTCGGGGAAATTACGATAACCACAAGAGCCGGGCAGAAACGGTTCGGCGACATCTACCACGAAGACGTACAGGTGGCAATCACAATGATCGAAAGCAGGATTCATACCACGCGGAACATCTCTTCCGGGCACATTTCCGACCGCGAACCCGCGGAATACCCGGCTCTGCGGAAATACCGGGATCCGGTGCAGATATCCTCCTTCAACCTGGTCACCATCGCCCGGCATCACGGCTGAATACCCGCAGGACACCGCAATGATAGCTGCCGGGCGCCGGACTCCGGGTTCCTGAACCGAAAGATTCCGGTCGGATCAATATACCCCCGACATTTCCGGCACCCCTCTTTCTGCAAATCTGTTCCGTGCCAGGTGAACCCGGATACGGCGCCTGATTCCTTCCCTTTTCGTCACCATCTGCCTTTTCACACTGTCTGCCTTTTCATCACCGTTGCATTCCGGTTGATGCTCCGGACCCTGCGGGAAGGAATCCCCCGCATACCGGAATCCAAGCTAACTATATATTTTACATACAAAATCTATATGTCAAGTGAGACCAATTCGTTGCATGTGAAGAAGATAGAGGCGTTTGTCAGGGCAGAGCGGCTGAACGATGTGAAGAAAGCACTCGCAGGAGCCGGTCACCGATCGATGATGCATTACGATATCTGGTACCGGGGCACCGAGAAGGAGATCACCCAGTACCAGGCAGACGGCATTACGTTCCTGTACGATTTCATGCCGAAAGTGAAGATCGAACTTGTCGCGGAAGACAGTGCGGTCGAAGATATCGTCTCCGCCATCTGTGAAAGCGCCCACACCGGGCACACGGGCGACGGGAAGATCTTCGTACTCAATCTGGAAGAGGCCATCAGGATCCAGACCCGGGAGACCGGGGATGCGGTTCTCTGACCGGAAAATTTTCTGAGAGGAGCAGCTGACTGGTGCGAGCCGGGTGATAGCCATTCTTTCTTCCCGAAAACCGGACGACTGGATCGGAGTTGACCTGAACACAACCGGGCATCTCGCAATCGTTGCCCACCCCGCGACCGGAAAAGTGATCCGGCTGGGGAAGAACGTCCACCGGATCCATGAGAAATATGAACGGCTCAGGAAAAATTTTGAATTGCGGAAAAAACCGAAAAAACTCCGGAAGATCGAGGGTCGCGAACAGGCAATCCTCCATGACCTTGTAAAAAAAGTGAGCAGGCAGATTGTCGATCATGCCCATTCCCTTCATTGCGGCATCAAACTGGAACAGATCCAGGGGAAAAATTCCAGGATACAGCACGAAGGGAAACAATCGTCCGGTTACTCTCTGACCGGAAGCTCCTTCTATCGCCTCCAGAAAATGATCGAATCGCGTGCGAGAGACGCCGGGGTTTTTGTGGCATACATCGATCCTGCATTCACGTCCCAGAAGTGCTCTAGATGCGGGCACCTGGGATACCGGAAGCGGAAAAAATTCGAGTGTCCCCACTGCGGGTTTGCAGAACATGCGGATGTGAATGCCGCGTTCAATATTGCAGACTCTGCAATCCAGGCGGAAGCTGACAGGGAAGATACGAAAAAACAGCGCGAGCAGTCCAGGTTTTACCGGGAACTGTTCCGGAAGGTTCGCGGCCGGGAGCCTTCAACCGGGCTCGCGGATTCTTCCTGCGCATCACCGGTTGCAAACATCTTCCTGCTGCTTGAATGAGGGTTCATCTTTTTCCCGCAGGATTCGGACCGGCAGAACACAGCATTCCATCCGGGAATAACGGTTTACCCATACGATGCGGTTCGGAGTCGCACCCGACCTGCAGGCCGCCCGGCGCAGGGTACCCTGAGGGGCGTTCCGGAACAAACCACCGGACCACTGCCATCGGGTCAGATAACATAAGCGGTGGACAGGACGCGAAAAAGTTATTTTGTGACCGACTGTGCGATTACGTTGATGTTGCACTCTTCATGCTCCTCGTTCCAGAACATGCAGTACTCCCCGATGCAGTGGGCAACGAGATCGTCTCCCGAATGAAGGAACGGGCACCGCTTCCCCGTGCCGCTGTACCTGACCTTGACCCGTTCCCTGGTCCGATCGCCCGGGTCGGTGACCTTCACGCAGACGTTCGCATGGCAACTTTCCTGATCCTTTTCCGATTTTCTCTTCTCCGATTTTTCAAGCCGCGCCTTTTTCTTCTCGCCTATTTCCAGTTTATTTTTCGATTCCTTGTCAGATGCCATAATGCATTACTCCTGCTGTACCTTAGTAGTTATAGAAATTTTCTTAGTATATATAGGATTGAGATTCATTCGCGGAGAAATCTCTAGAAACTATAGAGTTACAGACGGAGAATGACCTGACACAAGGGTTAATGAGTCCGGAGACGAGAGGAATTTCCGGTGGACATGACAGAACCGGGCGTTGTGGATGTGCAGGACAGCACCTGGGGAGTGCAGGTCGAGCAGGGGAAGATCCCGGTAGTCGTGATGTTCTACAGCGAGACCTGTCCTTTCTGCAAACAGATGGAGCCGTACTTCCGGGAGTTTGCCGGGCAGTTCCTGGGGAAAGTATCGTTTGTACGGATCGATATCGCGAACAATCCCTGGACAGCGGAACGCTTCGCGGTCAGGAGCACCCCGACGTTCGGTTTCTTCTGCAATGGAAAACCCGTCCAGATACTGGTAGGCTCGGTATACCCTGCCATCCTGAAACGCAGTGTCGAAGAGGTGCTGCTGCACGGGAAAGAATGCGCTGAAAAATCAACCGAGATCAATTACGAGATAACCGGGTACGGGTAACGAACTGCCGGTACTATCACCCGCACCGCGAACATCCGTATTCAACCGCTGCGTCCTGGACCGCTCTCGCAACAACTTTCGTCACCTTCCGGTCGAGGGGGTCAGGAAGGATTTGCCCGCGATGTGGTTTTTCCACGTATCCCGCAAGGGCATGGGCCGCCGCGATCTTCATCTCATCGGTGATACGGGTAGCCGCAGCATCGAGCGCACCCCGGAATATTCCCGGGAAGACGAGAACGTTATTGATCTGGTTCGGGTAATCGCTCCGGCCGGTGCCGACAACCGCAGCCCCTCCTGACAGGGCATCCTCAGGCAGGATCTCGGGAACCGGGTTCGCCATCGCAAACACGATAGGGTCCGGGTTCATGGAGGCTATCATCTCTTTCGTGACGATATTTCCGGTCGAAACGCCGATGAACACGTCGGCTCCCGCCATCGCGTCCGCGAGCGATCCCTCCCGGTCTTCCCGGTTGGTCTCATCCCCGAGGATGAACTTGTACTTGTTCTGGTACAGGCCAGGCCTGCCACGATGGATGATCCCGCCGGTGTCGCAGACGATGATCTCGTTGACCGGCGTGCAGGACCGGGGGTCGTACCCGATGCATTTGAGGAGCCGGGCGATGGCGTATCCCGCGGCCCCTGCCCCGCAGATGACGATGTTTACGTCCTCAAACCGTTTCTTCGTCACCCTGCACGCGTTGATGAGTGCGGCAAGAACCGCGATTGCGGCACCGTGCTGGTCGTCGTGCATCACCGGAATCCCGATGTCCTGGAGGGCTTCTTCTATCTCAAAACACCGGGGCGCCGCGATGTCTTCCAGGTTGATGCCCCCGAAGACCGGAGCGATGTTTTTCACCCGGTCCACAAAGTCGGTGACATGGTTCTCAAAGCAGATCGGGAACGCATCGATACCCGCAAACTCACGGAACAGGATCGCTTTCCCCTCCATCACCGGTATTGCCGCATACGGACCGATGTTCCCAAGGCCGAGTACCGCGGTTCCGTCCGTCACGATGGCAACGGAGTTTCCTTTCAGGGTATACCGGTACGCGAGAAACGGGTCGCGCTCTATCTCGCGGCATACCGCGGCGACCCCCGGTGTATAGGCAAGGCTCAGGTCGTGATGTGTTTTTAAGGGGACTTTCGGCCGGATTGCAAGTTTTCCCCGGTACTTTGCATGAAGTGCGAGTGCTTCCTTATCAATCCGTTCCCGTTCCCCGGCATCCATATGTGCGACAGCCTCTCGTAATCTCTAGAAGGAGTGAGACCTTCATAAGAGTTTCCCTATGCCTGTACTGATATAAAACGCGCCCGGGAAATCAGAGCGGACGGGGATGTACCTGCCATCCCGTTCCGGTCCGGACGGCACCCCGGACCGCATTCTCCACATACTGTTTTCCCAGGGCAACCGCTTCCCCAAGCGGGATCTCCCCCTTCGCGAGATATGCCGTGATAGCTGCAGAAAGCGTGCATCCGGTGCCGTGCGGATCGTACGGGTACCGGGTGCCTGGGTACGACCTGACGATATCCTTCCCGATGAGGACATCCGTGACCCCGCCGGATGCCCGGTGACCTCCCTTGATCAGGACATACGCGGGTCCCAGCTCCCGGATGCGATCTCCCGCTGCAAGGATAGCCTCGTCCGAGGTAAGCGGATCCATCCCGGCAAGCAGTCCGGCTTCCTCCAGGTTCGGGGTCACGAGGGTTGCCTTTGGCAGCAGTTCCCTGAGGAAAACTTCAACCGCATCCTCATCGAGAAGCGCCTGGCCCCCGCTCGCAACCATGACCGGGTCGATGACGAGCGGCACCCGATGGTCCATGCGGCCTGCGACCGTCTCCACGATCTCCCGGGTCGCGAGCATCCCGGTCTTCCAGGCAGCGACCGGAAATTCGGCGGTTACTGCATCGATCTGGGCCGCCACGGACTCTTTGGATTCATTCCAGATCCCGGTCACTCCTGCTGCGGTCTGGGCGGTGACTGCCGTGACGACCGTACACCCCCAGATTCCCAGGGAGGAGAATGTCTTGAGATCCGCCTGGATGCCTGCCCCGCCGGAACAATCGGAACCTGCGATCGTTCCCGCCACCGGTATACCGGGCTCCTGCATGGGAGTACGATGTGTGCATGCAGTCCTTAAACATACGGATTGTTCTCACGGGTCCTGCCGGAGATCCTCCGCCCTTTTTCGGATTATCGTTCTGTACGGTTCACTCAGGAAGCCGGGGCGAATCATCAGGTCATTCCATCGGTTAGGTTTTTCTCCTGCAAGGCCGGGAGTGTTTACATGGTTGCGGGAAGCGGGAATAGCGCCGGTACCCGGAAAGAGGAGGCAGTCCTCGCTTCCCGCGAAGGGGAATCCCTGGGCAGAAAGGGATGTCACGAGGAAGCGATCCGGAGCTACGACCGGGCGCTGGAACTGGACCCGGAACTCGTCAGGGCCTGGATCGGAAAAGGGTTCGCACTCGGAAAACTCGGGAGATACGAGGACGAAATTGCCTGCTGCGACCGGGCGCTGGAGATCGATCCCGGGTCGGCCCCCGCCTGGATCTCAAAAGGCGTTGCTTCCGGAAAACTCGGGCGTTTCCAGGAAAAGATCGCGTGCTGCGACCGGGCGCTGGAGATCGATCCCGGGTCGGCTCCTGCCTGGAACCAGCGGGGCGTTGCATCCGGAATGCTCGGCAATTATGAAGACGAGATCCGGTGCTGCGGCAGGGCGCTGGAGCTGAAACCACGATACCTCTCGGCCTGGGTGAACAAGGGGTATGCACAATACAAGCGGAAACAGTACAGCGATGCCCTCCACTGTTACGAGCGGGCACTGCGCATCTTTCCGGATCACCATGCGGCCCTCCGGAACAAGGCGGCGGCCCTCATCGCGAGGGGTGACGTGAAAGCCGCACTCCCGGTTCTCGACCGGCTGCTCGAAATCGACCCGAAAGACGCCCGGGCGATGTACAGGAAAGGGCTCGCCCTGAGCGCGCTGGGACGGCACCGGGAAGCAATTGAAATTCTCGACGATGCACTCCTCGCGGACGCGGCTAACGCCGATGCATGGGTGGTCAGGAGCAACTCCTGCTTTATGCTCGGCAGGCTCGAGGAGTCGATACGCTGTTTCGACCGGGCATATTTCCTCGATATCCACGATGTCCGCGACTGGATGGTGCGGGGGCTTGCCTACTTCCGGAGCGGGAATGCGGATGAAGGGATACGGTGTTTCTCGGAAGCTCTCGGTATCCTGATGCGCTGACTGCCTGTACCCCATCCCTTCGGCTCAAAAATATTTTCCCTTCGCTTTTTATTGGAGGCTGACGAAGAGAATAACCATGGATGTGGAGGAATTCGTACGGCGGCGGAAGCGGGAAGGGGTGGCGGAGAACGCCATAAAAAAATCCCTGCGCGATCATATCGTCCGGATCAAACGGGCAAAACCGGCCTATGCGGAAGCGTTCGCGGCGGCGGTTATTGAAGAGGTGAATAATTCCGAAGGCCTCACGGGAGATATTTTTTCCTTTACCCCGGCGGGCGTGAACATGGGCGAGTTCGGGGTCGGATCGCGCGGGACCGGCGATTTTTATGCGCACCGGCAGATCGCACGGATCATCGGGAAGACCCGGGCATCGGTCGGGGTCGACGAGATGGACGATGCAGGGGCGGTCCCTTCGGGACACGGGGAGTACATCGTATGCACGGTCGACGGCATGCACTCCCGGCTCTCGGACTTCCCGTTCCTTGCAGGGTTCCACGTGACCCGGGCCACGCTCCGTGACGCATACGTGATGGGGGCAAAACCGGTCATGCTCTTCTCGGACATCCACGTGGGTGACGATGGCGATGTCGCAAAGATTTTCGATTATACCGCTGGGATAACAACGGTCGGGGAAGCAATGGGCGTTCCCCTGGTATCGGGCTCCACGCTCCGGATCGGCGGCGACATGGTGCTCGGGAGCAGGCTCACGGGATGCGTCGGGACCGTGGGGGTCGCTTCGCACCTGACCGCCCGGAAGGAGACGGCGGCCGGAGACGTCCTGATCATGACGGAAGGCGCAGGGGGCGGGACGATCGCGACCGCCGCCATCTACTCGGGAATGCATGATGTGGTGGAAGAGACAATCAATCTCCATTTCCTCCAGGCATGCGAGACGCTGATCGCAAGCCCGGTCCTACGCGAGGTCCACGCGATGACCGATGTGACGAACGGTGGCCTCAGGGGCGACATCTTCGAGATGGCAGAAACCGCACAGTGCAGGATCATCGTGGAAGAAGAGAAGGTCGCAGGCCTCGTGAATCCCAAAGTGAACGCGATGCTCGAAGACCTGAAGATCGATTTCCTTGGCGTCTCGCTCGATTCCCTTCTCATTGCCGCACCGCCGGGGTCCGCTGACGCGATCCTCAGGATCATCCGTGGCGCCGGGGTCAGGGCTGACGTGATCGGGAGGGTGGAGAAGGGAACGCCGGCATCGGTACTCATGAAGGACGGGAACGAGTCCGACTTTGCACCCCGGTTCCGGGAATCTGCCTATACCCCGGTAAAGAAACTGGTGGATACCGAAAAGCGGGACTTCGAGGAGATGAAGCAGGGCGTGGACCGGGCATCCCTTGCCGCAATCGAGAAGAAGAAGCGGGTCCTGGCCAGGCTTTCCGGTACCGGAAAGCAGGACTGAATGTCCATCCTTTTTTCCTGATGCACTGCCAATTCGGAAACCGTTTGCGTCAAAAACCTGTTTTTTCCTGGTTCCACCTGTCCCCGGACCCTGCATCGCGGGGTGACGGCCCCCTTCCGGACAGCCCGTTCCCGGACCATCCGGGATCACCCTTTTCCCGGGTGAATCCGGGCCCGATACAGGCTCCGTTTGCCCCGGACCGGCTCCCGGCCCCCCTCCGGAAGCTGAATTTATTTTCCGGGCCGGAAATCGGAGCATTATAATCGCGATTCAGGCCAATCGGAGGTTGGATTTGACCTGAAAATCTGCGCAAAATAGAAGCGTTTTACGGGCTTCCGGTTTTGGGATCGATACTTTACCCATCCGGCCCTGAGATCGTGCCCGGAAGGGGCCTTTAAGGAGGTCATTTTTCCGACGGAGATTTGAGTATATAAAGGGGTCTGGTTCCGGGAGGAATAATTCGCGGACGGTCAGGATACCATTCCGGGCTCGCCAGGTATCTTCCATAATTAAAAAAATCCCCGGGGGGTATTCGCCGGCGTTTCCCGGTAGTGTCGCGAGCGGAGTAACCGCAAAAGAGAGCAACAGAACCGGACATATCCTGCGACCGGAAAGAAAGAAACACATAAGTTCCGGATCTTCCGATACTTCCGTATGACCGATGTCAGCCTCCTTATCGGAATGCTCTTCGGGGTCTTCGCGGGTTTTGCCTCAAGCCTCTTCATCCAGTCGTTCTTCCGGACCATCGACCGCAGGGAACAGGGAAAGGCGTACCGGCTGGACCTTGCGATGTGGGTCTTTTCCGGAATACTTCTCGTGATCCTTGTCTCATTCATCGGCTATGTCATCACGAATGCCTGATGAGGGAAAGATAGCGGGCCGGAAATATTATCTCCCGGGCAGAGAGATGCATACCCGGTATCTTTCAGGTCCGGAGGAGAACGTTCCGGGCAGAGAGAGCGTGAACCGATGATTCTGGAAACTTCCCAAACAGACTCAACTATCGTAATCGTTCTTCCCCAAAGGTTCGATTCAGCAAATGCCATGGAAATCGAAGCTGAAATAAAAGAGATCCTTTCAGGAAATCCCGGGCAGGTGCTTCTCGATCTTTCCCATATGGATTATATTGCGAGCGCCGGGATCCGGATCCTCCTCGTGGTCACGAGATCCGTGATGAAATCCGGAGGAAAAATCGCATTCGTTTCCTTACAACCCCGGGTCCGGCAGATCTTTGAGATGGGCGGATTTCTGAAAGTTTTTCCCATCTATGCAACAAAAGAGGGTGCGCTCGCCTCGTTCCGGTAAGAGAGGGTCGGCCGGGTGTTCCGTGAGACACCCCTGCGTTCCCCGCGTTCACTCCTTTTCTTTCTCCCCGGCATCCGGTGCGGTTCCCGGTTTTGTATCTTCCTGAAAAAATTCGACCCATGCCTGGGTCGTCTCCTGTGCGATCCTGCAGGATCGCAGGTAGACATAGAGTGCGTAGATGACCAGCAGGTACGCCGCTGCACGGATAACGATCAGGGGAAGCGTAAGTATTCCCGCAAATCCCAGGATGGTTGCAGCATGGGATACCCCGAAGAGACCGAATGCCGCACCGATATAAAGGGGCAGTTTCTCACGACTTTTGAGATAACAGAGTATCCCCAGGACAACGATGATGATGCAGACAATCAGGTTGAATACCGGAATTGGATCAAAGGCCAGCGTCACGGTTTCCACATTCCTCTTATCCGTTGTCCCCGTCAAACCTTTTAAAATTAATCGTTTCGGGCTCGGGAGATGCAGGGGGTATCTCCGGAAATCTTCCCTGAGACGACGTATACCTGCACTCCTGCCGGACCGGATTTCGGAACCTGCCCGATGGGAGGAAAAACAGCCAGGTACGGCACGGCGTCAGCCGGATCCGATCCACGGGAGAATAATGAGCCGGAGCAGAACTGAAAAAACAGGGTATTCGTCCCGGAATTCCGGAGCCGGGACTACTTCTCCTGACCGGGATGCTCCCGGAAGATTATCTCTTCCGGATAGCAAGCAGCCCGACCGCACCAAGGGCCGCGATTCCCGCCCATACCGGGACCGGGGATTCGGTGGTTGCGGTTGCAACAGGTTCCTCGGTCGTCGGGACGGTCGTTACCTTCGTTGTCACCTTCTTCGTGGGTGTCGCAGTTGCCGTGGTCGCAACGGTTGTCGGGGGGGTCGTGGTCTGGGTGACGACCGGCTGCTCTTCGAGATCCGCAACGATGGCCGTGGTATTCCCGACCGTCACGTTCGTTTTTATGCCCCAGGTGAGATACCCGCTCTTCTTCAGGGTGACCGTGTAATCACCGGGAGAGAGTTCCGTCAGGGTAAGCGGGGTCGTTCCCTGGTACTGGGTGGAATTGAAGTACACCTTGGCTCCTGAGGGCGACGATTTGATCGTCATGTTTCCGGTCGTTACCGTAACGTTCGGGATGACCGTCGCATTCTGGTACGTGACGGTCGAGTTGACGACATATCCCGAGGAGTCGAGCTGCTGGACCTGGATCATGCGCTTGTCAGCCGATGCCGTGACCGTCGGCGCGATTCCCGTAAGGACAATGTGGACCAGTGCAGTCGTTGCATCCGAATGCTGCGACGGATCGTAGGTGAAATAGATGTTCTGGGTCGAATCCGTGGAAAGCGTACTCGTATTTCCCTCAACGGTCAGGGTCTTCTGCCAGGACGGGCTCAGGAGATCGGTTATCAGCTGGACCTGGGTACTGGAAGTGGCATCCATGATGTAGATGTCCTCGGTCACGGTGACATTGGCACCGGAGAGGATCGAGCCCGACGGGCTGACAGAACTTCCCGATACTGCGAGGGTCGCCGCGGCAGGAACGATCATACATCCGAAAGCGGCCAGTACGATGAGGCCGGTAAGAATATGGTTTTTCATACCAGAATACACCGGGAAATATTCTTCTTTCAGGTATGATCAATATGGCGGTTTTTTCCCGCGGGGCCGCTGACCCCCGTACCGGTCAGGAATGGTTTTGCACGACCGGCCGATCCTCTGCGATTCTCCCGGCAAGTCCCGCAACGCTGATCGCAAATGCCGCGGTCACGCCGAATGCGGCCAGGAAGCCGAAACCGCCTGCGACAAAACCTGCGAGTGCCGGAAAGAGGGCCATTCCCCCGTAGTTCACCGCGGAAAAGAGGCCCATGAGGGTCCCCTGGATCTCCTGCTCTTCTGCAAGAAGCGCCATGAGCGTTATCTGGACGATCCCTGCAAGGGCGCCCAAGAGAAGAAAACTCCAGGCCGTGACCGCACAGAGAAGGATACCCCCTGCCATCAGGACAGCGGCTGCCTGCAGGATGGGAACCGGATGAAGCCGGAACCGGGACGTCGCAAGCGCCGCAATGATTGTCGCCATACTCATTCCCCCGATCTGGATTCCCAGGAGTCCGGGGTTGTTTCCGGAATAGGCAGGGTAGAGCGCGGTTGCAACGCCGGTCACCCCGATGATGACCGCTGTACCGTACCAGAGCCACCGGTACCGGAAGACCGCTGAAAGGGTTCCCCGCAGGGCCGCACCGTCTTTGCGCAGGGAACTGCGCAGTGCCCAGCTCATGACGGCAGGAATTATCAGAAGCGCCGTGAAAACCTGGATCCCTGCATACGGGCTCTGCAGGAGATCCGCAATCCACCCGGTCGCCACGAGTCCCGCCACGAGGCCGAGATTCAGGGAGGCCATGAAGTACCCGCTCATACGGGTATGATCTTCCTGCGAGTTGACCCAGGAGAGGCCGGATGCGACGACAAGCCCGGCAGCAAGGCCTTCGAAGAGACGGGCGAAGATCAGCTGGTCCGCGCTGCCTGCGGCGGCAACTGCGAGGCCGCCTGCAAGACTTGCGAACAGCCCGAGCCGCACGATGGCCGCAGTCCCGAACCGGTCGCTGAGGAGGCCGGCAGGGATCGTGGTCAGGAACGCACCCAGGAAATACGCGGAATAGATCAGGCCCTGCTCCCCGGTTCCTTCAGCAAACCCGGGGAGGACCGGGACGATGGCGTTCGAGAGCGCCATCACAAGGAAGATCCCGGTGCAGAGCCCGATCCGCTGGAGCATGAAAAAGGGGTTATACCATACGGTACGTTTCGAGATTCATCGGGGCATGCGTCTCGATATGGTACCGCTTGTAGATGGAACTTGCGAGATCGATGGTGCTGTTTTCGTCGCCATGGATCGTGAAGATCTTCTCGGGCCTCGGGGAGATCTGGCCCACGTAGTTCATGAGCGCCCGCCGGTCCGAGTGGCCGGAGAACCCGTCGATGGTCATGATCTCCAGGTTGATCACGATCGTTCCCCTGCTGCCCAGGGGGACCTCGCGCCAGCCTTTCTGGAGCCTGCGCCCGAGCGTCCCGTCCGCCTGGTACCCGACAAAGACCAGCGCGTTCTTCTCGTCCTGTGACAGACCGTTCAGGTATTCCATGACCGGCCCGCCGTTGAGCATACCGCTCGTGGAGATGATGACGCAGGGATCCCCGTTGATGACTTTCTGCCGCAGCTCGGAAGAATCGACCTGGATGAAACATTCGGCAAGGAACGGGTTCATCCCTTCGCGGAAGATGAGCGTCCTCAGATCCGAGTTCAGGTACTCCGGGTAGGTCGTGTGGATTGCGGTTGCTTCCCGGATCATGCCGTCTAAGTAAATCTTGACGTTCGGGATCCGCTGGTTGCGCATGCCGTCTTCAAGAGCCAGCATGACTTCCTGCGACCTGCCGACCGCAAACGCCGGGATGATGACCTTCCCGCCCCGGGAGAGGACCGTGTTGATGGTCTCGTACAGTTTTTCCTCGGCATCTTTCCGGGCGGGCTGGACATCGTTCGAACCGCCGTAGGTGCTCTCCATGAAGAGGGTTTCGAGCCTCGGGAATACGTTGACCGCGGGATTGAAGAGCCGGCTGCGCCCGTAATTGAAATCCCCGGTGAACGCGATGTTGTAGAGCCCGTCGCCGATATGGAAGTGGGCGATTGCTGAACCCAGGATATGGCCGGCGTTGTGGAAGGTGAGCTTGATGTCGGGGGCGATATCGGTGACGCTGCCGTAATTGAGGGTGATTGAGTGCTTGATGTATTCCTTCACCTCGTTCGAGGAGTACGGGATCTTCCGGTCCTCCTTGCTGACGACGTCCAGGTAATCGAGCTGGAGCATTGCGGAGAGGTCCCGGGTCGGGGGGGTGGAGTATACCGGGCCTTCGTACCCGTACTTGTAGAGCAGCGGGACGAGGGCGCAGTGGTCCAGGTGGGCATGCGTGAGAACGACCGCGTCCACCTGCGAGATGGGGTGGATCTCGGGGACGTAGAGATACGGGGTTCCGTTCGTTGCATCCGGTTTCTCGCCGCAGTCGATCAGGATCCGGCTGCTGGGGGTGGTGAGAAGGAATGCGGCCCGCCCGACTTCCCGGCAGCAGCCGAGGGTCGTGACCCGGACCCACTGGTCCTTGTTGATGATATCCCGGTGTATGCGCCGGCCGATGGTCCGGAGAAATTCTTTCCTCTCGTCCTTTACGGACCGGAGGTACTGCCTGACCTGCTTGACCGTCGCACTTTCGATGGGAGGGGTCCGGACGACTTTCGGCGTCCAGCCGATATGCTTTGTGATCTCCCGGAGGGTCGCACCGTTCTTACCGATGACAACCCCGGGTTTCTCGGCTTCGACCAGGACTTCCCCGGTATCGGGATCGAAAAAGATGTCCGTGATACCGGCGCCCTCGGGGACAACGGCATTGATCTCGGTTATCGCTTTATCCGGATCTTCCAGGATTGTCGGCCGGACCACGATCCGTTTCCGGAGGTCGCGGGCCAGGATCCGGATAAGATCCGCTTCATCCGCGAATTTTTTCGGATCATCGGTATAGATGACCAGCTCGGGCCCTTCAAACTCGATCTGCGAGACAGAGATGCCTGCAGGCACCTTCTCCTGGATCTTGTTCCTCAGTTCTTTCAATCGTTCTTCTATGAGCATTGTAATCGTCCTAAAAAAAAGAGAATCAGGCGGGGAGTTTATCGATATATTGCTTTATTTCCTCTTCCGAAAGGACCTGGTACCTGTCCTTCGTGATCACGACAACGTTGACGCCTTCCCCGGATCCGGCGTCGCGCTTGATTGCCGAACGGATGGAACGGATGGCGAGCTCGATTGCCTCGGGCTCCTTCATGCCTTTTCTGAACCGGTCCTCAAGGACACCGTATGCCATGGGGGAACCGGAGCCGGTTGAGACGATGTCCTCCTCTTTTCCTGCGCCGCCCATCGCGTCGACCGAGTAGATCGAGGGGCCGGTCTCATCAACGCCGCCGACCAGGAGCTGGACATAGTACGGGAAGTACCGGTTCTGGTTCAGGTAGGTCGAGAGAAGGTTGGATGCGGAGCTGACCGTGATCGGACGCGATCTCCGGATCTGGTACAGGTTGCATTCGACCGTGATGATCCTGGCAAGCTGCTGGGCATCGCCGACGCCGCCTGCGGTGGTCATACCGATGCGGTCTGCTATCTGGTATACTTTCTTTGCTTTCTTGCTTGCGATCATGAGTCCCATGGTCGCACGCTTTTCTGTTGCGAGGATGACCCCGCCGTCGAAGATAAGGCCGACGGTGGTCGTACCTTTCATTGCTTCCTGCTGAAGTTCAGGCATGAAACACCCCTAAATTCTGAAATATATGATAAGAGAAAAATTGCGGTATGTATTAGATTACGTGAAAGAAATTTAAATGTATTTATTGCGTATCAGGGAGCGCAGAGCGCCCTGATGAGTTCCCGGTCGTAGAGCATCGCAACCAGTTTCTTGTCGCCGTTGATCACCGGGAGCTGGTCCACCCTCGCACGTTTCATCTTGAGGGCGCACTCCGAGACCTCGGCATTCTGGGGTACGGCCACGACATTCGAGACCATGGCGGTTTTCACGGGCTTGTTCGGGAGCTGCACCCGGGAGATCCCGTAGCTCATGGTATGCAGGTCACGGATGCTCTCCCAGGTCCATTCGTCGTCATCGGTCCCGTTCGAGAAATCGGAAACGCCGACGCTGTCCTCGATGGAAGAATGGCGGATTAAGTCGCGCTCCGATATGATGCCCTGGAGCTTGTTCTCCGAATCAAGGACCGGGATACTGTCGACTTCCGAGAGTTCCATGATCCTGCCGACGACCGGAAGAGGCGTCTCTTCCCAGACCGCGAACGTGTGGCTGGTGTACTTCCCCTTGATCTCCTCTTTGCACCGGAGCTGGCTCAGGGCCTGGACGACATCGGCAACGCTGAGCAGGCCGAGCAGTTTCCCGTCCTCGACCACCGGGAGGCGCCGGAATTTCCTGGTGACCAGGATCCGGGCTGCTTCCTGAACGGTCGCATCCGGGGATATCGTGACCGGATCCGAGGTCATCAGGAGGCCGAGCTGGGTCTCCTCGGGTTTCCTGAGGAGATCCTTCCGGGTGATGATCCCGATCAGTTTCTTGTTCTTCCGGACCGGAACGCCGCTGATGCCGGTCCGCTTCAGGATCTTGAGCACGTCGTCCCGGTTCCCCGGGATCTCGACCGTGACCACGTCCTGGGTCATGAACTCAGATACCAGCATTTCTCCTATGCTCTCACCACCATGGTCGTGATCGGGCTGTGGGATACCACAAAGGAACTGACGCTCCCGATAAGGAGCCGGTCGACTTTGCTCTTCCCGTGCGAGCCGACAATGATAAGGTCAGCTCCCGTTTCCTGGGCGGTCCGGATGATCTCGTTTCCGGCATGGCCCTGCTTGAGGTGGGTGATCATCTCCACATCATTCTTCTGTGCGTATTCCCTTGCCTTGGCAAGCGCCTCTTTTCCCTCCTTCTCAAGAAGGCTGTACATCATCTCCCAGGTGTTATCCATGGGGAGCGCGGAAAAAAAGCCGGTCTCTACAACATAGACCACGTGGACCGTGGCCTTCAGGTTCTTGGCAATCTCGACCGCTGTTGTGAATGCAGAATCGCTTATTGCCGAACCGTCTATCGCTACGAGGACTTTCTTGAACATACGCACCTCTAAAATAAGCCTTATTATTTATTCTGACAAGGAATTAAAAACGTTTTTCATAATCATGTCAGAATTTGCCCGTTTGACCACTGATTTGAGGAGATTCCGGGAAAACCGGAGGTTTGCGCGCACAGGATCCAGGCAGATAAGGTTTGCGCGGGAGCCCTTTTTTATATAATAGGACTGCCCCGCCATTTCTGCGCCATCGCTTGCCGCATGCAGGATGTCTCCGGGAGGCAGCCGGTAGACCGTATCCACGAAGGCCATCTCGGAGAAGATATTGGGTTGGACGAACATCGCGTTGTCGGTCCCGAGGAAAATCCGGCACCCGAACCGGATCATCTTTTCCAGGGGCGGATGGGCGGGCGAATCCGACACTCCGAGAATCCAGTTGGACCGCGGGCAGACCGCAACCGGGATATTCCGGTCGGCACAGGCTTTCAGCTGCGAATCCGTTGCATGGGTCATATGGATGAGCAGGTCGGGATCGTACGCAAGGGCGCCATCCACATCATCCGGGTCCCGTTCGCCCGCATGGAACGCGATGCGTTTCCCGGTTTTTTTTGCCTGCGTCACGGCGGTTTCGAGAGAGGGAATGTCCCGGGCGCTCGAAACCCCCAACCCATCGGCAATCTCTTCCCCCCCCTCACGGCCGAATATAAACGGTTGTGCCCTGAGCCCGGCGGCCGCTTCGCGGAGGGCGAGAACGCCGTCCCTGCCGCCTTCCCGGAAATCCGCAAAACCTGCGGTCCCCGAATCTTCCATCGTCCGTATGCTGGATCGCATCGCGGCAACGAGATCGGGACGCGGCGTTGCCCGGAGGATCCGGTGCTTCAGGCTGTCGGGAGGCGTGACCAGCGCCGCAAGATCCGCGGTTCCGGAGTCGCAGTCCATGGCAACGGTATCCGCAAGGTGGGTATGCGCATTGAAATGGGCCGGGAGGATCCATCGTTCGGGAGCGCGGGGATTTTCTTCAATCGCCCGGATGATTCCCTGTTCCACGATGATATCCACGCGGGAGGGTTCGAGCCCGCGGCCGACGAGCGCTGTCCCGCTTACCATTCCGTCGCGCATAGGTGTTTTCGCACTCTTTTATATACCGCGAATCTGAAATATGTATTCATGGCGAAGAAAAAGAGCGGACGCCTGCTCTCATCGGCAGGTCTGGTCAATTATTATGACAGCGAAGACCGGCGCGCTGTCCATATCAGCCCCTACATCGTCCTTATCGGGACTGCGGTAATCGGAATTGTCATCGCGGCAATGAACCTTGCTTTCTGAATATTCCCATTTTCATTCTTTTTTCATCAGTTTCCTGAATAGGTCCTCTTCTTTCCGGAAGTAGAGATCGTCATGGCCCTCCCAGCGGCCGCAGTTCCGGAGTATTACTGCGGGGACGCCGTTATTGCTCTCACCCATCACGAAGTTCGCTATCCCTGCCAGTTCGTCAACGACCGCTTCCTCCGTGATCTTCAGGGTGTGGCCGAAAAGATCGGTGTCGCCGCGGTAGTCGCGGATGGCGTTCATGCCGCTCCAGCCGATGGCGTTTCCGGTCTGGCCGCGCCGGAACGCCCGGCCGCAGGTATCGGTGATGATGACCCCGACATCTTTTCCGGATACTGCTGAAAATTCCTCGCGGATGGCGGCCGCCTCGGCCATGGGATCCGGGGGCAGGAGGATGACGTTCTCGTCATCGATATTGCTCTGGTCGACTCCCGCACGGACCCCGACGTGACCGCCTGCGACTTCCGAGAGGATGAAGGGATATTCCATCAGGACCTCCTCCGAGGCTTCGAGAACGGTCTGCAGGAACCTGGGTTCTTCCCCGGTCATCTTCGCGATCCGGAGAGCCCGCTCGGAGGGCACGATACCTGCAAGCGGACGGGTATAGCCTTTTGCCTTGGAACAGATGGTCGACGCGAGGGTTACGATATCCCCGTCCCGAAGGGATATTTTTTCACAGATGAATACGGGTATTTTATCGCCTTTTTGTATGAGCGGGAGACCGCGGACTCCCTTCACGATGATATCGTCCATAGCTGATCCTGCTATCAGCATGCATGCAGTAAGAGGGTATCGGTTTTTTCCGGATTCCGCTGCATTCTCTCCGGTTTTTCATCGGGCGGCACAATCTTTTTGAACAGGGAACGCGCATTCACGCAATACAGGATATATGTATGTGGTGATCCGGTGCCCGGGATGCAGGACATTCACGTACGTGGATCGCTTCCAGAGGTGGCGGCTCTGCCCGGTCTGCGGGGAGGCGACCGATGTCTCGCGGGCACAGGCATATCTCGAGGTGGACGACTACCACATTGCCGAAAAGATAGTGGACCGGCTGGAAGAGTATCTCCATACAAAAAAACGGTCCGACCTCACGGAGGACGAGATCGCAGAACTCAGGCGCCAGTACGCAAGCTGGCTGCGATCCCAGATCCCCCAGTAATTTTTTCTGTATTTCTCCTACCTGGCACTGCTTATCCGGCCCGGACAGGCTGACCCGGATCCGCCGGCCGGATCTTCCTGCTGAAACGATCCGCGTGCAGCTGGCCGGGTCCCGCAGGGAGGGGACCGTAAGAACGCTCATTAATCCTGAGGCCGATAGTACCAACACCGGCGAAACCCATGGACCAGGCAATTCTCTTTGATATCGTCATCGTTTTTGCGATCGCCCTTGCGGCCGGGCTCGTCTGCAACCGGTTCCGGATCCCGCCCCTTGTCGCGTTTATCGTGACCGGGGTCATCGCGGGCCCGTACGCGCTCGGTTTCATCGAGAGCACCGAGCAGGTCAGCACCATCGCAGAGATCGGGATCATCCTCCTGCTCTTCACCATCGGACTCGAATTTTCCTTCAAAAGCCTCTGGCAGATCCGGAGGATCGCGATTTTCGGCGGGGTATTGCAGGTTGCCCTGACCTTCGGGCTGTTTTTTGCGATCTCCCTCTTCTTCGGGATACCGGCGCCCGAAGCGATCGTCATCGGGTTTCTTGTTGCATTGAGCAGCACGGCCATAGTTCTCAAGATCCTCCACGAACGCGGGGAAGTGGACTCGCCCCATGGCGGCATCATCCTCGGCATCCTGATCTTCCAGGATATCGTCGCGATACCTATGATGATGCTGATCCCGGTGCTCGCGGCAATGCAGGGAATTTCTGACGGAAGCACGGCGCTTTCGGAACCGGTCCTCATCATCCTGGCAAAAGACCTTGCCCTGGTCGCAGTCCTTATCGTAAGCGCCAAGTGGCTGATCCCCTGGCTCCTCCACCAGATCGCGAGGACCCGGAACCGGGAACTCTTCCTCGCCTTCATCATCATGGTCTGCTTCGGCGTGGGATGGATGGTCTCCCTTGCCGGGCTCTCCCTCGCCCTCGGTGCGCTGCTCGCCGGGCTCCTGATCGCGGAATCCGAGTACAGCCACCAGGCGGTCAGCCTCGTCCTCCCGTTCCGGGACATCTTCACGAGTTTCTTCTTTGTCTCGGTCGGGATGCTGCTCAATATCGGGTTTGTCATAACCTATGCGCCGCTGATCGCGGTCGCGGTTGTGCTGGTGATTATCGGGAAGAGCCTGATCGCTTCCCTTGCCGCATTCGTTCTCGGGTACCCGGCACGGACCGTCACGCTTGCCGGGCTCTCCCTTGCCCAGATCGGGGAGTTCTCGTTCATCATCGCGGGGAGCGCATTCACGTTCGCGCTTCTCCCGGATGATGTCTATCAGGGATTTCTGGCAGTCGCCCTGATCACGATGGCCGCAACCCCGTTCATCATCAATGCCGCCCCGGCCCTTGCCGGGAAACTCAAACGGCTGCCGTTCCCGGTATCCCCGGCTGCAACCGGGGTCCCTGCCGATACGAAGAGGAAGGAGATGGCGGACCATCTCATCATCATCGGGTACGGTATCACCGGGAAGAACCTTGCCCGGGCCGCACGGATCGGGGCAATCCCGTATGTGATCCTCGAACTGAATCCCGACACGGTCCGGGGAGAACGGGCACGCGGGGAGCCCATCTGTTTCGGCGATGCAACTGCGGACGGCGTCCTTTCCCATGTCGGGATTGAACGGGCACGGATTGTCGTTATCGCGATCAACGATCCGGTCGCGGTCAGGAAGATCACGGGCCTCTGTCGGCAGCTGAACCCGTCGGCATCCATTATCGTCAGGACCCGGTATGTGAGCGAGATTGCCGCACTCCGCGACCTGGGAGCCGATGACGTGATCGCAGAGGAGTTCGAGACCTCGATTGAGATCTTCACGCTGGTCCTCAACAAGTTCCTGGTGCCCCGCGGGCAGATCGATTCGTTCATCGAGGATGTCAGGTCCGGTGCCTATGCCATGCTCCGGACCCCGCCCCGGACGTCCGGTACCCTCTCGGACCTGACCCGGCATATCCCGGATATCAGGATCGTCACGTTCCAGGTGGCGCCCGATGCTGCCCTGGCAGGAAAGACGCTCGGCGGGGTGAATCTCCGGAGAGAGTACGGGGTCCTCGTGCTCGCCCTCCAGAGGAACGGGGAGATGATCACGAACATCGGGGCCGACAGCCGCCTGGAGCCGAGCGATACTGCTGTGGTGTACGGCACCTACGACGCGATTGCAGCGGCTGCGAAGCTCTTTGAAGGAGAGAACCGGTAGCGATCCGGGGCACCGTCAGGCATCCGGTTTTTTCAGAATCCCCAGAGTTCAATAAATTCCGAATCCGGAAGGGTACTCACGGTCCGGATCCGGATCCCGTCTTCCTCAGGCCCTTCTTTTCCAGCTCCAGCAGGTCCTGCTTGATCTCAAGGGACGGGGAGAAGCCGCCGGGGCCGTGAGCGCCGACGACCCGGTGGCAGGGGACGATGAGCGGCGTCGGGTTCCGGGCCATCGCGTTCCCCACGACCCGTGGGCCGGTCCCCGCCATCGCCGCGATTTCGCCGTATGTCGCGGTCGATCCGTACGGGATCTCTCGGACCACCCGGTAAATTTTTGCGTACAGCGAGTCCCCTTCGGTCGCAAAGCTCCGGAGCGATCCCGTGTCCCGCGCCTTTCCGGCAAGGTATCGCTGCAGGGGGACCGGGATGTCTCCCTCAAGCGGCGTTCGGGCAAACCGGACCTGTTCGACCAGATCGCCGCTCCACCGCACATGCACGAACCACCAGCCGAATTTGCAGGAACCTTCAGATACTGCCATAGGGACTCCCCTTACAAGAACCCGGAACTCCCGGGGCTTCAAAGTTGCGGTTTAGGAGGGGAATTGGGGGGTTTGATCATTTTTTTTGAAGAACATAGGGATTGTATGAGATAAAATTTAAATTTAATCTATATTCCATCAGTCTTTTTCAACACTTATTGTAATTGGCGGAACTTTTGCAATTATTCGTGAGAGAATCCACGGATATTTATATTCTGCTCGATTGATTATGCAACAAATTGTTTCTATCTGAAGCATTAGCATAAATTTTTCATTTTTATTTCCCTTTTGAATCTCTACCAATAAACTAAATATACGGGATAATATCGCCCCCAGTCCATCTTGATCCCCTTCACGTTCAATAATGAGGTTTGTTTTCATATACGTTTTCAAAATGCTGATAAGAGATAATATTTGAACAAATTTTTTCTTGATCTCAAGACAATCTTGTTTTGTGATATCATCTTTTTCAATCAGATCTAAAATGTCTTGAGTTATTACTCGAATTTCCTCTCGCTTTTGAATCAATAGAATTCGCTCATTATCATTCATAATATTAAATTAACACTAATAAGTTTATTATTCTTAATGAAACTGTTTTAACTAAATACGCACTCTGCTATGGCTCCTATTATATAGGTATTATAGGACGCATAGGACGTAAGGTCATGCTAAACAGTTTTCCTTTACAGAACTAGTGATTCACCACGTTTTAACAACTAATTTTGATGTGTTCCCCCAAATGTGATAATAGATAATTTGTTAGAGTTTTAATTTAGTAGAAATTGTAGCATATCCGCTGGACTGATTTTAAGTTATTATATGCACCTTAACGTTAAAGTTAGATGTACATTTCAACTCTAAATCTTGTTTTAATCCAGCAGCATTCCTGATCCACCCCTCCGGGTCATATATAAAACAAATCAGGGTGGAACACTCGGGATGCATTTTATATCGCTCAATATCTTGTAATAATTCGTCCCCAATTCTTTTATCTTGACTGCATTTTTCGTGACGCGTCATTTTTGTTTCAATGACAATCCTTTCTTTTTTTAACAGGAAGTCCATCCGACTTGAACCCCCAGCATAACTGGGGGAAACTTCCTCCGGCCGAATATCGTCAAAAAAAAGGGAGAGTAGTACATGTAATAGATCTTGAACGTCATACTCATTTTTAACATTTAAAGTAGGTTCACCTTTATGTCTCCTTCGCAATTGACGAACTATAAGAGGAAATCTAATGCAAATCAATTCAATATTTAAGAAAGCCTCCCTGGTATCTTTTTTTGGACTTTCAATATGATCTATAAGATATTCTTTCAAACTTTGAAGAAGATAAAGGCCGCCCTCAACAAAATTTCTATCTCGTGACCATACAGTTGAAGAGAACATTTTTTGTCTAAATTTTTTGATAAATGCATTATTTTCGTTTAGATTATCTTGAAAAAATTGGTCAACTTCAGAGAGCCACGCATCTAGTATACCTGGATTTACTTCACTCCCATACTCATGATATACTTCAGTTGTCGCGATGTCTTGTCCTTTAGAGATTAAATTATTCAATCGCACCAAAATAGGATTATTTGGTTCCATTAAGGCAATATTAGATTTGGGGACTTAAAGACCTTGTATAATCCCTCAATCCGAAGAGAACTAAAAAAGTCATCCCCCTGATAGATGTGTATAGGCTATTTGTTCTTTAAAAGACCTATTATAGGAAAAAATCACGACCCCGACCCTTTTTCCCTCGTATAGTCCATCATGATCCCCTGGTAGACCGCAAGAGCACGCTCCAGGAATTCGACCGGCACCCGCTCATCGATGGCATGCAGGGTCCGGACATCGCCTGGCCCGTACTCGATCACATCGAACCCGGAATTCCTCATGTGCCTGGCATCGGTCGCGGCCCATTGCAGGATCGGGGTCACCGGCCCGGGATACTGCTTCGCAATCTCCCGACAGGTGACCTGCACGATCTTCCGGTCGGGCGGGGTCAGCGAAGGATCGGATGCGTTCTGGACCGTGAACGCCGCCCGGGGCGCATGGGCTTCCAGGTCAAGAAGAAGCTCCGGGATACTGCACCCCCAGGGGATCCGGAGATCCATATCGAGACGGCACCGCTGGGCGACGATATTCGCCTTCTCCCCGCCTTCGATGACCCCGGGGTTGAACATGATCCTGCAGAGGACGTCCTGAAGCCCTTTCATCCCGAACACTTCCTGGAGGACCCGGACCGATTCCCGGGTAAGGAACCGGAGGGATTCGTCGAGCCGGAACTCCCGTTCGTGCAGTTCCCGGATGTACTCGATGAATGCATACGCTTCCATGATGGCGGAGACCCCGATGTCGGGATAGAGCGAGGCATGCCCGGGTTCCCCGGTGAAGTCCGCACGGAACCGGAGGAGTCCCTTCTGGCCGATGGACGGATGGCACGCGGGCGTGGGTTCCGCGATCAGGCAGTCGCAGGGAGCGAGGTATTTTTTCTCGACCAGGTACTGCATCCCGAACACCCCGCCCGATTCCTCGTCGCAGACAAACGCGAGATCGACCGCCGGTTCGACCCCCTTTTCCACCAGGGACCCGTACGCGGTGAGGAGTGCGGCGCAGCCGCCTTTCATATCGGTCGCACCCCGTCCCCAGACCATCCCGTTCTCAACGGTACCGGAGAACGGGCCGTGGCTCCAGCCATCCGGAAGTGCGGGAACGACATCGAGATGGCCGGAGCAGAGGAGCGGGTTTCCTCCGGGCCGGGTCATGATGCTGCAGAGGCCGGGCCGGCTTTTCACGATCTCGGACCGGACGCCCAGCCCGTCCAGGTATCTCCGGACATATTCCGTGATATCAGTGGTATCGCCCGGAGGGTTCTCGCTCCGGATCCTGACAAGCTCGGAGCAAAGGCGCACGACATCCATCGGGGATCAGGTTCGCGAAGGTTCCGGGTTCTCCCGGAGGAAGGTCTCAAAGAGCGTTCCAAGCGATGCGTCGAGGTACAGGCTTTTGAGGAATTCCGGCCTGAAGAACTCGTTGATCGCAGAGAAGAAAAATGACGGGGGGATGGGCGCCCGGCTGTCGGGATCGAGAACGATCCGGAAACTGCGGTACCCGGCCGGGGTATCCGTGTCATAGATCAGTTTCCAGAGGACCGGCAGGCTCCCGAACTTTTCCGGGTGCTTTTCCTTCAGCCAGTTGACAAACGCCGGGAACCTGGCCCTTGCTCCCTTCTTCTCCTCATCGATCCGCCAGCGCAGGTATTCCCCGGTCATGATATTTTTCGGGGACTGGAAATTGAAGGCATACAGGCCGAGCGTATAGTCCAGGTGGGCAAAGGCGTCGACCAGGTAGAACCAGAGAACGGGATGGAACAGGGTCGTGTCGTGGAGAATGAGCGATTTCTCGTAGAGGTTACGCAGGAGATGGATATACTCGTTCTCGTCTGACATAGCGATCTATTCTCCCTTGGCCGATAAAAGGGTATCAGTTAGATCATTCGGGAAAAGGAACGAGACGGACGGACGGAGTACCGGCTGAAAAACAGGAGGACTGATCCGGTCTTTCCAGAACACCGGGACGTCCGGCCGGTTCACTTGTAAAAGGGTTCCCTGAGCCGGACCGCTTCCCGGAACATCTCCCGCAGCTCTTCGCCTTTCTTTCCCCTGATGTCTACGTGGTTCTCGGTCCTGAGGAGGCAGGGCTTGAGTTTCCCGTCAGAGGTCACCCGGAGCCGGTTGCAGAATGCGCAGAACTCGGTGTTATGGAGCGGGCGCACGACCTCGACCTCCGCGTTGTCGATGCAGTACTTCTTCCGGTGGTGCATCCTCCGGGTCAGGATCTCTCGGGAACGGGACGCGAGATCCTGTTCGAGGCCGGAGAGATCGCTGTGGTACGGGCAGCCGTTGAAGTCCATCAGCTCGATGAGCTGGAGGATGAGGTCCGGGTTCTTCCGCACGTACGTGAGGAACCGGTCGATCTCGGTATCATTGATCCCGTCCAGGACCACCATGTTCAGCTTGACCGGGGTCAGGCCCGCATCGATCGCCGTATCGATCCCTGCCATGACATCGGGGAGGAGATCCTTTCCGGAGATCCGCAGGTACGTGTCCCGGTCCAGGGAATCGATCGAGACATTGACCCGTTTGAGGCCCGCGTCCCGGAGATCGAACGCCGTGTCCGCAAGGAGCGTCCCGTTCGTGGTCAGGGAACATTCCATCCCCTTCGGAACGGTTGCTATGATATCCGCGAGATCGGACCGGAGCAGGGGCTCCCCGCCCGTGAACTTGATGCTCCGGATCCCGAGATCCGCTCCTGCTGCAATAATCTCCCCAATCTCTTCTGCGCTCATCTCCCTGCGCGGGTCTTTCTCCCCTTCCCGGTGGCAGTAGATGCAGCTGAGGTTGCAGCGGGGGGTCAGGCTGATGCGGAGGTTCGTTACCGGCCGGTTGTAGCTATCCCTGAGTGTCATCGAAAAATCCCCGGAAATTCTTTGCTATGAGGTATGCTTCCGTGCTTCCCTTCCGGGAAGCGGTCGTTTCGAATACCCGCACGGACCGGAAATGGGTCTCCAGCGTTTTCTGGAGCCTGGGGAAGTCCTCGCCCCGGAACGATTTTATCACGAAATTTCCCCCGGGTTTTAAGACCTTCACCGCGAATCCCACGGCTTCCAGGTTGAGCCCGATTGCCCGTGCCTGGTCGTAACTCTTTGCACCCGAAAGTTTCGGGGCCGCGTCGCAGACGACCACGCTGACCACCCCGCCCGCCAGCTTTTTCACTTCCTCCTGGACATCGGGATCGGTCAGGTCGCCCGTGATGGTCGTGACATTGTCGATGGGCGGGATAGGCGAGAGATCGACCCCGATCACAATCCCCCGGGTCATGGTCCTGAGTGCCTGGAGCCAGCTCCCGGGAGCCGCACCAAGATCCACGACATTGTCATCATCGCGGATGATGTTGAACTTCTCCTGGATCTCCTTTATTTTATAGACCGCACGGGACCGGAACCCTTCGCCCCGTGCCCGCATATACGCCGAATCCCTGCTCCACTGAGAACCCATACAACCCCTGCTTTATATCTGCATGAACTGCCTGACCCGGAACTGCTGAATCCTTGAGGTCAGGTATCTGAGTACTAAATGTAGTACGTGAATTATTATGAAATATCAGCTGGTTGCATTCCTGCCGGGCCGGAATCTCCGGTTTTCTTTCAGTGTTTTCGGTGCCGTAGTGCAGGGACCACATGATGAAGGAACGCTCTGTTCCGGTTCACTTGCTCAGGAAAGATGCCCGGCACCCGGGCAAAATTCCTGTGTCCGGTTCTCACCGCATCCGTTCCCCGGAACCGGAAAAATCCCGCAAACATTAGACCGAAGGGTTTTTTGCGTACAGAGGGAAGAATATGAAGATATAAACCGGTCAGATTCATCCTGTGCCATTGATGAATAGCGCCCGGTAGAAGAAAGACCCAGAAAAACGACAATCTGTACGAGGCACAAAGGATGTTAAAGGCAACGATCGATGCAGAAGTATTCAAGGAGTCCATAGACGCAATCTCCGCGCTTGTAACCGAATGCAGGCTCAGGATCTCGGAGGATGGTTTCAGCGCCCGGGCTGTCGATACGGCGAATGTCGCGATGGTTTCACTCGAACTCAGAAAAGAGGCATTCGACTCTTTTGCCGGATCAACTGCGGAAATCGGGCTCGATATCCAGAGACTGAAGAACATTTTCGGGATGATGAGCGGCATCCTGACCATAGAACTGCCCGAGAACGCGAACAAGCTCCAGGTGAGCGTCCAGGGATACCGGTACTCGATAACGCTCCTGGATACGAACACCATCAGGAAAGAGCCGAACATGCCGAAGCTCGAACTTCCCGGAAAGATCGGGATCGCCGGAAACGATCTCAACAACGCGATCAAGGCCGCTGCCATCATCTCGGACAAGATCGCGATGGGAATCGATCCTGCAAAATCCGTTTTCTTCATGGTCGCCGAGGGGGACTCCGATCATATCCGGAGGGAATTTGCCAAGGACGAGCTCAAATCGCTCTCCCCGGTCGAAGCCCGCTCCCTCTTCTCCATCGATTATCTCAAGGACATGGGGAAAGTCATGAGCAAAGCCGAGAACGTGGAGATCCACCTGGGCATCGATCACCCGGTGCGGTTCTCGTTCGATATCGCAAACGGTGGCGGCCACGTGGAATACCTCCTCGCCCCGCGTATCGAGGCAGACTAGATGCCTTTCGAGCCGGATATAAAACATCTGGCCCGGTTCCCTTTTTTAAAGAAAGCACAGGATTTTGTCAAACGCAGGTATCCCACCCTGGAAGCGCTGCTCGGGGACCCGAAGAAAGCCCGGATACTTGCCGCCGCAGAGGAACGCATCCTTGCTGCCATCGAAGGGGAGGGAAAGGAGGGGAAGGATGCCCCCCGCAAAAAGCAGGAGCTTCCCCTCTCCCCTGAAGACGAGATCCTTGGTTACGCCCTGGCGAGGATCCTGGTATCCTGCATAGCGGACAAAAGCCTGATCGACCGGCTCAGCAGGTACGAGTCAGACCGTGCCTACGGTTTCCTGGTCCATGAGGGGGAAGGAGAGAGCGACGAGAATATCGAACTGGACGAGAGCGGTTTTTCCCCTGCATGCAGGTATGTCGCCCGGAATGTCGGCCTGGATCTCGGTTCCGACCGGCTCCCGGTCATCGATTACGTGGAGCTGGTTGCGGCCCTGCACGAAGACCGCTGGCGGCTGGTCAACCGGCAGGTGGAACAGGGGAAGGTATTCCTCGTAAAGGATGAAGTGTACGAGCTCATCCGCGAGCGGATACGGGTCTTCATCCGCAGGGATCTCCCGTACCGGGTTCCTGCCTCGGTCTGCGAAGACCTTGCCCCTTCCTGCACCAGGCTCAAAGCGGATTACCAGGCAAAGGCGCTCGAACAATTCGGCACCGTGGAGGAGGGATCGTTCCCGCCCTGCATCCGGGCGCTCATCGAGGCGATAACTGCCGGAACGAACCTCACGCACATGGGGAGGTTTGCGATCACCTCGTTCCTGCACAATATCGGGATGGACACCCCCCAGATAGCGCAGTTCTTTGCACGGGCCCCGGACTTTGATCCCGGCCGGACGATGTACCAGGTCGAACATATCTCAGGCCGGGGGGGAACGGAATACAAGGCCCCGGCATGTGCGGCCATGCGGACGAACGCGATCTGCGTGAACCGGGACAAGCTCTGCGAAATAGTGAACCACCCGCTCAGTTACTACAAGAAAAAGAAAAAGATGAACTCGCAGAAAACGTCCGGATCGCCGCGTCCCGGGGAACATTCCAATTCCCCGGCCAACGCTTCCGGGAAATCTCCCGGACCTGCCCGGGAGGAAAACCCGAAACCGGAATGATCCTGCCGGGCACGGATCCGGATTGCGGGAATGCTCAGCGTTTCTTCAGGGCCTGCATGAACCGGTCCCGGATACCGGCCGGGGACAGGGGGATATCCGGGACATCGGCGTTCCCCGGCCGTATGAGGGCATGGATAAACCCTGGCCCCGGTTTTTTTTCGGCAACAGCCGTCCGGAGTTCTTCCGCGGTCCGGGTGGTGCAGGTCACGGGAAAACCTGCGGCTTTTGCAAGCAGTCCGAGATCTGCGGTAACCGCAGCGGCATCCGGCTGGTTCCCGGTGCTCCCGAACGTCCCGTTATCCAGGCAGACGATGGTCAGGTTGGGCGGCGCAAGGGACGCGATAACCGGAAGGATCCCGGTGCCGAGCAGGCTCCCGTCACCGTCAAGGACGATTATCTCCCGGCCCGGATCCGCACACGCGATTCCCAGCCCCAGCGGGGACGCCTGGGTGTAACTTCCCAGCATGTAGAAATTCAGGTCCCGGTCCCGGGCTGCAAAGAGTTCCTTTGAGGGGACCCCGATATTCGATACGACCGCCTCGTCCTTCAGGAGCGGGGCGATGGTCCGGATCGCGTCATACCGGGTCAGGACCGGTTCTCCTCCTTCCCGGGCGTAGCAGACCTCACGCGCTGAACGTGACGGGGCCTGCATCGGCAGAGGAGGCGATCCGGCCGGGCCGGATCCTTCCAGGCAGGGCGGCACGATCAGGGCGACCGCCGGGGTTTTTTCCGCGAATGCCATCCGGATGACGGTCCCGATTTCGTCCAGATCGCCGGGCGACCGGATGACATGGTACGGTATTTCCGCTGCCTGCAGGATACCGGGAAGCGCACGGTTGAACGGAACCTGGGCAGGGATCTTCTCTCCCTCGCATCCCCGCCAGCTCGCAAGGATCGGAAGCGGAATGCCATAGGTCCGGTCCAGGGAGAGAAGGGCGTTGAGCATATTCCCGAGCCCCGAACTCTGGATGACCATCGCCGGCCGCTTTCCTGCAAGGTATGCCCCGGCACAGACCCCGACCCCGTCTTCTTCCCGGGTAAGGCCGATGTGCGGGAACGCTTCCGGGAGCCGGAAGAAGAGATCCCGGGCCTTGTCGCAGGGAAGGGTCGCCACGCAGTCGATCCCGTTCTCCCTGAGAATTTGGATTACCGTATCTTCATGCATATCGTTTCACCCAACACCTGATCTCCGTCTCAACTGAATCCGGGTTCCCGGCTGCGGGAATCGCGGCAGAGACCGGTACCGGAAGCACCTCGTGGTTCCCGTCTTCCCGCAGCCGTGCGTATCCTCCGCCGGTAATATTCAGGAGAATCGTATCGTTCCGGGAAACGATATCCTGATCTCCTGCCTGGATGAGCGCTGCGACCGCAACCGCGGCGGCAGGATCCGGATCAATCCCTTCGAGTTCTTCGAAAAGTTTTCCGGCAGACCTGGCTTCCGCGTTCGTGATGCCGTACACGGCACCCCGGGTACCCGTGAGCGCATCGTACGTCCCGCCCCGGATCCCGTAGGGCGGAGTCCGGTTGGTCAGGACATCGGAAAATACCTGCGATGCAAGATGCTTTGCATCCGGCATATCGATCTCCGGAAGTATCTCCCTTCTTCCCGCACGGAATGCGGAAACCATGGGGATGAACGGAAGGTTCTGGGCGAGGTGCAGCCGGGGAAGTTCCCGGCCGAACCGCCCGTCTTCGCGCAGACGCAGCGACGCTTCCCATGCGGCAATCCCGCCGGTCCCGCTTCCCACCGCCTGGAAATAGTGATCCGGCATCCTCCTGATGGTGAAAGCCGCGTCCAGCATAACGGTCCCCATCCCGTCCCTGCGGGCAACATTGTGTGCGCCGCCTTCCGGGACAAATCCTTCCAGCGAGGCAATCTTCCGGGACACGGCAATCGCATCCGAGTAATCGCCGTTCACCGTAACGAGGTACACCTTCCCTGCCGGGATGGTTGTCCAGAGCCGGGGAAGTGCGGATTCCGGAACCACAAGTACGAGCGGAATACCGGTGATCGCCGAGACCTGGGCAAACGCCCGTGCCGTGTTCCCTGCGGATGCAACGACAAGGGTTCCCCCGCCGAGCTCCTGCAGGCGGAGCATGGTCGGGAAGGCTTCGAGTTCCTTGAACGAGCAGGTGACAACCCGTGCGTTCCGTTCCGGCCAGAACCCGGAGAACCCGATAGAGAGATTGCCGAACCCGAGTTCCCGGGCCAGGGCTTTGCTCCGGTACGTGACCGGACCGGAATCCGTATCGATACTTCCCTGCACGGGCAGCCAGTCCGCGTACCGGAACATTCCCCGGGCCGGAGAGCGCCGGAGCCGGATCTTCCGGTACCTGGTACGGACCAGGGCGTCATGACCTGCTTTGCACCGGCACGGGAACGCATCTTCGACAATACTGTTGCACTCCGTACAGCGCAACTGATATTTCATCCGGATCTGCCGGTGAACTGCCGGAATCCTCCTGGTATGCATTCAATCAGTCCTCCCGTATCAGCTCATGATCCTGATGTCCTCGATCCTGACATGCGTCCCGATCGCTTTTTTCAGGACCATGTTCACGACACCGGTATGCGCCAGATGGAGCATGCAGTACCCGGGAAGGAACCGCTGGCGCAGGCCGAACGCCGGTTCGCGAAGTACCGTCCGTGCTATCCCTTCAAACCCTATCACATGATATCCCTGGACATCGTGAACGTCCGGGCTGCGCCGTGCCTCCAGCGGACCGACCGTGAAACAGCGTATGACCCCGGTGATCCCGTTTGCGTCGATGACCCGCAGGCCGTGGTGGACGGGACAGCCCTGGCCCAGGGGTCTCCCGATGACCATATCGCCCGGGCCGATTCCCCATCTCTCGACAAGATCGGGACGGAACGGCTGGATCAGTTTCTGCGCGGATGGTTCACCTGGAAACGGCTCCAGGACGAAATCATACGCGAAACCGAGCACATCCTTTCCGGAGTACGTGGCAGGACCGGGAAACGCCGGGCCCGGGGATCCGGCCGGGTAGTAAGGACAGTCCGGCCCAATCCGCAGTCCGGCCGCCATGAGCCCGGCAAATTCCGCACAGCTGCGCGCCCCGCAGGCCCCGCAGTCTTTTCCCGGCGGTTCCCAGGCCATCCCGGTCAGTCCCCCCGGTACAGGTGATCCGCGTTATCCAGCTGTTTCACCACGCCGAAATGGTGCTGCCACCCGATCTCCATCTTCCCCACGCAGATCGTGCAGACACCGAGCGGCGGGACGCCCCGGAGAACGATCTCATCCGGGTTCCCGATTTCCGGCGCTTCCTCAATTGCCCGGAAGAGATACCGGAGACCGGTCCCTTCGATTGCATTGGTTTCGATGATCTCAATTGCAGGGGCGACTTCCTTCACCCGCTCCCGGAACACTTCCTTTTCGACCTGGGAGACTAAATCGATCCTGGTTATGATCGCGATATCGGCAAGCGCGATCATGGGCGCCATTTTCAGGGGGGTGTTCGTGCCGCTCACCGCGGAGAGGACGGTAATTGCGAGGGCCCGGGTGGTGAACGGCGTGCAGCGGAGACAGAGCCCCGCACTCTCAAGGATCAGGTAGTCCGCATGCAGGTTCTCCGCCCACCCGATTGCGTCCCGGAGCACCATGACCCCGACATGGTCAGGGCAGAGGTCGCCCGAGTACACTTTCCGGGTCGGGATGCCGAACTCGGCGGCAAGTTCCTCATCCTCGAATGCCCGGACGACATCGATCTTGAGGTACGCAATGCGGCTCTTCTCCTGCAGGTGCGCGATGACCCGGCGGCATATCGCGGTCTTCCCGGTGCTCGGCGGCCCGGCAATTACCAGGAGTTTTAAGCGGCACATCCCGGTATCTCCAGGATCTCCCCGGCCCGGACTTTCTCCCGGAACCGGCAGACAATCTCGTTCATGCGGGATAACTGCTCGATAGCGGCATGCTCTTTTTCCCCGGGAACGAGCACCTGTCCGATACCTCCGTTCTTCATCACGATCCGCCGTTCTGCGAGAAGGGCGAGCAGGGGTTCGTGGGTCACGAAGAGTACGGATTTTCTGTGCTCCCTGAGCAGCCGGATCACCTTGTCCCGGAAGATCCCCCCGCTCTCCACTTCATCGAGCAGGATGATGGGGGCATTACTGATGATGATGGCGTCAGCTATCAGGAGGGATCGGGTCTGTCCCCCGGAGAGGGAGGTCATCCGCATGGTTCCTGTTATCCCTTCGCCGGTGAATTCGTTTGCAAGGGCGATCGTCCGTTCGATCACGTTCCCGTCCTGAATCTTCCGGGCCCGGACATGCATCCCGAGGAATGCGGCGACCGGAAGATCGGCCAGGCACTTGGTGTTCTGGGTGATGAGTGCAACCGGTTTTTGGGAAGGATCCCGGACAAAATCGTCCGGCGGGTAGTCGCCATTGACAAGGATCGTTCTCCCGGTTGCCGTATCCCCCCGAGCAAAGACCTCGATATCGTTGATGAGGGATGTTTTCCCGGATCCGGTTGATCCGACTATCGAGACAATCTCCCCTGCCCGGAGGACTATTTCCCGGAACTGTTCCGGCCGGCCGTCCCGGGTGTGCCCCGGGAGGATCGTGATCTCTTCAATGCACCTGCATGCCATACCGGAACGTATCCGCTGATCATTCAAATAATTTATCAAATTTGCATCAAAAATTGTATCTAAAGGAAAAATTTATTTCGATAAATTTCCTTAAAAGATAATTATGTTCTCAAAACGGATATTCCAAATCGATCTGAAGAGCGCCCTGGAGGAGGAACTGCGGCAGCAGCAGATGACAATAAAAGAACTTTCGGAAAAGAGCGGGGTTCCCCTCGCAACCCTCTACAAGATCAGTTCCGGGGAACGGGACGTCCGGTTCTCCACGATCTCCCGGATCGTGCAGGTCTTTGAGCCGCACCGGAAGGATTTCATTGCTGTGATTGCCGCTAAATTCCTGCTGGACGAACTTGCCGGGGAGAAAGTCACGGTGGAAGACCGGACGTACCCGATCGCAGGCTATCCTGCAAACACCATCGACGAATGCATCGTTGCCGCCATAAAAGCGCAGAAGGAAGGAGCGGCAGGGATCGTCTGCGCACCGATCCTTGCATCGGTCATCGAAAAGATCGTGGATATCCCGGTTGCCATCATGAAACCCAAGCCGAGGACCGTGCTCGATTCCATAGAATCGATTGCAAAACGCCTCTGAGACCGGATAGAATAATGACACACCGGGGTCGTTTCAGCTCCGGACAAATCCCCGGGAATAATGCTCGGCTTCCGGATGCACCCGGCGGATCAGATTAAGGGTAAAGATCTCTTTTTCCGCAACCGCCCGGGCGGTATATCCCCGGAGGAACAGTTCCTCTGCAAAACGCCCGGTCGATGCACGGTATTCCCCGGGTAGCGAGGCGCAGTATTTCGGGGAGATCCGGTAGGCCTCTTCAGCGAACCCGGCGTCAATAAATCCCGTGGTCTTTTCGATGATCCGGGAACATGCCCGGGGATCATTCCGGATCCATTCGCACGCTTCTTCGTGCGCCGCAAGAAATCCCAGGAGAAAGTCTTCCTCAGAAAGCAGATCTTTCATGACGGCAATCCCGTAACTGGGGTTCCAGGGCCAGAGGGATTCCGGAGGAACGGCAAGCCGGGCCTTCCCGAACCTTCCGGCGGCAACTGCCAGGGCAGGAGTACCAGCAGCCCCCCGGATCTCCCCGTCCTCAAGTGCCGCAGGGAGATAATCCGCCCACGGATAATTGACCAGGTCGATCCCGCTCTCCGGGTACCGGGTAAGGAGATTCCTGACAATGACGTCATGGATGGATCCTTTGGGCGGCGTCCCGATCGCTCCGCCACTGAACTGGCTGAGAAAATCCGGAAAACCGGAGCATTCCGCCAGCGTGCGGATACTTTCCCCGGCAATCATCACCGTTCCTTCCGTGTGGCCGCCCGCGATGCAGGTGAGTGGCACACCCCGGTCGATCCCGATGATGACCGGGGGAAGGCCGATATATCCCAGATCGATGTCCCCTGCCTGCATGGCAGCGACGATGTCCGGGCCGGACGGGAAAAGTTTCCAGGAACCGGAAACCTTCCGGTCTGCAAGAAGGTCACTTCCCTTCAGGAGGAATGCCGTATGGTAGACCGTCGAGAGATGGCCGATGCGGAGATGGGTGGTGGGAGACATGGTGCCGAAAGCCCGGATATCCGGTTCGATAGTATCCCGTACCTACGGCATCCGGGAACAAATAGTATCCGGTCGGGTTTGTGCAGACCTCATCCTGGTCGAAAGGTAAAACCAATGTGAAGGCCAGTCCGGAACGGGAAGGAGGAAGGCCCCCGCCCGCTCATACCCGGAATTTCCGGTTTGCTTTCAGGGCAGAGAGGGCGATCCCGTTGACCTGCTCCACCATCCCGGATATCTTCTCTATCGCCGCAGAGGACTCCTCGGTCGATGCGGCCGATCCTTCCGCTTCGCGTGCCGTGGCCCGGACCAGTTCCGTTATCTCGTTCACGCTGCCGGTTATCTCGCCGGTCGTCCGGGCCTGTTCACCGGTGGCAGAAGCTACTTCCGCTGCACTCGCCGCCACTTTCTCAATTGCAGATGCAATCTGGGTGAAGGCACGCTGGGTCTCCGTCACTGCGGAGGACCCTTTCCCGACAATGGTTTTCGTTTCTCCCATTGCGGATGCGGCTTTCACGGCTTCGGCCTTGAGCCGGCCGATCATCTCCTCGATCTGTTCTGCCGAGCCCCGGGATTCCTGGGCAAGGGATTTCACTTCTGCCGCAACGACCGCAAACCCGCGCCCGGCTTCCCCTGCCCTTGCAGCCTCGATCGCCGCATTCAGGGCAAGAAGGTTCGTCTGGTTTGCGATATCCCGGATAAGTCCGACGATTTTTGAGATATCCGCCATCTGCCGCTCGATGGTCGAGACAATCGCGGAGACGTTCTCTGTCGACTGAGCAATTTCACCCATGTTCGCTTCCGCGCTTTCCGCAAGACGGGCGCCTTTCCGGGAGAGATCGTTTGCTTCCCGGGAGATCGCAGACACCTCGTCCATGCTGGCCGTGATCTCTTCCACGGATGCGCTCAGGTCCCCGACCGCCTGCAGGATCTGCCCGATTCCGGCCGACGCATTCTTCGCGTTGGTACTCACAAGCGATGAGTTCTCCGCGATATCCGCGATCCCCTTTGATGCATCCTGGATGCTCGTGACCGCGTTTCCGGCCGATGCAACGAGCGTCTCCATCTCGAGGTTCACGTCCCGGATGTTCTTCTGGAGACTTTCTATGATTCCCCGGACCGAGTTCCGCATTTTCACGAGCTGATCGTAGGTCGCCCGGGTAGGGGTATCGGGCTCCGCGAACTCGTACCGGAGCGTGAGATCGCCGTTTCCCATCTTTGCATATACCGCCGAGAGCCCGGCGACCTCGCGTTCCATGTACACCCGGATGGATTCTATCTCGCGGAATTTCTCGTCCAGGGCCTGCTCACCGGTCTTCCGGTCCAGGTAGGTCTTGAGCATCTCGGCAAGCGAGTTGATCAGGTTGCGTTCTTCCGCGAGGAACGGCCCCTCGGCCTCGAAGGGTTTTTCTTCGAGGTACACGACATCGACGAATCCCTTCCTCCCGCCTTTGATCGTGAACTCTGCGGTCTGGACCCAGGGGGTATCTCGGTAGTTGGGCGTGATAACCGTAATCCCCTCGAACCGGATCCGGGCGGCGCAGATCTCCGGATACTGCCACCCGGGCGGGATCAACTGAACGATTCTCTCCAGGATCTCTTCCCATTTTTTCGAGTCGTCCTGGATCAGTTTCGCGGTCGCGTAAAAGAGCGTCTGCTCTTTCACCCGCTCACCGTAATCGTGGAGAAGCTTCGCCTGTTCCCGGAATTTCTCGTCCAGGGCCTGCTCCCCGGTCTTCCGGTCCAGGTAGGTCTTGAGCATCTCGGCAAGCGAGTTGATCAGGTTGCGTTCTTCTGCAAGGAACGGCCCCTCCGCTTCGAAGGGTTTTTCTTCGAGGTACAGGACATCGACAAATCCCTTCCGGCCTCCTTTGATCGTGAACTCTGCGGTCTGGACCCAGGGGGTTTCCTTGTAGTTGGGCGTAACAACCGAGATCCCCCCGAACCGGATCCGGGCGGCACAGATCTCCGGATACTGCCATCCGGGCGGGATCAGCTGAACGATGGTATTGAGAATCTCCTCCCATTTTTTCGAATCGTCCTGGATCAGTTTTGCGGTCGCATAAAAGAGCGTCTGCTCTTTCACCCGTTCACCGTAATCGTGAAGGAGTTTTTCCTGCTCCCGGAATTTGTTTTCCAGGGTCTGCTCCCCGAGCTTCCGGTCAAGGTAGGTCTTGAGCATCTCGGCAAGCGAGTTGATCAGGTTGCGCTCCTCCCTGAGGAAGGGCCCTTCCGCTTCGAATGGTTTCTCTTCCAGGTACGCAACCTCGATAATTCCCCGGGTCCCGTCTTTTGCGATGAATTCCGCCTGCTGTTTCCACCGGACCTCGCGGTAATGCGAAGTGCTCACATCGACAGCCGCGAAAACGATTCTTGCTTCGCAGATCTCCGGATACTGCCAGCCGGGCGGTATCAGCCGGACAATTTCCTGCAGGACTTCCTGCGGGGTGCGGGAATCGTCCTGGATCAGTTTTGCGGTCGCATAAAAGAGCGTCTGCTCTTTCACACGCTCACCGTAATCGTGAATGAGTTTTTTGTGGGCGGCACCATCGGCTTCTGCGGCCCGTACGCGATCGGTAATATCCCGGAACAGGACAACGGTTCCGGCTCCGGAACCATTTTCTCCCGGGAAGGAAATGCCGGTCGTTTCCAGGATGAATGTCCCGGCCCGGGATCTCAGGGAAATTTCTCCGGAACCGGATGGATCCTGGATCGCCGCCGCAGGATCGTCCCCGTTCCTGGACACGAAAGGTAGATCCCGGAACTTCATCCGGAAGAGTGAATCGCCATCGATACCGCTTAAGCGGGCAAACAGGGAATTTGCATGGAGGATTCGTAAATCTGCGTCTATGTACAGTGCGGGTCTGGGATTTTTTTCAAGGATTCCGGCGATCCGGTCACCTGGGAGTACCTGATTCGGGCCGTATCCGTCTTCGCGGCTTTCCATGGTTTCATCACAACGTGAAGTCTGTCTGGGTCACTTGGGTGGTTCTGGAACTGTCTCTACTGGATACCTTGCCGCATACCTGTGTCCGGGCAGGGTTTTGAATAATAATGATTGATGGAATTAAACTTCTACCTTTCTTTTTAAATAGATTTCTTTATTAATCCGTAATTGCATCCCGTAGGGATCTGAACATCCCGAGATGCTCATCCATGTGCCGGCCTGGCATTACCTCCGGCGTCCGCAGGCAAATCCCGGACAGAAGCGTGCCATAATGAAGGCAGAGACTTCCGGCAGGAAAAGCAATTATAATGTTAAAGATTCTATACTTTTTTGGATCATGTATCCGAGAACTCTATAGATTCTGGAGCATCGGATTACTTTGAACCACAAGGTGAATACGAATGAGTTCGATTTCCCCATCATCGAAAAATGTTCCCAGTCTGAAACGGAATCTTGCAATCGCACTTGCGATCGCGGTTGTCGTTGTCGGCATGGTGCTGGTTGCAGGATGCACCAGTTCGTCATCCGGCTCATCTACCACCAAGGCTACGACAGCGGCAACGGTTGCTGAGACCGGCGCTGCCTCGGCACCCGCAGGAGCTCCCGCATCGGCAGAGAAGAGCAGCAACGAGACTGCAATGCCCGCAGGCAATGGTACTGCACCCGAAGGAGCTGCCCCCGGCGGCAACATGACCGGAGGTCCGGGTGGAAACATGACCGGAGGTGCCGGCGGAATGGGCGGTAATATGACAGGCGGTCCGGGCGGCGAAGGCGGGAACCAGTCCGGCGGCACACCACCCAGCGGAACCATGCCGAGCGGGACTCCCCCCACCTCATAATCCCAGGCAGCAAACATTTTCCTTTTTTTCAGATATCGCCGGGACCGGCAGAATATTTCCTGAGATTTCCGAAACCCTGGCCAACAACCGGCTTGGCAACAGCAGGGACCGGAGCGATACCGAAGTTCATCCGGACTGTCCTACCGACAACTCCCCTAGGGATACGCTTGTCCCATTACCCTATCCGAAACGGATGGTTATATTGTAGAACCGGGTCTTCAGGTACACCCAGTGCAAAGTCACTCGTACTAATGAAAAGAGAAAAGATTGGGAAGCCCGTTACTCATCTACCGCAATCATCACTTCGCTGGACTTGATGACCGCGTACGCCGGGGACCCGACCTGAAGGCCGAGGTTCTCGACCGCCTTTTTGGTGATGATGGACGTGATCTCTCCGCCGCCGTTCGGGAGCTCGAGCGTTACCTCCGAGTTGACGCTGCCCGGCGTGATCTTCCTGACTCTGCCTTTCAGGATGTTGCGTGCACTGATCTTCATGATTTCACCCTTTCCGGATACCTCTTCATCCCGGGATCTTACCGTTCTCCGCGAACCGGATCTGAACCGCTTCCAGGAGTTCCGGGTCAATCGGTATGTCGCCGAGATCATGGTTATTCCCGTCGGAAATAATCCGGACTTGATCTCACATTGAAAAATCCTGGTATAAATAACGCCCGAACCGGGAAAAAAGTTCAGGTTTTTTTTCCAGTCGCGGATTTCCCTTCCCGGCAAACGGCATCTACGCACCGGATTGTTCAGGCCGGATCGCGGCCGGGTTGTTTCCTCCGCGAAGTATACCAGGAATATCCATAGACCACGATCATCCCGAGCGCAAATGCAACCGTCAGGGAACTTGCGAGCGTGACGATTCCCATGAAGATGGCCAGAGCCCAGGATTCGCGCCTGAGCCCGTGCTTCCCCAGCTCGAACGCAGTGAAAAGCAGGAGAGCCCCGAAAATTCCGAACGGGATCAGGGTCAGCATTGCAGAACTCGCAAAGAAGAGGGCGAGCACCAGGAATACAGCTCCTGCAATGATACTTGCAAGGCCGGTTCGTGCCCCGAACCGGTACTGCCCCGCAAGGCCGTTCGAACCGTGGCACATCGGGAACCCGCCGAACGGAGCCGATGTAAGGTTCATGATACCGATGACCCGGGAGAGTTTCTTTGGCGGGACTTCCTGCCGGAAGAGATCTTTTGTAAGAAGGGCCGTCGCAAGGACCGCATTCGTCACCGTCAGGATTGCCTGGGCAGGCACGAGATCCGTGAGGGCGCTCGTGAAGTCTGCGGGAGCCGGGATAACCAGGGCTGGAAAACCGGAAACCTGGAACCCGGGAAACCCGTGAAGAATAATCCCGATCAGGAGACCCAGGAAGACAACGACAATGGCCGAGATATCCGGAAACCAGCGGCGCCAGCTGACAAAAAGGCCGATAAGGATTATCCCGAATGCAAGGGCAAATACGGTTAAATCGCCGGCGATATACCCGAGTGCCGTTTTTGCCAGGAGAAGTGCGAGGCTTACCTGGATACCGCGCAGGACTGCCTCAGGGATGACCCGTCCGAGGAATCCCATAACCCGCTCCGAACTGATCAGGAGAAAGATGCATCCCAGGATCAGGCCTGCCGCCGCAATCTCCCCGGCACCCAGCTGCTCTGCAATCGCTACGGCAGCAATCGCCTTCATCGGTTCGACCGGCAGGGGAAGCCGGTAGATGATCCCGGTCGCGACAAACCAGATCCCGAAAAAAAGCAGAATCGGGGAAAGGGGAAGATGACAGACAACGGCAACTGTCAGGATGAGCGGGATTATCGTCCCGAAATCCCCGAACGCGCCTGCAATCTCCGACAGCAGGAAGGGAACCCTCTGCAGGGCCCCACCGGAGCGGGACGCAGCTCCCGTGGCATTCATCCGGGAATCTTCCATGGGTTTCTGTTACTGCCGCTGCACAAATAGCGTTTCTGTTCCCGGATCCGGGGCCGGTTGTGCCTTGTTCCTGGTTCCGTCACCACACGTACAGAGATCATGCAGAGAATTCCGGGGCTCCCTCTATGCGTCCCGGGTTCGCATAGATATTCATCTTTCCGGACCGGACGAACCCGACAACCGTCAGGCCGGTCTTCCCCGCCACCTCCACCGAGAGGCTGGTCGTTGCGCCCCGGGACACGATGATCGGGATATTCGCGATGAGGCATTTTCGCACCATTTCCGAGGAGATCCTGCCGGAGAGGATGGCAAAACTCCGGGAGAGGTCCCTTCCCTGCCGGAGCGCCCGGCCGACCACCCGGTCAAGGGCGTTGTGCCTGCCGATATCGTCGGCCCGGTTCACGCCGCCGTCCGCAAAGACCAGGCCGACCGTGTGGATCCCGCCCGTGACCCGGTGCAGTTCCGAGTCAAGGACTTCCTTCACGCCATCTAAGATCTGCTCCGGGGCGATCCGGAAATCCGAATCGATCTTCGGAAGACGCTTTACATCCAGGAACGATGAGTCCCCGCCGCATCCGCTCAGGATGATCTTTTTCGGGCCGATCACCGCGAAGGGATTCTTGGTGAGGACCGAGACGATGTCCTTATCGATCCGGATGGATTCGATATCGGCGAGGCTTTTGATGATCTGTTCGGTATAGAGGTAACCGGTCACGAATTCTTCCAGGTCCACGGGGCTCGTCATCGCGCTCATCGCGTGCCTGCCGTTCACGTTCACGGTGATCGCCATCTCGACGATGACCGGGTGGGTCCCTTCCGTGAAGACCCCGTTATCTCCTTTGATACAGGGAAAAACCCTGAGCATGTCAGTCATGTTCCTTCCTGGCAGTTGGCAGGGAACCTGCCTGAGAGCATCCCCCGCACCCTGATGCAGCACCTGCCGGTTACACAGTGTACTGCTTCCGGGGGATTTGTTCCTATCTGAAAGAACGGAAAAGAGAGGGCGGCGTCCGGAATTTCCGGCCGGAAACTGCCTCCGCGCCGGATACGTTACGGGACGCCGGGAAGCGTGCTTCCGGTTTTCTGCGGGAGATCCCGGCAAGCGGAAAACGTTCTCTGTTCCCCGGTATTTCTGACATCGTAGAGATCGAGGGTCAGGAGGATCTCCCGGAACTCCGGGGAGACTGCGGCATCAAGAGCGGCCCTTACCCGGGGATCGTCCAGCATCGCGGCAGGAATTACCAGTTCGTACCGCTCCCCCGCAAGGAACGTGAACACGAGGCCGTACTGTTCCGCAAGACTCCTCGGGCCGACCCCTGCGTCCGCCGTACCGTTCCGGATGGCATCGGTGACCGCTTTCGGGTGCCGGACTTCCCTCCCGTATCCATTGATATCCTCGGGGGAGTACCGGAATTTTTGCAGAGCTGCGTCGAGAACCGCCCGGGCCGAGGACCCCGGTTCGCGGTTCACGAACCTGACATCCCAGAGGGAGGATGTGTCGATTCCCTTTCGGGAGAGGATCCCCAGCGGGATTTCGGCAAGGCAGACTCCATGCATCTCCTCATCGGGAAACCCGCGCCGGATCAGGTCGCGGACCAGGGTGCCTTCGAGATCCGGGCTTTCCATCGCCGCCATGTGGCAGGTTCCGGCCCGGAGCGATGCAATCGCACCGGAATTTCCGGTCCGTACCGGTGTTACGATGATTCCCTTCTCCCGCAGGAACGATGCAAGGTAATCGAGCGGCTGCTCGCGGACCCCGACCGCAAAGACGGTCCGGTCGATCTCATCCCGCGACCTCGTGAGATATGCAGTGACTTCCGTTCCCGCCTCGTACCCTTCGAGCGCTGCCGGGACCTGCATGTATGCGTTCGCGTGCAGCCCTGCCACCTGGACACCCGCGCTCCGGTTGAGGGGGATCCCGATGTACCGGTCCCTGACCTTTGCGACCGCAAGCCGGACAAAATCCACGCTGCCGGGATCGGAAGTCACGGATCCTGCCAGGACGACCGGAAGCGTATCTTCCCGGGGCGGTGGGAACCCCCAGGCTGCAAGGAGCGGCCCCGCGATCTCCCGGAGTGCCGTCTGGGCGGCATGCGGATACCCGGGAAGGCCGATCACCGGTCTGTCCCGTATTTTCCCGATGATCGTCGGCTTTCCCGGTTTCATCGCAACGCCGTGGACGAGAACCTCACCGAGCTCCGCGATGACCACGGCAGTGAAATCCTTTGTCCCGAGCGATGACCCTGAAAAAACAAGCACCAGGTCGTTTTCTGATAATGCTTTTTCTATGGCATCGCGGAGTTGCGCCGGATCGTCGGGGACCGGCAGGTACCGGGTGCACGCAACGCCGCAGGTCTCCAGCCAGGCGAGCGCCGCCAGCGAATTGCTCTCCACGACCTGCCCGGGAGCAGGGGATGTGCCGAGCGGGACCAGTTCGTTTCCGGTCGGGATGAGCCCCACCCTGCAGGACGCGACGGAAAGTTCGCCGATACCGTAGGTTGCAAGGGCCCCGATATCGTTGGGCCGGATACAATGGCCAGCGGGCAGGATGAGCTCGTCTTCCCAGATATCTTCGCCCGGTTTCCGGATATGCTGGCCGGGAACCGCCGGGCTCCTGATACGGCAGGACTTCCCTTCCATCGCGACATCTTCGATCATGATCACGGCATCGCAGTCTTCCGGGATCACGTTTCCGGTGTTGACCCGCCGGGCAACGGGCAGCGTGACCGGGTTCCGGTTGGACGCACCCCGGGTGTCGCTGCTCCGCACCGCGATCCCGTCCATGGCCGCAAGGGGAACTGCCGGTACGGAATAGGTCGAATAGATCGGTTCCGCCGTTACCCTGCCGACCGTTCCGGCAAGCGGAAGAATGGTGGAATTCCGGGGACGCACAAAACCCGTGCCGACCAGGGCGGCGGCATCCCGGAGCGGGGTCAGGGAAAGGTACCGCTTCCGGTTCCCGGCCACCTCCTCCTGCCCGCAATCTGCTGATGGTCTATTCTGCATGGGAATAACTCGCACGAAGCGCAGCGGATCCGGCCTGCGCCGACCGGATCCGCTCACGTAGTAACTACTATGTACTAATGGTAAAAGTAAATAGTTTTTAGGAAGTGAACCCGGTGGAACGGTCGGAACATCGGGGAGTGTATCCGGGAAATATGCCGCAGGGATGCATCATGGCGTTGCGATCCCGCCGGGTGCTGGAAAAAACAGATCCGGATTTTCCCGGATCCTGCGGTATTTATCCCCACAGGAAGACTCCCGTATATCCGAAACAGGTACGGGAGTGAGCGAGATGGACAAATCACAATTACCAACATCCGGAAGGAACCGCCCATGACGGTTCCTTCTCATCGGGATGCCCGTTCCGGGCTTCCCGGGAATTGCACCGGTAGTCCAGGCGGCAGATGACTACCCCGGGCTCATACCGGACGCTGGCAGCACCGACAGACGGGGTATCAGATCTCCTGCTCGGTCTTCCCGACCGAGACAAGGAGAAGCGGCCACTCGTTCTCCGGATCAAGCTGCACCATCTTCCCGATTGCCTCGTCATGGAAGAGATCGAACGCCCGTGCCTTGAGACCGAGGCTTGCGGCCGCAAAGAGAAACGCCTGGCCCACGTGCCCGGCATCGATGAGCATGGCCCGGTATCCCCGGTTCCCGAGCGCCCAGACCGAGCGGTACGGGATCCCGGCATAGATGAATGTCGCGGCCGCACGCGTCACGATCTGGAAGTTCAGGCTTGCGGTCGCAAGTTCGAGAAGGACGTCCGACTCAACCCGCATCGGCACGATCTCGTGGGTGAGAGGCAGGTAATGGTAGATCCCGGTATCGAGCCCTTCCACTTCCTGGGCGACAAAGTACGTCTCGATGGGATAGCGCAGGCCGCTCGACGGGATATGGCGCAATGCGATATGCTCGCCCTGCACGACTTTAACACCCTGCGTGTACCAGAGCAGGTACGAGAGCTCGTCCAGCGTGATGCTGCACTTCGCAAAGAACGGGACCTGTTCCCAGGTCTCGAACGCATCTTTCACTGACAGATCGGTCGCCGCGACGGTCTTCGGATCCGGAAGTTGTATTCTCTTTGCCCCATCGGGTTCAGGTTTTTCAAACGGCGGCCGGGGAATTCTCCGGATCAGGTCCACGGTGGAAAAATCCGGGTATTTCGTGTTCGTGATAAACTCAAGTCCGATATTTGCCATGGTCTCTCCGGTAGGTACAGAGTGCATTGGGATTTTCAGGAAATGCTCACAGGTCTGTCCGAATCGATACGAGTTCTCTAAGGAAAGCGGATAAAAAAAGGTTGTGACAAAGGCTCACTGTGCCTTCACGTACAGGTTTGCGTAGACTTCCTTCCCCTTGCTCTTGGGGTGGCGCTCGCCAAGGTCGCCGATGTAGTGGTCGAAGACCGCCTTTACGCCGTCGACTTCTTTTTCGACCCGGTCTACCTTCTTGAAGCCCGGCATCATGTACATGATCTTGCCGAGGACATAGATCTCGCCCTTGACCATCTGGCCGCCGACGCGTCCTTCGACATCGCCCTTGACGATGATGGTTCCGCCTTCCGCGTGGGTCGAGACATGGATGAAGACATCGCCTTCGATAATTATAGTCCCGCCGAGCATGAAGGTCCCGATATCGTTACCGGCCTTGCCGTGGATCCGGATAAGGCCGCCCTTCATGCCTCTCCAGTCGCCCCGGTAGGCACAGCCGACATGGTTCTGGGCGCTCCCGAGGACCTCGATCTCGCCGCCTTCCATCTGGATTCCGCAGAACGAGTCGACGTTCCCCTTGACAAGGACCTTGCCGCCCTTCATCCAGCCGCCGACATACATGTCCGCGTTCCCGTCGACTGTGACGGATCCTGCAGTCATCCGGGCCCCGATGTACTTGACCCGGGTGCAGTCGCCTGCGATGTGGATGTTGGTGTCGGCCGCAGTTGCGCCGCCGTTTCCGGACACCGTGAAGAAGTCGCCGAGCTTCATCACGATCTTGCCTTCGTGGCCCGGAAGCTCGGCGATCTCTGCCGCGGTCTTTCCTGCGAATGCATCGGGAGTGATGCTGTACCCCTCGAACATGAGTTCGGGGGTCTTCGTGGGGGTGAGGGTTACGGTTTCCATGTTCAGGCCTCCACGTCAACATCGATGACCATCGGGTGCGGAGCAAGGTACTCGCGGACCGGGTAGTTCGAGATGCCGACCGTATAGGTTCCCTTCCGGAACGCTTCGGAGACATCGCGGGTGACCTGCGGGATCTCCTTCATCTTCGGGTTGACCCAGATCGTCTTCTTGTGGCCGTGGGTGAGGACTTCGCCGTCCTTGACAACGATCTCACCGGACTTGAGGAAGTAGGCGGCCCGCTGGAATGCCGCCTCAATCTTCTCGGGGTCCTTGGGCATGTCCTTGTAGTTGAGGTCAAAGATCGAGACGTTCGCATCGAGACCGGGCGCAAGGCCGCCGTAGATGTGGGCAAGCCCGAGTGCCTTTGCAGGTCCGGACCTGGTCATCTGGGCGATCTCGTACAGGTTCAGCTCGCGGTCGATGGTGTGGATATTGGTCGCATCGATGACCTTGTCCATGTTCTTCATGGTTGCAAGGACCGCTTCACGCGACTTCTTGTTCATGAGCCACTTGATGACACGCGGGTACCGGGTGAACGGCCCAGCGTTCGGGTGGTCGGTCGTGATGAAGGTCCGGTTCATGTCTTTCGCAAAGAGTGCGAGTTCGAGACCGGTTGCCCACTGGACCGCGTTCGGGAGGACGTCCTTGCTGTAGATGTACGGGACGATACCCGCGGCAGTCTCCAGCTCGACATCCACGTTGGTCCACTTCAGGTGGTTGAGTGCGTGGAGGTGGTGCTCGAAGGGACCGTCCGCGGTCATCGTGGTCGTCTCGTCAAGGGTGACGCAGCCGAGGTCGATTGTGATGTTCTTCTGCTTGTTCACGTAGTCCATGACTTCCTTTGCCTTCGAGCAGAAGGTCCCCCATCCCTCGCCGCCATAGGAGTGGAACTGGAGGTGGGTGGAGTGCATGACCTGCTCTCTCCCGAACTTGTTCCTGGCTTTTACGCCTTCGGCAAGCTTGAGGGAATCGATGGTGACCGGGTAGTTGCCCGGGTTCCCGAGGTTGTTCTGGTGGACGTGGATCGAGTGGGGAAGACCCAGGTACTCGTTTGCCTCCATGAGACCGGTCAGGATCTCCTGGGGGGTGATATCGAAGAACGGGACCTGGTCATCGAGCTTTAGGCAGTTGAGTCCCCAGCTCCAGGCGGCGGTTCCGCCCGGGTTCACGATCTTCACACCGTAGCCCTTGGAGACTTTCAGGAGCCATGCGATGTACGCCGCGGTGTTCTCGACTTCGTGGTTCTTGAGGTATTCCATTATGAACCAGTTGTTCCCGAAGACCGGGAGCGCTGCCTCATCGATGATGGGGGTGTCGTGGATCTCTTCGTGCACGTGCGGGGCCATAAGAGGAGGCATCGCCGCTTCCATGACAAATGCGTATCCCATCCGGGCATAGTCGTACCCGGTCTTGAAAACCGAAGGAATGGAAAAACCGGATTCCATGCGGTAGCCGTTTTTCTGGGCCTTCGAACTCCTGAGGGTTCCGGACCGGAGTTTGTCCTCAGGCCGGAGCAGGCGCCCGGCGTTGACTTTCGGTCCTGCGACATGGGAGTGGATGTCCACACCGCCGGCCATTACAACCTTGCCCTTGGCATCGATGACTTTCGCGGAGGAGCCGACTTTCTCGACAATCTTCCCGTCCTTGATCGCGATGTCTTTTACATCGCCATCGATCTTCTGGGTCGGGTCGATGACAAATCCGCCCTTGATGATAATTTCGCCGCCGCTCATCTTAGTTCACCTTCGCTGAGGACTCCGGGTATTTCCGGTCTTCCTTTGCCGCAAGCCATACCGGCTTCGTTTCCGTGAGTTCGCACATCCGCTCGTAGATCCTATCCATGACCTGCTCGTCGCTCGGGACGCCGGGGAGGCCTTTTATGACCGCCTTGAACTGGATGGGCACGTTGTCCATACGGTAGACAACGCCCGGCTCATCGACACCGGCAATCCGGACCGGGATGTGGAGATCCGAGATCTCGCTCGCCATGTTGAAGTTCGGGTCGATGGTGATGAACGGGTGCTTCTTTAAGTGCTGGACCGGCTGGATCGGGAAGTGGGCGCCCGCATCCGCACCGATGTTCACGAAGCAGTCCACTTCGTCGCGCATCGCGAGGTCGACGGAGCTCGTCTCGCCCGGGTTCATGTGGGCGTGGGTTCCCTTGGAGAGGTCGATACAGTACGGGAAACCGAACTGCCAGGACCAGACCTGGCCGGGACCCGCGATATTATAGTGGCCCCGCATCGCCATGATCGAGGCTTTCGTGTGGGTATTGAGGTCGCGGGTCAGGCTGATCGCGATGTCCACGTTGTGGTTGTGACCATCGGAGTGCGTGCAGCCCATGCCGAAGAAGATCATGCAGAACCTGGCCTTTTTCATGATCTCTGCGGATTTCTGGATGGTCTCCTTCGGGATCCCGGCAACCATGTCAGGGATGTCGTGGCCACGGAGGACCGTACGGAACGCATCGAAGAGTTCGTAATCGTGGCCCTGCTGGACCATCAGGTGCACGTCCGCGAGCTTTGCCGTGTCGGTCTCACGCGGGTCGATATTGAGGATGGTCCTCTGCATCTGTCCTTTCTGCGTGAAATACCCGCGGGGGAAGATCGAGTACCGGGAGGTGTGCCGGGGGTGGGCATGCATGGGGTTGCATCCCCAGAATACTACGACGTCCGCGCGGTTCTTGGCCTCGCCGAGCGTGCAGCTCGGGTACCCGTTGTCGAAAATTGCAAGGAACGAGGGGCCGTGGCAGATGGTTGCACAGTTGTCGAGGACTGCGCCTGCTTTCTCGGCGATGCGCCCGATCGCGCTCATGCCTTCGCAGTTGGTGGATCCGAACCCGTAGATGAGCGGCTTTTTTGCCTTGAGCAGGGCTTTTGCAGCCCAGTCGACCGCTTCATCGTACGAGATCTCCTTCATGGAGCCGTCCGGCTGCCGGAGCCGGGGAAGCTTGGGCCGGGTCGGGTCGTTTGCATGGTGGAACAGGTTGGTCCCGATGATGCAGGCATTACGGACTTCCAGGATCTTGGTCTCATCGTCCGAGACATCCACTTCGATATCGTCGCAGGAGCAGCCGCAGTACGGGCAGCCGACCTGCTTGATGGTCTTTACCATGGTTAGTTCCCTCCTTTCCAGAGACCGACCGCACCCTGGACAAGTTCGAGCGCGGTTTTTATTCTCTCGTTCGGTGCGGGTTCGATGGTAACCGGAAAGCCGCTGTACTGGGGAGTACCGGTCGACTGGGTCCGGGGCGGGACGACCTGGTTCGCCCAGACGCCCTGCCTGATGTGGGCCAGGCCCGGCGGGCAGTACTGGGTCGGGACGATGGCTTTTACGATGACCGTGCCGCATTCGCTGGTAACCCGGACGTTAGTGTTCTTCCAGATGCCGAGTTTCTTCATGTCCTCAGGGTTCATCTCGCAGATCGAACAGGCCACGAAGTAGTTGGGGTTTGTCTTCCCCTGCTCCATCGCAGCGCCCTCTTCGACAGAACGCTGGGTGATCATATTGAGCTGTAGCTTTGTCACAACGCACCTCAATTTACCATCTGACGAGAAACCGTGAGATGGGAAGAGAGCCCGGATCGTTCCCCGTTCTCCTGCCCGGCCGATATGGTCACCATAACCTCCCGGCGTCTCCTCAGAGTCAAGTAAAATAGTTTTTTCTGACTCATGATATACCTGCCATCGCCGGGTTCTGACAGGCATTGTGCACCGAACCCATGAGAAATTACGCGCAAAATCATGAACAGAAAGTAATTTCAGGATATCGAAACGATATTGTGCCTAACCGGTTCAGGTCCATGAGCACAAGGTGTCCCGGATGAAATCGTTTATCAGGGTCAAAAAAGTCCGCGGTAACGAGTACCTGTACGAAGTCACGCCGTACTATGACAGTACTACCGGGAAAGTCCGGCAGAAATCCAGGTACCTGGGCAAAAAAGACGAGACCGGAGCTCCCATCGCCCCGTCGCCCCGGAGGCAGACCTCCCGTATCCTTTCCTGCGGGGAGTACCTGCCGTTTCTCGGAGTCGCCCGGGATCTCGGCATCGATGCGATGGTACGGGAAGTGCTCTCGGAAAAGGATGCGTCTGCCGTTATGGCTCTCGCAATCAGCCTTGCCTCACGCCCGGGGGCTCTTACAAGCCTGACCGACTGGTACGACTGGACGGCAGTCTCCCTTGCCTACCCGGATGCCGATATGCGGCCCAAGAGGATCATGCAGCTCCTGCAGAACCTCTCGGATTTCCGGATCCTGGAATGGTTCAACACGACATCCGCACGGTCGGCGCCTTCCGTGAAATCCGCGGGACTGGTCACCGGTATCGTACGGGAGGAGACCTCGCCATTCCTGCGGGAATACTGCCCGCCGGGTGCACAGCCGCCGACCGAATATTATCTCGTCCTCTGCGATCCCGAGGAAGGCATCGTTTCCGGGGCGCGGCGGCTTCCCGATACGGTACGGTCCCGGTTGAACGCATGTTCCCAGGGGATTCCCGATATCGAGGAGAATTCGCCCATCGTCTTCCCCCGGGGCTGCATCACGGCCGGCCATCTCGGGATCCTTGCAGAGAAAAATTTCCCGTTCGTTCTCCCGGTTCCGCCGCTGGAGGTCTTCGGGAGGGACGATGCCCGTACCATCCTCAAGGCAGTTCTTTCGGATATCAACTTCCGGACCCTCCAGAGCGAATCGGTCTTCATGAAAGCGTCCCCGGTCAGCATAGGCACCAGAATCATTCCCGGTTTCATCGTGCTGAACGCCCCTTCCGAACGGATCGCCCGGCTCAGGCACCACCATGAACTCTTCCGGATTATCGAAGACCTAAAAAACATCACCATCCTCCCGCAGGTCGATCCGAACGATATCATCCGGGATATCGCAGGCAGTCTCGCACCGTTCGTCACCTGGAAACCGGACGATACCGGAACCGGGGCGGGCAGTGCCGCCCTGGATCGCGATGCCATCTCGGCGGCCATCATGGAGGCGGGGATGGTGATGGTCCTGCACCGTGGCGGCATGCGCAGGGAAGAGTGCATGACCCTTCTCTCGGCCCGGCGCACGCTGAACGATATTCTATCGGACCGGATACAGGTGCTGTACCGGATGATGCACGAGCAGCCCACGGACCGGATGTCCGAGGGGATGCTCTTTATCGCAATCCTTGCAGCCGCCCTCCGGTGGCGCCTCGAAGTGCTCCTCCCCCGGATAAAGGGACGGGCCGGGACATCCATCGATACCCTGATGGGTGCCCTCTGCACGATAACCGTGACCGCCGGACCCGGGCGCAGGAGGAAACCGGGCGGCGCGGTGAGGGGACAGCGATCCATTCTCGCGGCCCTGAACTGCATGCCCGAGAATGCGATCCCCGGCTGCTCCCCGCTTCCGGAAGATTCGTCCGAGGAGCCGGAACCGGTACAGGATGATGAGAATTCTGACGGGAGTGACACCGGAATTCCGGACGATGAGTCCCAGCCATAACACCGGGAAGCGCCGGAATACATAGCCCGGGATTTCGACGGCGCGTGCCTGCCAATCATGCCGATATATCAGTCATCGGGATCCGTTGCCCGGAGCCGGGAACGACCGGTTCCGGAGTAATCTTCCGAATGATATCCGAAGAGGAATGAGAATAACTCCCAGGGTTCTGCCAACCCGTCATGAGTGAGCGGGCACATCCGGCAACCGGTTGATAAAAATACCCCCGGTTGTCCGAAAACCGGATCCGGATTTATACAGACTCCGGAAAAATACCGAACCCGGAACAACGGAAAAAGTCCGCAGCAGGTAACCGGATGATTCCTCCGATGCTTCCGGTCGTCCGGAAGTCAGTACAGCCACACGGATACCAGAGTAAATCGGTAAAGCGGGAGATGAGAATTATCAGGGAGTCCGGACCGGACCCCGTGAAAGAAAGAGAAGCGGTGTTACTCGGCCCTTGTCCAGACCGGGCAACAGCCCTTGGTTTTCGACCTGAGCCGGCGGGGGGTCAGGGGGCTGCCTCCCATGTTCCGGCATCGGGGGAAATCGTACTCGGTTTTCGGCATGTATCCGCCGCATGTGTCACATAAACGTTCCTGGACCATAGTTTTCAGTTAGCAAGGTTTTCATGATAGGTAAAAGAAGTTTTTGTTTTGGATCGATCCTGGCATCGCAGGATTTTTACCCGCAGGCCGGGAAACATGACAAAGGGACGGGCATTTCCCATCAGGCATCGCGGGGTATCCCGGATGATTCCTTTCAGGAGGTCCCGACATCAGCAGTACGGCCTGCAGCTTCCCGTGCCCTCTCCCGCCCGATCTCCCTGCATCTCGCCACGCCGGCCTGCATCGCATCCGTGAGCGACGATCCGGATCTGACACTCCCCACGACCGCTTCCGTGATCCCGCCTTTCGTACTCATCTTTGCGATATAACGCTCCCGCTCTTCATCCGATCCGAACGCAGGAAGCACGTCCCGTACCCAGGGGATCAGTTCCCCGATAAGGGGAAAATTCCTGGCAAGATCCGGAATTTCCGATTCTGGGTCTCTTCCCTCTGCCCGGGCTGCAAGGATTGCGGGCGGAAGGCAGACCCCGGTCGTGAATATGTCCATCGCATCTTCGTCCGGAAGCTCCTGTAACCGGAATCCTGCCGACCGCAGGAGATGCGAAAGCATGGCGTCCCCCGGATACACCGCCGCGATTCCTTTTCCATCCAGGATCGTGTCCGGGCCGCAGGGCATCATCCGCACCACGTGAGCGCCCCACCGGTCCGCGAGCAGGTCCCGGGGAATTGCAGCCATGCAGGATACGATGCAGCCGTCCCGGGGAAAGGGAAGGCCGTCGAGCGATCCGGCCGACTGGGGCCGGACCGTGATGAAAATCACCTGCGATGCCCGGCAGATCTCCCGGTTATCCGAGACATTCGCTGCAAGGCCCGCCCCCCGGATCGCATCGCGTGTCGCGGGGTTCCCGGCATGCGAGATCCGGAGACGATCATCCGGAACCCCGTGGTCCCGGAACATCCGGGCCAGGGTCCGGCCGAGATGCCCTGCGCCGATGATGCCGATTGCCGGGGATGTCATCTGAAAAGAGTATCGGGTCCGGAAGGTATAGGCATGCCGGTACCTGAAATCTGCATCATCCCGGCCGGAGCTGCCCGATAGTATCCGAGGCAACGGAACCGTTCCGGATGGTGATTATCCGGAACTGGCCGGTCCTTGCCACCTGGTCCGCATCATAGAAGGCAACGATGCCCGCCGCATAGGTCCCGTCGGGAAGCGTCGCATACCGTAGTGTGATGTCCGGGCCTGCGCTGACAGTCCCGAGAAAATATTCCCCCCCGGTTTTCGCGGCCAGGCCAAAGCCGTCGGTATAACTTGTCACCAGCGATTCATTCCCGAACGATTCCCGGCTCTCGCCGAAGAGCACATCCCCGTCGTCCGTGGGATACCAGGGAACGATGGTGAATTCGTTCCGGCCCGTGCTGGTATTCGCAAACGCAACAAGGGTCGCATTCGTGCTCTCCCCGTTTTCCCGGTACGAGATCCAGGAATAATAGATATTGGACCCGCCTTCCGTCACCCCATCGTATTCCATACCCAGGAGAAGGACATTTGCGGTATCAGGAGTCCCCGACAGGAAACGCAGGAGCTGATCCCAGGGCGAAGTCGGGGCGGAACTGTTCCCGGAGAGGAAATACCAGCGGCCGTCCCATCCCGGGATCCGGTAGAGTCCGTCCCCGCCGGGGGCAATTGGCTGCGATCCGATGAACAGGGCATCTGAACCGTTCACCAGGTAGTATTCCGTGTATACTTCCGCATCGTCATACGGGTCCGACAGCGTGAAGGAACCGTTCCCTTTCGCGATAAATCCGGGTGCCGAAAGGACCGGCCCTTTTTTCGCCAGGGACTTTCCATCCCCGGTCTCATCCGTCTCCCCATCCGATGCCGCACCTTCGGAAGCCGCGCCGGTTCCGGTATCACCCTTCTGGGACGCAATCACCATATTCCGGAAAAAGGCATCCCAGTGCGGGGCGATCTTCACGCTTTCCCCGTAGCTGTCGTACTTTTCGAGAGTCATCGAATCCGGGGACGCTATCGAAATTCCGTATACCGGTCTGCTGTATTCGTTATGCCGTTCGTACAGGACTGCCTTCCGGATGAGATCCCGCGTCTTCTCCAGTTCCGGCAGGAGCTCGGGCCGTTTCTTCCCGATATTGTCGAGCAGGGACACAAGGTCTACCGAAGTTCCGGTATCGCTTCCTGTTACCCCGAGCCGGACAGCATCATTGAATGCGCCTTTGAGATCGTGCAGTCCTTCGTCCGTCTCGCTGATGGGCGTCAGTTTTTCGCCCAGCCCGTCAAGGCTTTCCTGGATTTCCGGGATCTGCGATACATCGATCACCGACATGGTCAGGACCTTTTTTCCCGCATCTCCCGCAAAATACAGCTCTGCGATCTTCTTATTGAGTGCCAGGGAGTCCATGCCGGGATCCTTTATGAGTTCCGGGATGATGCCGGAATACTCGTAGCTGCCCCGCTGGATCTCTTCGGACCCGAGCATCATCCCGGTATAGGGCCGTACCGTTTTTGCGACCTCGATCGATCCCATGAGGCAGGCATCGAACATGATGGGATCGTAACTGGTTTCCGACTGTTTCAGCGCTGAATCGATATCCCCCATCTGGAGCGAGTTCGAAGTCACCTCGTCGACACCGATACCGTCGTACGAGTTCCCGTGATCGGAGATGATAAGGATCGTCCGGTCAGCGGTGCGGATTCCCTTTGCCACGCGCAGGAATGCTGCAAGGCTCTCTTCCGATCCCATGTCTGCCCGGGGATCGGAATAGGCATAGTCACCGCTGTTCCCGAATGTCCCGTCCTGTGCATCGTTCGTCAGCTGCTCGATCGTTGCAATTTTCATCCCCCGCCAGCCTTCCTTATCCGCTCCCCCGAATGCCACGATGATATCGAGGTCCTGGGACTGCGCATCCTGGTACGCGCCCGATATTGCCAGGAGGTCGTCGGTTGCTGTCGCGCTTCCGGATTCAAGGTCGCTCCCGACAAGGTAGAGGAGCACCTGGGTTTTTTCCGCGTCCCCATCCGCCGCAGCGCAGGCAGGGATTCCGATGACGGTCGCAAGGACAAGGAGGATAAGGACTGGGACAAGGGGCCGGAGAGCCCGGATACCTGAGCGATTCATGATAATTGCCCGGAGATTTTGCACCTTATCGTGGATCTTAGTCCCTATAAATGATCCGGGTTTGCATGCGGGCGCCGGGCGATGGAGGCGGCATCCGGGAAAGAAAAGCGTATGCCACCCGATGAGGAAAGGCCGGATCCCGCGTGCGGATCGGCCCGAGAGGGAACGTCGCATTCCGCTGCCGGAATCTCCCCGGCCACCCGGGAAAAACCGGTTACTCCTGCCCGATCATCAGCAGTTTTTTCACCGAGATTATCCAGAGTTTTTTCGTCTCCTCGCGATCCGCACCCAGAAAGATTCTCGCGCCCATGCCGATTGAGATCGAGACCACTTCGAGCGTCGCCGCATGCAGGTCGATATCCCGGGAAATCAATCCACTCTCCCGGAGAGCCCGGATCTCGTTTTCGATAATCGCGGTATTGCGCCCGAGCATCTCTTCGATCATCTTCCGGACGGCCGGGTCGCGGGAGGAGATCGATACCAGTTCGGCAAAGACCGGGATATTCGGGGAAACCATCCGGAAGAGCTGGTCAACGAGACGGCAGAGGACCGTATCGGGATCGCCTTCGGTATGGGAAAATTCCATCGCTTCCCGGATCATCTTCGAGATCCCGATGAGGACTTCGTTGAAGAGCTCCTCCTTGTTCTGGAAATAGACGTAGAGTGCCCCCTTCGTAACGCCGACCTCTTTTGCGACATCCTCCATGGTCATGGTCTGGTACCCGTTCCGTATTGCGACGGTCATTGCCGCCTGGACAATCTTTTTTTTAGCCTCTTCCTTGTATTTGGGGAATATTTTCGGCATTCTTTTTTCACCACGCTGTTTTCCGGTCCGGGTTAAACCGGTTCTTCGTATCTGGTACTCATTACCCCGGAAAAAGCTGCAGTCACGATCAGCCGGTCGTACACGGCAATCGTTGCTGCAGCAGGACTTACCATTACCCCGTACTTCATCTGCAGATATCCGATATCCCGGGAAATTCGTCCCTGTCACCGGGGAGGGTATCGGGGGATTTCCGAAAGAGATCCGGACTGATAGTACCGAATTGTTGGGAACGAAGGGAACTGAGATCGCGGTGATTCTTCCACAACAATAATTCCATCAAGGCATGGCTCCCTGATTATCCCCATATGGAGGGTTCCGGTCAGGCAGGTATGGCGTTCCCGATATCGGATGAACCGCGTCAGTCATGTCGGGTACCAGGATCTCCCTCCTGATTTTCCGGGGCGTTTGCGTTTGTCTGCGTAAGTACTATCAGGTCCACGAGAGCTGATACCTGTCGCATGATATTGTCATTTTTTATGAGATATCCGGACACTCCGGCAAGCTCGGACCGGTATGCCACTTCGTTATCTTCCAATCCGGTAAAAATGATAAAGGGTGCCGTGACTCCCCGGTCCCTCAGGATTTTCAAGAGTTCGATCCCATTCATTCCCGGCAGAGTATACTCAGACACGATCACGTCAACGGGATGATGTTCAGTCCAGGCAATTGCTTCTTCCGGGGAGGACAGCGGATGCACACGGACGCGTCCGCACCGTTCGCACAACCGTGACACCCTCATTGCGAGGTAAGGATCATCATCAACGTAAACGACAGAGATCATATCATCTTACCTTTCAGGATTCTACTTTCCCTCTTTCTCAATTCGTTCGACATCCAGGAGACCGTCCCGGATGAAAATAATCCGATCGAAGTATTCCATGTGCCAAGGCTCGTGGGAAACCATCACAATCGTCTGCCCGAGCTCCCTGTTCACGGCCTGGAAAAGCTCGAGAATCGTCCGCGAGTTCTCGGTATCCAGGTTCGCACACGGCTCGTCGGCAAATACAATCGTCGGCGTATTCACGAGCGCCCGTGCTATGGAGACGCGCTGCTGTTCGCCACCGGATAACTCGTAAACCAGGTGATCCACCCGTTTTTCCAGTCCGACTTTTTTGAGAACATTCGCAGCAGCTGAATAGCAGTCATCAATTGGTTTTCCCTGCATAATTGCCGGGATGGCCACATTTTCCAGGACTGTAAGGTCGGTCACAAGGGCGTAATCCTGGAAGACATAGCCGAGATGCATAAGCCGGAAATGCGTGCGGTCTTCATGCGGAAGCATACTGTCATGCAGTGCCGAGACATCCGTACCTCCGATCAGAATCGTCCCCGAACTGGGAGTATCCAGGAGACCCAGAAGGTGGAGCAGGGTGGATTTCCCGCTCCCCGAGGGTCCCATGATCCCGACGAATTCCCCTTTCTGTATGGAAAGGGAGACTCCCCGCAAGGCAGGAACCTCGATTTTTCCCAGGAGGTATATCTTTTTCAGGTTTTCTACCTCGATCATCCCTATCCCCTCATGGCATCCAGGATCTCTTCTTCCGCAACCTGCCAGGCGGGAATGTACCCGGATATCATGGAAACCACGTACAGGCAGACCATGCTGAATGCAAGACCCGAATAATCGATAATCGGCTGGATGTACCCCATCGGGAATTTTATCGGGTTGAGAGTAAGAATACCCGAAATACCGTACAGCATCAGGACCCCCACGGCAGCTCCGCAGCTGCATAAAAACATCACCTGGAGAAGATAACTCCCGACAATAATCTGCGGCCGGATACCGATCGCTTTCAGGATCCCGATCTGCTTGCGCCGGTTGATGATGTTGATGAAGGTGATAATGAAGACGACAACGCTCGCAACGACCAGGGAGACGACGGTCATGATCCGGTTGAGAAGCTGGAAACTGTTGATGGCATCTCCTAAAATTCCCTTTCCCTTCTCGCTCCAGGTCTTGATCGGTTCCTGGACACCGTACTCAAGGAGGGTGTTTTTCAATTCCGCGGCATTATCCGAACTCGTGCCTTTGACAAGAACCGCTGTTGCTTCTCCCTCTGTGCCCATCACGGAATCCATCTCTTTTCTGGAAATGAAGGCAGAAGAATCGATCAGGACGCCCTCGGTCTCGAAGATCCCCTTCACCCGGTACGTCTTTACCACGCCGTTCCCGTATGCAACATCGACCATATCCCCGACTTTCACCCCGCCAAGGGAGGGGACTTTATCATCCGCCTCATCGGTATTTCCTGCAATAAGTACCCCGATCAGGATCTGACCGGTGTCGCCCTTTGAGAGGAAATCCCCATCGACGAGCTTCCGGTTATATTGCGTTACGGTCTTTTCGTCATCCGGATCGAATGCGGTCAGGGATTGTGACAGAAATTTCCCGTTTTTCGGGTTCGTTATGGTAACCCCGGTGCTGAAACGCGACGAGACACCGGTGACCCCCGGCACCTGTTCGAGCCGGTGAGTGAGGGAATCGGCGTTTTCGATCACGGTCTTTTTGTCTTTCGGCTCTATGGTAAGGTCGCCGTACTGGTACGTGATCATCTGCTGGTTGTACGCGTACACGACGCCCCCGATGATCATGGACAGGAAATTCATCAGCACTACGACAAGCGCAATGATCAGGATGGTGAGAACCAGCGTCCCGCGGTTCCCGCGACGGATAGCCCGGGCCGCGAGATACAGGGATACGAAATATCCCCGGCTTTTCATGCGTCTTCCTTCTTCCTGATGCGCAGGAACCAGAAAGCCGCTCCTGCGATTGCGGCTGCAATGATAAGTCCGGCTGCTGCAACGATCATCGTGTTGGATTCGCTGACGGTAATCGTTGCATTCTCGGTGAGTGTATGCGAGCCGTAATCATCATCATACGTCAGGTTTACGCTCACCGGGATCTCCCCGCTCTGTACGGGTTTTACATAGAAGATTGCCGGGCCGTCGCTGTCTTTATCGATCGAACCGATGAACGATTCCTTGGTCCCCGAGAGCGGTGTCGTGAGCACCGCTTTTACCGATGTCGCACGATCGGTCCCGGTATTCTCTATTCTGAGCGTGAGCGTTACCGCTTCGCCCGGTTTCGGACGGACCGGATCCATGGTCAGGGATTTTATGGCAATCTTTGCTTTCCCCCTGATCGGGATTCCGATATGTTCCATGAGCGTATTTCTGGCCCCGTCGGCATTTGCGTAATCGATGGTTACCGGAACCGAGGTAAGGCCGAGCGTCGCTTCCTTGTCGGAGCTGAACGCAAGATTGAATGTGATATTCTCTCCCGGGTCCAGGTGATCGAGATGATAGTTGGCCGGGCTTTTGAGGGAGACGGACGTGAACGTGGTATTGAGTGCAAGGAAAATATCATCGGCTCTCCCGACCCCGTCATTCCTCAGCTGGATTGCTGCGTTAAAATCATTGCCGGGATCTACACTTCCCGGCGTTGTTTTCATGAGCGAGAGGTCCGGTTTTTTCTGGAGCGAGATCCGGGTATTGACATTGACGGGAACCGGGTACCTCGTGCTGGTGCCGTCGCCGATCCCTGTTCCGGTGTCTATCCAGAGCTCAGGGAAGTACATGCCTTCTTTTTCAGGGGCACGGATCAGCACGGTTATCGGCAGGGTCTGGCCAGGACCCAGATCCCCCACCCGGTCGAAATCAGCGGTCAGGATGGTTATACCGTTTCCCTCGACATGGATATTCCTGATATAGACCGGAATTGCGGTACTGGTCGTACTGGCAAACCCAACCCCGGTCGCAACACCGGAGGACGCCTGTTCCTGGGCGCTCTGGTCAGTACTCTTCAGCGTGAAACTGAGCGTTCCCGTATCCCCGGGCATCATGACTGCCGGACTCACCGTATAGTTTGCGATCATCACGGTGGGAGTACCCGCCATTGCAGGGATCGCAGACACGCACCAGATCGCGATAATGAGAAGTGATGTTACGGAAAGATGACGGGGTTGTATTGAGAAATCATTTCTGCGATACCCGCCATTTACCCGGGACTGCGGAACCCTTCCGGGCATTTTCTCCTGAGGGGTAACCGGCTTGTTCCTCATCAAGTTTCAGACCTCCTGATATGCATTGCTCAATCACATTCCATTTGTTTATTATACTAAACAACTGTTTTCATAAATAAAGTTATGGTCACATCAATAAAATAAAGTTCAGAGAAACGGTGCGGGAGATGCCCGATGATGCAGGGATATAAAAGAAAATCCTGAAACTTGTACAGTCCCGAAAGTATTTCCTATAACAGACGTTGAATCGAAGACAAATTCAACGATGAAGTTGAAGAAGAAGGTACGATGGATAATCCGCGAGAAAGAAAAGGGAGAATCGTCCGGTGTAATAGCGAAGATCCAGCAGATAACGAGAAGACGAGTGGATCAACTGTGGAAACAGTATCGTGAAACCGGAATAATCCCAATAATCGGAGAGACCATAGGTCGACCGAAAAAACCGGTAATTGTTGAGGAATCACAAGTGATAGATGAAGCGTACCGACAATTTCGGTAGGGAGCGAGGATGCTGGAGAAACTTATTCGGCAGGTGTATGCCCTAATTATTTCTCATAACCGGGTACACAGATACCTGATGGACCGGGGCCTCGCCAGAGCTGAAGCATCAAAACGAAAACAGCGGAAATGGGTACGGTATGAACGAGCTCACAGCATGTCAGCCGGACACATTGATTGGTATGAAGATGCAATCAGCGGACTCAAGATATGTGCGGTCCTGGACGATTCCTCACGAAAGATCCTGGCAATCGATGAGTTTGCCACCATCAACACGGAAAATACCATCGCCGTTGTTGAACGAGCAATTCAGGAATATGGACCGATCTGCCCACTTCGTGAACTGATTATGGATCATGGCAGTGAGTTCGGCGCTCATCGGAGAGACGAAAACGGAGATTGGGATAGTGAATTCAAACAATATCTCGAAATTCAGGATATCCGACCGATTCTTGCACGGGTAAAACATCCCCAGACAAACGGGAAAATTGAGAAATGGTTCGATACCTATAAACGGTTCCGATATGAGTTTGCGTCTCTTGACGAATTCATCGTCTGGTACAATAACCGACCTCACGGCAGCCTGGATTTCGATAATCTGGAATCTCCGGAACTCGCGTTCTGGAGAAGATTGCCCCAAGAAGCTATCCTCGGTATCGGTATCAGATTTTTTGGTTGGTGAGTTGATGAAACATTCACGTTCCCCTAAACAAAGATCAATGAGAAATTATTTCTGGACTGTACAACATATGATTGACTATGTAGTTAGTTATAGGTAGATTAGAGGAGTTTTTATCCTGAATAAGAAAAATGCCATGGAAACAAAAGCAAGAATACTCGCAGTATCTGAAAATCTTTTCTCCGAAGTGGGCTTTGACAATGCCAGAGTGGATGATATTGCAAAAGGATCTGGTGTAAATAAAGCTCTTATATATTATTATTTTACCAGTAAGGAGGAAATCCTGGAAACACTGTTTGCTTCTTTGATTGATGATGTAAAAAAAATTTTAATAAAAAGTGTAGAAAATACCCCGGACATTAGCCAGGGTGATAATTATCGGCAGTTGTTTAATCAATATATTCATTTTGTGGCGGAGAAAAGAAAAATTATTAAGATTGCCATTGCCGAGTCAACTAAGACATCATCAAATCTTTCCGTTGTTATGGAACTTGGAAATCTGATTATTAACGCAGAGATTGAAAATATCCGTAATGCCTATAAAAGAAAAGGGCTGAAATTTCCCCGTGATATGCAGGAACTGCTGGTAACAGAATTTTTCACGGGTTTAATGCCCCTATTCAGCTATGCGATCTATAAAGACGATTGGGAAAAATTCTACAATATTACCGAGGAAGAATTGCAAGAGAAATTGTATCGATCATTTAAAAAGACACATCTCGCAGCTCACATGTAAAATACGGGTTTTTTTGCTCTGGAGAACTTATGTATTGTCTTAAAAAAAGGTTTGCTTCCCCAAGATTTACCATTTTTTCCGGCGTTTTTTCAATGGAGAAAAAAATCAGAGAATTACCACAACTGAAAATTACGGACTACAGATGATTTCGGGTTTGTAATCGAAGACCTCTTCGTTTAGCCACTCAAATATTACATCCATTCCGCGTGTGATATTATCCAATTGGCAATGGTCATTGCTTCCATCTTCTTTTAAGGTAAATATATGCATTTTTTTCGTTGTTGAAGAGATTCCGTCAATGAATTCCTTAGCCTGTTCGTGCATTGCCTCTCCTTCCTCCTCACCGACTAACGCCAATGCCGGACACGTGATTTTGTAAAGATCGTTATAAATATTCGAGTTTTTTACCTCTTCGGAATGCATATAATCTGCAAGAGTTTTTCCTTTCATACCCCATGTCCACAGCTGGTACTCGATAAACGCTTTTTTAACCGGGTACGCCGCCAGCAGATTATTAAAAATTGCCAGGGCTTCCTTTTCGGAACGACCCTCAAGAACATTCAGGATTGGACCGAAAGCTGCTTGAGATATCCTGTAGAGATCAACAATTGGGCTGTCGGGTATTACGGCTTTGAGGCGTTTTTCATGAATGGCCACCTGGCTTACAACATAGCCACCGTAACTCCAGCCGGAAAGGGCTATTCTTTCATCAACCCCCTGGAGAGTTTGTAGAAAATCTATGGCTACCTTAAAGGCATCCTCATAATGAGCCCGCTTGACAAGGTTCGGATGATGATGAACGCATCCGCGATGACCGGGATATTCGAACGTGAAAAAGTTATAACCATTCCGTATCGTGGCGGGCCCTGTCAGATATACAACCTCTTCCCCTAGGGAGTCGCTGCCGCCAACAAGGATCACTGTGGGACGTTTTGTATCGGAATTATCCGGACGCCAGAAATATCCCGGCATAAATTTATCCTTGTAAGGAATTTCAATATACTGCATCGGCGGATTGAATAATGGACAGGATTTTTGAAAAACTTTGACACTCTTGGACCAGATTTCAAAATGTCGCGGATTGAATGGAGACGTGCCGTACTCCGCTGTTCGGTAATAATTACAGGCCCGCCAGTAACCGTATCGCGCCGCAAGGGGATGTCCATTCTTCAGGGCTTTGTCTGCCTGCCTTTCAACACGAGTACCCAGATCTTCCCATGTTTTGATCCAGCTTCAGTACTTCTCTAAATTTACCTCCCTGAACTGTGGATAGTCAACAACGGTACCAAACCCCAGTCAACTCAACCGTCGGAGAACGGCCACAAACGTGATAGGTTTGAGAGTATTCCGGATCCCTTCCC
>Ga0209749_1000294_pt1 | contig 76408 bp, 55 predicted proteins | sample EPASupsiteSAE347_FD_187267 | JGI IMG/M metagenome (GOLD analysis project Ga0209749, IMG submission 187267) | Bioremediated contaminated groundwater from EPA Superfund site, New Mexico - Sample SAE3-47 (SPAdes) (version 2) | ecosystem: Environmental > Aquatic > Deep subsurface > Groundwater >... | reverse complement strand
TCTTCATGACCTGCCTCCTTGGTTGTGGCTCTGTGCCGTATTGGTTTCTTGCTCTATAGCATAACCCACGTTTGCAAGCTTGGCAGGTCTTTTTTGCTCCTCTAGTTAACAACCATTATGTCTTGTTCTTGCTTTGTCAAACATCTCCACGTTCTTCAAACGAAGGATGGCGGTTGCATTGCCGGATCATGCCGCTTTGATGCGAACTTTGGTTCCTTTGGCTTTGGCCTGCGCGTTTTTCGGAATGGTGATGTTCAGGACGCCGTTTTTGAAGCTGGCTTCCGCTTTATCGGCTTCCGTCTCCACGGCCAGAGGAATCGTCCGGTTGAACGATCCGTAGGATCGTTCCATGTAATAATAATTTTTCCCCTTGTCTTCCTTTTCTTCTTTCTTTTCTCCTTTGATGGTTACGGCATCGTTGGTTACCGTGACTTCAATATCTTTTTCCTCCACGCCGGGAAGTTCCGCGCGAATCGTAAAATCCTTGTCGCTTTCCTTAACGTCGATGGACGGCGAAAAAGCGCCGAATCCGCCGGCTGTCAGCGCGCGTGGTGCGACGTCAAATCCGGAGAAAAAATCATCAAACAAACTATTCATCTGGCGCTGTAAAGAATGGAAGGGATGATCGTCAGATCTTCCCGCAGGTCGCGCTGCTGTCGGCAATAGATTTTTAATCTTCATCATCATATCCTCCTTTCTCGTAGTTTGTAGCTCGTAGCTCATAGTTCATAGGCCGTTGAACCCCTGAACCCTTTCTTACGCCGCTTTTATTGCGATTTTTTTCGGTTTAACTTTTTCCGCCTTTGGCAGTTCCAGTCGCAAGACGCCGTTTCTAACCGTTGCGACGATTTTATCGCGGTCGATTTCATCCGACAGCGTAAACACCCTTTCATAGTCTCCGATTTCATATTCCGAATACATCATCGTTGCGTCCTTGATCCGGCCGTTTTCCACACGCCCGGTAATGGTCAAAACATTTTTCTCCAGTTCAATATCCACCGTCTTTTCATCAACCCCCGGCATGTCGGCCAGCAAAAAGAGGGAATCCTTATTTTCATAGATATCGACGCGCGGCACGAACGTTTTAACATTGCGGATGCGTTCCGTGGCCGAGACGTTTTCTGTTTTCTGAATATCTTTTTCCATCATGGAATCAAACCTCCTTTCCGTTTATTTAATCTTAATTTTTTTCGGTAAATCTTCTTTCATTCCGGGTAACGTGATCATTAAGATGCCTTTTTCGTATCGGGCTTCAACGGCTTGCGCATCAACCTGAAAAGGCAGTTGAATATTGCGTTTGAAATGCCCGATGCCTCTTTCCTGACGCAGATAGGTTTCGCCCTCAGCGAAGGTTTCCCGCAAAGCAGCGCCCGCAATGCTTAGCGTTTCACCGGATACGGAAATATCCATTTTCTCTGGATCGATTCCGGGAAGCTCCGCGGTAACTACGGCGGTTCCACTCTTTTCCCAGATATTGACCGCGGGATATTCCTGGGGGGGCTTTTGTCCAATGCTGGAAAAAAGCCGGTTCATTTCTCGCTGCAGGTTTAACATTTCCGGCATTGTGTCGGAAAATCTTCGAAGTCTCCACAAACTTGGGTTGAACATGAACTTTCCTCCTTTCATAAATATAATTACTGTAAGCATTTGCTCTTATTGCTTATTTTCCTCTTGCGAACAAAATATATGAATGAAAATTGTGTTGTCAAGAGGGGTGGCGGTCCCGCTCTTGCCGTGTGATAAACCATGGGAAAAGGGGACAAAAATCGGCCTGACGCCCTTGACACGCCATATCCCCGTTCTTATATTAGGCCCGCTTTAAGCAGTGGTTTTTAAAAGGAACTGAGGATAAATCGACATGAAAGATCACGTGGTCAAATTATTTAAGGAAAGCTGCCGGGTCAAGGAGGCTTTTCTCAATGACAATCTCGGCAAACTGGTGAAGGTTATTGAAGTTTTGACTGCTGCTTTGAAAGCCGGCAACAAAATTATGATTTTCGGCAATGGTGGTTCCGCGGCGGATGCGCAGCATATTGCAGCGGAATTTGTCAACAGGTTCATCATTGAAAGACCGCCGCTGCCGGCGATTGCCTTGACGACGGATACATCCGTGATTACCAGTATCGGCAACGATTACGATTTCTCGGAAATATTTGCCAAGCAAATTCGGGCGCTGGGGCAGGAAGGCGATGTGGCCTGGGGCATCAGCACCAGCGGTAATTCGCCCAATGTTCTCAAGGGATTGGAGATGGCCAAAAAGTTGGGGATGATCACGCTGGCTTTGACCGGCAAGGATGGCGGTCCGATTGCCCAAATGGCTGATTTTTCTCTGAATGTGTCCGCCAGCAGCACGGCTCGCATTCAGGAAACGCATATTACGGCAGGTCACGTAATTTGCGAGTTGGTGGATATTAAATTATTCCAGAAACCGGATTTAAAATAAAAGCGGCAGGTGGGGAGTGAAAACGAAAAAAGATCATCCTGAAAAAAAAATAGAGGTGAACGATTCTGAATCGGTTGAACCCCGGAAGGAAGCAGCCGTCCCGGAGCATGATGAATTAAATGATGTAACGGAAGCGCTGGCCGTCAAAGCGAAAGAAGCTCAGGATAATTACGAACGTTATCTGCGGGCGGTGGCCGAACTGGACAACTACAAAAAACGGGCGGCAAGGGAAAAAGCGGATATTATTAAATACGGCAAAGAGGAGTTGATTAAGGATATTCTGCCTTTTCTGGACAGTCTGGATCGCGCGCTTGAGCATGCGGACGCAAGCGATGCGCAGGCCTTCAAGGAAGGGATGGCGCTGATTCAGGACCAGCTTTTGTGCTGTCTGAAAAAACACGGTGTGGAAAGAATCGAAAGCGCGGGAGCGGATTTTGATCCCAGGTTTCACGAGGCGTTGATGCAGATGGACAGCGCGGACCATCAGGACAATCAGGTGGTCAGTGAGATGGAGAAGGGTTATTTGCTCAACGGCAGACTGATGAGGCCGTCGAGAGTTTGCGTATGCAAGAAAACTAAAGAAAATAACGGATGTGAAATAAATGAGGCCAATGGAGAATAAGGAGGAATAAGATGGGAAAGATTATCGGAATAGATTTAGGAACAACCAACTCGTGCGTGGCGATTATGGAAGGCGGCGATCCCACTGTTATTGCCAATCAGGAAGGCAACCGCACCACGCCGTCCGTTGTGGCCATTACGGAAAGCGGTGAGCGTCTGGTGGGCCAGGTGGCCAAAAGACAGGCGATTACCAATTCGGAAAATACCGTTTACGCCGTCAAAAGAATGATCGGCAGAAAATACAGCTCCAGGGAAATTCAGGCCGACGTGAAGATCTCCGCCTACAAGATCACCGAAGCGCCCAATGGCGACGCGCAGGTGACCGTGAGGAACAAGAATTATTCTCCGGCGGAAATTTCCGCGATGATTCTGACGAAGATGAAGCAGACCGCGGAAGACTATCTGGGCGAAAAAGTATCGGATGCCGTTATTACGGTTCCGGCCTACTTTAACGACTCGCAGCGTCAGGCGACCAAAGACGCGGGCAAGATTGCCGGTCTGAATGTTTTGCGTATCATCAATGAACCGACCGCCGCGGCATTGGCCTATGGCCTCGATAAAAAGAAGGATGAAAAAGTTGCCGTGTTCGATCTGGGCGGCGGCACCTTTGATATTTCCATTCTGGAACTGGGTGAGGGCGTTTTCGAAGTGAAATCCACCAACGGCGATACGCATCTGGGCGGTGAAGACTTCGACCAGCGCGTCATGGATTATCTGGTTGCCGAATTCAAGAAAGACCAGGGCATTGACCTGCGCGCCGACAAAATGGCGCTGCAGCGCCTGAAAGAGGCGGCGGAAAAGGCGAAGATGGAACTTTCCACAACGATGGAAACGGACATCAACCTGCCGTTTATCACGGCGGACGCGTCCGGGCCCAAACATATGAACATCAAGCTTTCGCGCGCCAAGCTGGAATCGCTGGTGGAAGACCTTATTGATAAAGTTATTGGCCCCTGCCAGACCGCGCTGAAAGATGCCGGAATGTCCGCCAAGGATGTTGATGAGGTCATTCTGGTTGGCGGGATGACGCGTATGCCGCGCGTTCAGCAAAAGGTGAAGGATATTTTCAGCAAAGAACCGCACAAGGGAGTCAATCCGGATGAAGTCGTGGCGATTGGCGCGGCCATTCAGGGCGGCGTGCTGGCGGGAGATGTCAAAGATGTTCTCCTGCTGGATGTGACGCCGCTTTCACTGGGCATCGAAACCCTGGGCGGCGTGATGACGCGTCTCATTGAGAAGAACACGACGATTCCGAGCAAGAAAAGTCAGATTTTCTCGACGGCCGCGGACAATCAGCCTGCCGTGAGCATTCATGTTCTGCAGGGTGAACGTCAGATGGCCGGGGACAACCGGACGCTGGGGCGTTTTGAACTGGTGGGCATTCCGCCCGCGCCGCGCGGTATTCCGCAGGTTGAAGTGACTTTTGATATTGACGCCAACGGCATCGTGCACGTCAACGCCAAAGACCTGGGTACGGGCAAGGAACAGAGCATTAAGATTACGGCCTCCAGCGGTTTGAGCGAAGCGGAAATTGAAAAACTGGTCAAAGACGCGGAGATGCACGCGGAAGAAGACAAACGCCGCAAGGAACTGATCGAAGCCAGAAACCACGCCGACTCGCTGGTGTATTCCGTTGAAAAGAATATCAAGGAATTCGGCGATAAGGTGGATGCGGCGGAAAAATCCAAAATCGAAGAGGCCATCGCCAAAGTGAAAAAAGCGCTGGAAGGCGATGATCTGGAAGCGATCAAAAAATCTCAGGACGACCTGATGACTGTGTCGCATAAACTGGCGGAAGCCATGTATGCCAAGACAGCCGGTGGTCCTGGTGGTCCCGGAGGTCCGGATGCGGCAGGTGGCGCGCAGCCAGGCGCCGATCAGGCTTCCGGTAAAAAAGATGATGACGTCGTGGATGCGGATTTTGAAGAAGTGAAAAAGTAAATGATTCATGTCCGGAGCCCGAAACCGTAAGATGCGGTTTCGGGCTTTTTTTATATTGACCTGTCCTGAAAATTATTGTTACAATCTGAAAAAGACGAAATGAAATTGATGGACTTAATCAAGAAACCTGCCTGGAAAAACAATATTTTGCGAGCGGCGCCTTTTCTTGCCGTATTTTTAATTTTCATTAAGCTCCCTGTTATGGATGTGACGGGACATCAGTTTCGATGCGCCTTCAACGTTGCCGCCGATGTTCATTCGTTTCAATCGAATTTAAGAACGCCCCATGCCGGTGAACATACATTGCCCTCCGCAGTCCGGGAGATGCTGGCGCTGCTCAGGAGCCGTCAGGTGGATTCTTATGACATCTCCGGGAAAATCATGAACAATCTCCTTCTTCATGAAAGAATTGTTGAGTCCGCCTGGCCGCGAAAAATGTTTCCTGAAAGCAACCATAAACTGATGTTTATTTCCGAACTTGACGGTTATGCTCACTGTAAAGAAGTGGATCGGAGAAAAGAGGTGGCGCTTGTTTTTTGTCGTTAGCGGCGCATCCATTTTTTTTCTTTTCGGCCTGGGGTATCTGGCGGCGAATGCCCTGTGTCTGAAGAATGATCATGCTCCGTTTGCGGAAAAATTCCCTTTGATCATGATTGCCGGTTTCCTCGTAAATCATCTGATATTATTGTTAAGTCAATCATTGAAATTAAGCTTATTGCTGGGAGTGATGATCGGCGGCTGCGGGCTTGCCTGGTTTTTGATGCGCTGGAAAAAAGAAATGATCAGCGACCGCCGCGGAGATTGGATTCCCATGGCGGCAATCGCATTGATTTTGTTGCTTCATTACCTTACGGTTCTTTACGCTCCGCTGGACGCCTGGGACTGGGATGCCCGTTCCATCTGGTTTTTCCACGCTAAAATGATCTGGTCGGCGGAATCAATCAATCTGAATGCCGGTTGGAATCATCCATCGGTGCAATTCTCTCATGTGGATTATCCAATGCTGGTTCCCGCATTAGCGGCCCAATTTTCTTATGCCCTTGGTTACTGGAACGAATATGCGCCGAAGTTCTCACTCTTTCTGCTTTTCCTTCCCGCCATATTCTGGATATTCAGTTTTTATTCCCGCCGCTTGAGTTTCTTGTTTCTTGTGCTGGTTTTTCCGTTTGGTTTCAAAATTCTGCTTTGGAACGGTTACCTGGACGGCTATATCGCTTTGTATGCGGCAATCTCCATGCTTCTTTTAGGGCGTTATTTTCAAGAGCAACGTTTCCTTGACCTGATGTCCGCGGTGAGTTGTCTTGCCCTTCTGAGCAACATGAAGAATGAAGGGATTCTCCTGGGATTGATCGGAGCGGCGGCTATCGCCGTAACGGGGATGCTGTCAACCACATTCAAATGGAACGAGTTCAAAAAACATTTAAACATATATCGCATGGGGTGGTTGATTGTCATGATGGCTCCATGTATCCTTTGGTCTGTTTTCTACCGGTATCAATGGCGCCTTGTAAATGATCTGCAGATTGGAACGGCGGACGCTCTTTTTCGCATGAGCAGTCGTTTTTTGGACGGGGTGTCCTTTCCCCTGATCCTGAAAGAGACGATGTTCCATCAGGAAAATTTTTTCCGGCCTTTAAGCTCTTCCGTCTGGCTGGCTTTCGCCTTGTTTTTCGCGGGTATCATATTGCTGACCATTTTCAAACGATATATCGTTGGTTGGATTCCTGCTTTGATGATGGCTGTCGCTTATTATGGTTGTGTTTTGGCGATTTATCTTATGACCCCGCATGATTTAATCTGGCATCTGGGCACATCGGTGCACAGAACGATGCTGACGGTCAGCAGTTGTATATTTGCCGGGACTTTTTTTGTTTTGAAGGAAATCGAAGATGCGACGGTTTAATCTTTTGTCCATGGTTGTCGCTGCTGATGCGGGAACCCGCCGTTTCCTCCTGAAGACAAAGGTTTTAATCGCAGTCGGTTGTGTTTTGCTGACGGGAGCAATATCGTTTTCAGGCGCGGACGCCGCGGACGGGAAGTCTGCCGTTTCCAATCATGCTTCCTGCTCCGTAATGCCGCTCATGAATAAAGATTTTTTCCCCGTTTTACTGCAAACGGTGGATGATGCCAAAAAAGAAATTTTTATTGCCGTTTTTTCCTTTAAAGCCGGCGTCCATCCCAACAGTCGGCCCGACTTGCTCCTGGAGCATTTGGGGCGCGCCGTCAAAAGAGGGGTTTCGGTCAAAGTGATTCTGGAAAACCCGGGGAACCACCAGGATAGCCTGTTCAGCCAAAATCTGAAAACAAAAGCCCTGCTGGAAGAAAAAGGCGTGAAAGTTTATCTGGACTCGCCGGCGAAAACAACGCATACAAAACTGGTTGTCGTGGATCAGCGTCTGGTGTTTATCGGGAGCCATAATTTTACGTCGTCAGCCCTGAAATACAATAATGAAATATCCGTTTTGATCGACAAACCCGATCTGGCGCAGAATGTCCGCAATTACATGTTAACAATTATCGAGGATGCAAAATGAAAAATGATCGCCTGTTGATGGCCGTATTTGTTTTATCTCTATTTATTTTTTTTATGGGTTTTGCGGAAGGCCATCCGGCGGCGCCTGAAGGCAAAACCGTTAAAAAAAATGCGTCATTGCCCCAGGTCAGGACACCGCAGACCGCCCCCGCGAAAATGAAATCGCCGGAGACGAAGCAGACGGGCATGGCGGCGCCGGCCATTCTCCCATCTCCTGTTCCGCTTAACCGCAATGCCGTCGGGTGTATTTTTCCCCTGTCCGGCCGCTTTGCGGATGCGGGAAACAAAGCGCTCGATGCGGTTTTGCTGTCGGCGAAGATATTCAATTCACGATCCGCCTCGCCGTGGGAAATTATTGTCGCCGATTCCGGGGAGACACCGGCGACAACCAAAGCAGCCGTCGCCTATCTGGCGGATGCGGCCAATGTCATGGCGATAGTCGCCCTTTCCGGTACGGCGGAAGCAACGGATGCCGCCCGTGAAGCCCAGAAGCGGCAAGTTCCGTTAATTTTAATTGCCTCCAGAGAAGGTGTGACCCAGGCCGGTGAATATGTGTTTCAGCATTTTTTAACGCCGACGCAGCAGATGGAAGCGTTGGCGAAGTACGCCGTGGATACATTGCATATTGCGGTTTTTTCCGTTCTTTATCCGCAGGATGATTATGGAGAGGAAATGGTTCGTCTTTTCCGGCGTGACGTGCAGAAACTGGGCGGCAAGGTGGTGAAAGCCGTTCCTTACGGCAAAACACAAATGGATTTTGCGGAACAAATGGAGAAGCTGACGGGGAAGAAAATCGGCGAATCGGAAAAAGTTCATGCTGCGCCTCAGGAAGGGCAAAACAGATTGTCTCTGGACTTTGAAGCCCTGTTTATTCCTGATTCGCCCCGCCGTGTGAAGGTGATTGCCGATCATCTTGCTTTCCACGACGTCAAAGGCATACAACTTTTAGGGACCAGTTTATGGCATTCATCCGATTTGCTGAAGGGAGACGCCAGGCACATGGAAGGCGCCGTGTTCGCGGATAGTTTTTTGGTTAACGGTTTTCTGCCGCAAACTAATGATTTTGTGGATGCTTATTATTCGGCATACGGCCGGGAGCCCGGCAATATTGACGCCCTGTCTTATGATACGATGGAAATGGTCCTGGGAGTTCTGGAAGACCGGAAAATCAAGACGCGCGCTGAATTTCTTCAGGCCCTGCTGGCCGTTGATCGTTTTCGAGGGGCGACGGGCCGTATTTCTTTTCGCGGCAACAGGGTGTCTCAAAAAGATGCATTCATTTTGAGAGTTCAAAACGGGAAAATTGAGCAGGTGAGATAAGAAACAGGCGATGGGCGATAGGCGATAGGCCATAGGTTATATGTTATATGTTATAGACGATGGGTGAAAAAATGAGAATTCTTTTGACGAATGACGACGGGATTTACGCGCGCGGGTTGAGCGCGCTTTACGAAGAACTTTCCAGGGAAAATGATTGCTTGATTGTCGCGCCGGAAATTGAACAAAGCGCGGTAGGGCATGCCATTACGCTTTTCCGGCCTTTGATGGTCCGGAGCGCGACCAAAGGCGGTAATTTTCTGGGATATGCCGTCTGCGGTACGCCTGCGGATTGTGTCAAAATCGGCATCCGGGAACTGGCGGAACAAAAGCCGGATCTGGTGATTTCCGGCATCAACCGGGGGGCGAACTGCGGAAACAATGTGATTTATTCCGGAACGGTCTCCGCTGCGACGGAAGCGGCCATGATGGGCATTACGTCCATGGCGGTGTCTCTCGATACCCATCAGGAAGCGGATTTTACGTTTGCCGCCCGTATTGCCGGCAGGATGGTCCGGTTGATCGAGCATAACAAATCGCTGCGGGGATGCGCCTTCAATGTGAACGTTCCCTGTCTGCCGGAAGAAAAAATAAAGGGTGTTGCCGTGGTCAGGCAGGGGAAAGGCAATGTCCTTGAAACATTTGAAAAGCGGATCGATCCGCGGGAGAACATTTACTACTGGATTTCCGGAGAAACGTTGACGGCGCCCGGCGACATGCAAACGGACATCGGCGCCCTGTCGCATGGCTATGTGACCATTACGCCGATCCAATATGATCTGACCCGATATGAGTTAATCGACAAGCTTCAAAACCTGCTGGGCGGGAGTGATTTTTAAATCCGGGCCATATTTCCCGAAGTTTGTTTTGTTCCTTAACGTTTTGGATACCCCGCGGCCTGCCGCGGGGTATTTCATTTTAATCCCGCTGTTGCGGGACGCGCGTTAATTCTCCGCAGCTTGCTGCGATATGATGATGTTCATTTCATACCTCGACAGCTTGCTGCGAGGTGGTTGATTGAAATGTTTGTCGGACAAAGATGGGCAAGTCATCCGGAATTGTTCCGACAAACAAATGGGACTCCCGCCGATATTATCTTTTAAATGTCTGTGTTACCCCGTTACCGTGTTCAATTGCCGCATTATTCTGATGTGGCGGGAAAAAGGACACGGATATCTTCAGCGAGGGGGGGCAACATGAACCGGACGTTTTCAGGATCACTGGATTCGAGAAAGGCAACAAATCAGCCTGTTCCGAAAGGCAACGGCGTTATGGTCATCACTTATACCGGTTCACTGGGCGTTGCCGCAACGGATATGCTGTATCTCTCCGGCATGCGCCTGTCCGCGCTGGAGCCGTATTTTCAAAAACGTCTGGAAAATATTCTGCCCGATGATACCCGTATCGGCAATCCCGTGGACTGCTCATTTTCCATGACTCCCCGGCAGGTGAAAGATCTGATTGAAATCGGCGTGGAAAGCAACGACGTGCATGGTTTTATCGTGATTATTCAGGGCGAGATGCTGAGTGCGTTCGTGGATGTCATGAAGAATATGGATTATAAGGAAAAGCCCGTTGTCTGCTGCGTGGCCTGCAAGGAATTCATGATCGATGATGTGGTCAGGATGGAGCAGGCCGGAATTCCCGTTTATTCCACGGCGGAGATGGCGGCGGAAGTCCTGAGCCGGATGTATCATTACGGCGTGAGGCGCCAGAGCGCGATTGCCGATTCCATCGCCCGTCACCTTACCCAAGACCTGCTCTCGGTGGATGACCGGCCCGTGCGCCTGCGCCTGATTCATCCGAAGGATATCGGCCGATGGACGGATTTCGTGAACAGCTGTTCGCAAAAGTCTCTGTGGTTCAGATTCTTATCGCCTTTTTCCGCCACACCGGAGAGGGCTCAGCGTTTTTGCAATCTCAACCCGGAGGAGGAAATCGCCGTTGTCGCGGAGATGAAGGACGGCGATACGTATAAATTCCTCGGCATCGCGCGTTTAATCAAAAACAAACGCCGTGAGGGCGAAGCGGAATACGCCGTGATCATTTCGGATCTCTGGCAAAATAAATCTCTGGGGCATACCTTGTCCCGGCAATGCATCGAGCTGGCCCGGAAGGAAGGCTACAAGACGATTCGCGCCGAAACGCTTCAGCAGAATTACTCCATGCTGAGGATTTTCCGGCGCTGCGATTTTGTATTAGACTCCAAAGACGAGAACATGGTTTCCATGGCGCTGAAGTTATCGTGATGCATCATAACGACAAAAGGGTATCGGAATTTGTCCTACAGCTAATTCGGACGGAGACGGATACCGCAAACCCCCATCCTGTAGTATTTGATAAGCGTTTTTCATGAGGTGCGCGTATTGCGTCCGGCATCCGCGATACGTCCCGGCGTTACGACCGGCAAATCAGCTACGCGCATCCGATTGAAAAGCAATAATTTAATAAACACGGGAGACAATAATAATGCAAGTGCCTATGCTGGTTACACACTTTCTGGATCGGGGCGTCAAACTGTATGGCCCCAAGACCTGTATCGTCGATGGCGAAAAGCGATTTACCTACAACCAGTTCAACGAAAGAGTGAACCGGCTTTCCAATGCTCTGATTGCCGAGGGCGTCAGGCAGGGCGACCGTGTCGCCTATATCGGCCCCAACGGACACCGTATTCTCGAGTCCTATTACGGCATCACCCAAATCGGCGCCATCCTCCTTTGTATCAACATCCGGTTGAGCCCGGAAGAGATCGCTTTCATTTTGAACCATGCCGGAGCCAAAGTGGTGTGCGTTGACTGGGAGTATGCGAACCTGGTGACTCCGGTTGTTGACAAGCTGGAGACGGTCGCGCACTTCATGTTGTTTACCGACGGCCATCGTCCGGATGGCGTCGATTGGCCTGACTATGATACGCTGTTAAATGAGGCTTCGACGGAAAGGCCTGTCCGGCCTGAGATGGATGAGTACGATGTCGCTGAACTGTTCTATACGAGCGGCACGACGTCCAGACCCAAGGGCGTTATGATGACTCACCGCAATATCTACGCGAACGCCGTCAATTATATCCATATGCTGAGTGTTACCGATGCCGACACGCAGTTGCACAGCGTGCCGCTGTTTCATGTAAACGGCTGGGGTTCGCCCCACGGCATCACCGGCTCCGGCGCCACTCATGTGATTGTCAGGGATTTCCGCGCGGAGCGTGTGCTCGAAGCTATCCAGAATGAAAAAGTAACGATCGGCGCCATGGTGCCGGCCATGGTCACCACGCTGCTGAATTATCCCGAAGCCGGCCAATATGACACCTCCGCGTGGGAGCGGATGATCATTGGCGGCGCGCCGGTGCCGATCACCATCCTGCGGGAAGCGCAGGAAAAATTCGGCGTCAAATGCTACCAGGCCTATGGCATGACGGAAACCTGTCCGATGCTGACGCTGTCAACCCTGAAAGACCATATGAAGAAACTGCCGTTTGAAGAGCAGTTGGTCTATCGGGCGAAGACCGGCAAACCTGTTTTTGGCGTCGAGTTGCGGGTGGTTGATGAAGACGGCAGGGACGTGGAGCCCGACGGCGAGGCCGTCGGAGAGATCATCGTTCGCGGCAACAACGTCATGAAGGGTTTCTGGAACGATCCGGAGGAAACCTCCAAAATCATCATCGACGGGTGGCTGCACACCGGCGATATCGCCAATATCGACCAGGAGGGCTTCGTTCAGATCGTCGATCGCGGCAAGGACATGATCATCAGCGGCGGCGAGAACGTTGCCTCGGCGGAAGTTGAAATGGCCATCCACAAGTTTCCCGCCGTCATGGAATGCGCCGTGGTCGGTATTCCCGATCCCAAGTGGGGCGAAGCCGTCAAGGCGCTGGTCGTACCGAGGCCGAACATGCAGGCTACCGAGAAAGAGATCATTGATCACTGCGCTACGCTGCTGTCCAGGTTTAAGTTGCCGCGTACGGTGGATTTTGTGAGCGAACTGCCGAAGACCGGCACCGGCAAGATCCTGAAGCGTGAATTGCGGGCAAGGTACTGGGCGGGCCACGAGAAGAAGATCGGCGGCTAGTTCCAAATTTATCGCCGTTTTCATCCTTCGTTGCGCCTGTCCCGGTGGTTTCCTGACGGCTCTTTGCGGAGGAGCGCCAGAGATGGATATATGCAACCTCCGGATAATTATCTTGATTATTATTTTTAAATCAGTATTACTCTACCTCAATGACATTCCATCATAATCTGTTTAACGGGGTGACAGGTGTCTCCAGGTAAAATAACAAAAGAAGAGTTGATTCAACCGATGAAAAATCTCCGGGCGGAGTCGGCCGGAATAAATGCTCCCGAGTCGATGGGAGCGTTTGGGGAAGATTTTTACAAACTTCTGGCGCACAGTTCTCAGATCGGTTTTTATATTATGCAGGATGGACATTTTAAATTTATCAATTCACATTTCCGGGATTATACCGGCTGCACCGAAGAGGAAATGCTCAAGATGAATCCTGCGTCGTTCATTCTGCCGGAGGATCGCCGCAAGACGGTTAAAAACGCGGTGATGATGCTCAAGAAACAACGCTTTTCTCCTTATGAATTTCGCATCGTTACCAGAGACGGAAGCATCAAGTGGATGATGGAAACGGTGATGTCCATAAAATTCAAGGGTAAACGGGCTATTCTGGGCAATTCCATGGATATCACCGAACGCAAAGAAGCAAGCCGCCGACTGGAAGAACTTGAAGCGCTGGAATCCTCTATCCTCGACGCAATCCCCCAGGCGGTGGTCGGCCTGCACGAGCGGCGCATTAATTTTGCCAATCACGCGGTCAAGGTCATTTTCGGCTGGCACCGTGAAGAACTCATCGGCAAAAGCATCAGCATGATCTATCGCAATGAAGAAGAGTCTGATAAAATCGCCGCTGTCTTTTATTCCAGTCTCGAACATCAGCGGACGTATGAAACGGAGTTTCCCTGTCTGCGCAAGGACGGGCAGGAAATTCGCTGCCGGATGAAGGCCTCGCGCATCGGAGAAAAACTCCGGGAGAAGCGTATTGTGGTCACTTATGAAGATGTCACGGCGGAGAAAAAAGCGCAGGAGGATCTGGAGCGTTCACGCGAAGAATTGCGGAATCTGTCCATTCACCTTCAATCGGTGCGTGAAGAGGAAAGCACGCGTGTCGCGCGCAAGATTCACGATGAACTCGGACAGTCGCTTACCGCCCTGCAAATGGACATGTCCTGGCTTGAAAACCGTCTTCCGGCCAGCAGTAAAGACATTCGCAAAAAAACACAAAGCATGTCGGAGCTGGTCGATTCGACCATTGAAAGCGTACACAACATTACGACGGAACTGCGTCCCAGTCTGCTCGATGATTTGGGCCTGCCGACGGCCATTGAATGGCAGGCGGCGGACTTTCAGAAGCGATCCGGCATCCGCTGCCAGGCGCATATCCGTTGCAGTGACAACGCCATCGACAAGGAACTGGCTACGACCATTTTCCGTATTTTTCAGGAAACGCTTACCAATATCGCGAGACATGCCAAAGCCACGCAATGCAGGGTGAACCTCACGGAAACCGAAACGGAACTGTATCTGGAGGTGACGGACAACGGCGTCGGCATCACCCAGTGGCAAATTGATGATCCCCGGTCCTTCGGCATGATCGGCATGCGTGAACGCGCCCATCTCTGGGGCGGCACGGTTCATATCCGGAACGCCAAACCATCCGGAACCAAAGTGAGAGTTTTGATCCCAATGAACAAAGGAGAAAGTCAGGCATGATACGTATATTAGTCGCCGATGACCATGCCGTGGTGCGGCAGGGCGTGATGCAGATTCTGGCGGATGTCCGGGATATGCTGGTCAAGGACGAAGCGCAAAACAGCGCGGAGACGCTGGATAAGGTTCTTAAATATGAATATGACGTGGTCCTGCTGGATATTTCCATGCCGGGCCGCAGCGGTCTGGAAGTTCTGGAGGATATTAAAAACCAGCGTCCGAAGCTGGCCGTATTGATTCTGAGCATGCACCCGGAAGAACAATATGCGGTGCGCGCGCTTCGCGCCGGCGCCTCGGGTTATCTCACCAAAGCCAGCGCGCCGCAGGAACTCATCGGCGCCATACGCAAGGTGGCGCAGGGCGGAAAATACGTCACCGCTTCACTGGCGGAAAAACTGGCCGACGAACTGGAAGTGAACGCCGAAAAACTTCCTCACGAACGGCTTTCCAATCGCGAACATCAGGTGATGATGATGCTCGCTTCCGGAAAATCCGTTTCCGACATTGCCGATGAACTCTGTCTGAGCGTCAAAACCATCAGCACTTACCGCACACGCATTATGTCCAAGATGGGCCTGAAAAAGAACGCCGAACTGACGCTTTACGCCGTCCACAACAAACTCATCAATTAGCCCTTTTTTAACGCGGCCTGTATTCAAAACAACAAGAAAATGCCGTTTCCCTTTTCAGGAGAAACGGCATTTTGAAAGGAAGGGAATACCATGCGGAGAACCGTTGAAACGTTCTCCGCATGGAAGATGTGTTAACCAAGCTTCTTTCTATTCGCGACCAGATCATCGACCACGGCCGGATCAGCCAGGGTGGACGTATCGCCGAAGTCACCGAACGTCTTCGCGGCGACGTTTCTCAAAACGCGGCGCATAATCTTGCCGGATCTGGTTTTGGGCAGACCATCCGCCCATTGAATCTGGTCGGGGGAGGCGATCGGACCGACAACTTTGCGGACATGCGCGACCAGGGCCTTTTTGAGTTCATCCGTCTTGGCCACATTATTGTTCAGGGTGACGTAGGCGAAGATGCCCTGACCTTTGATGTCATGGGGGAATCCGACAACTGCCGCTTCGGCTACATCCGCATGAGATGTGAGGGCCGCTTCGACTTCCGCGGTGCCCAGCCGGTGACCGGAAACATTGATCACGTCATCGACACGGCCGGTGATTTTGTAATCGCCGTCGGCATCGCGTTCCGCGCCGTCGCCGGAGAAGTAGGTGCCGGGGAACTGTACGAAGTAATTCTCGACAAACCGGCCTTCTTTGTCATTCCACAAACCGCGGGTGATGCCGGGCCATGAATTTTTAATGCAGAGCGCGCCTTTGCCGGGGCCTTTGATTTCTTTTCCTTCTTCATCAAACAAAACCGGGACGACGCCGAAGAACGGCACCATGGCTTTGGCCGGTTTGATGTCAATCGCACCGGGCAGAGGCAGGATCATATGTCCGCCTGTTTCCGTCTGCCACCAGGTATCGGAAATCGTGCAGCGGCCGCCGCCGATTTTATTGTAATACCACCACCAGGCTTCGGGGTTGAGCGGTTCACCGACCGACCCCAGCACGCGCAGCGAGGAAATATCATGCGCATCGACCCACTTGTCGCCTTCTTTGGCAATCGAACGAATGGCGGTCGGCGCGGTATAGAAATTATTGACACTATATTTTTCGACGACAGCCCAGAACCGGCCGAAGTCAGGATAGTTGGGAACGCCTTCGAAAAGAATGCTGGAGTGGCCGTTGCACAGCGGGCCGTAAACGATGTAGCTGTGGCCGGTGACCCAGCCGATATCGGCGGTGCACCAGTAAGTATCTTCTTCATGGACATCAAAAGCCAGCTGCTGGGTCATGGAGGCATACAGCAGGTAGCCGGCCTGGGTATGCACAACGCCCTTGGGCTGCCCGGTCGAACCGGAGGTGTAAAGGATGAACAGAGGATCTTCCGCGTCCATCTCTTCCGGTTTGCAGTATTTATCCGCTGTGGCCATCAATGCTTCATACCAGACATCGCGGCCTTCTTTCATGGCGACTTCCGTGCCGGTGCGTTTTACGACAACCATGGTTTTCACGCCGGGGCACTGATCCACGGCTTTGTCGCAGGTGGCCTTCTGGGGAACCGCCTTGGCGCCACGGTAGGTGCCGTCACAGGTAATGACCACTTTCGCGTCGCAGTTATTGATGCGGTCTCTTAACGCTTCCGCGGAAAATCCGCCGAAAACGATGGCATGAACAGCGCCGATGCGGGCGCAGGCCAGCATGACGATGGACAGTTCCGCGATCATGGGCAGAAAGATGGTAACGCGGTCGCCCTTTTTGACGCCCAGGCCCTTCAGAACATTGGCGAACTTGTTGACTTCACGATACATGTCGTAATAAGTATAAACTTTCCAGTCGTTGGGATCGTTGCCTTCGAAAATGATCGCGGCCTTGTTCTTCTTGGTTTCCAGATGACGATCCAGACAGTTGTAACTGACATTGAGTTTGCCGCCTTCAAACCATTTGGAATGAACGTCTTTCGCGTCAAACGACCAGTCCGACACTTTCTTTTTGTCAAAGGGTTTAAACCAGGTCAGTCTTTCAGTTGCCATTCTTGCCCAGAAACCATTGGGATCCGTAATGGATTCTTTGTAAAGTTTGTCATACTCCGCCCTGCTCTTGATGTAAGATTTCTCTCTTACTCTGTCAGGCACGGGAAATACCTTGTCATAAAAATCTTGTTCATTTGCGTCAGCCATATTGTTCTCCTTTTTTAATTATTTTGTATGCCTTTTAAAAATCCGCCAAAAAAGCATGATATTTTTTTCTTGTAAATAAGCATTCAGGCCTGCATCTTGTGGCACTTCCGGAAATAAAGATGGATGACCTTTTTCAATCTTTTCAGGAGGGGTACGCCCCGCTGCCGGGCCTCATAACTGTTGGTCAGACACGCGTATCTGATTTCCTGACCGCAACTTTGGGGCGTATTACATATGGCGGATGCAATACGTGTACCCCTTGAAAAGCGGTTACTGAATACACCTTCCGGCGGATTTCCGGTATCGGCCTTAGTCTGAATTCAATATGGGATAGTGTCCTACAATATGTAGGCTTTTCACCGACGGCCGCCGGTCGTCAACAGTGGACGCCAGACAGGGTGCATTCCGTCCGCAAGCGTCCGGCGACGGTGTCGGCAGCCCTCTCGTTTACCCGTAAAGAAAGGAAAAATGTGATGAAAAGAAAGGTTGAATACGTTACATGCATCAAGTGTCAGCGGATCAGCAGCACCGGAATGGGACTTTTCTGAATGATGTGGGAGGTTGTGCTGCCCAGGAGCAATTCGCGCAGGCGGTTGTGACCGTATGCGCCCATGACCATCAGCTCGATCGACCCCTCCCGGATGAATTTGAGGATTTCATCCGCTTCTTTGCCGGAGGAAATAATAACTTCACAGTCCGCCAGGCCTTTCTGGGCCATGTCCTCGACCTGCGCCGACAAATCCGCCGCTTTGGCCGCATCCGCGCTGATGATCAAAACGGTCATCGGCCATTTGGCCTGTTCGGAAATATTCAGCGCCAGCGCCAGCGCTTTTCTGGCGGGAGCGCTGCCGTCGTAGGCCAGCCCCATACTTTCGATCTCACGATAGGACTCCGGAACGATCATCACGGGTTTTCCCGAATGACGAATCACGACTTCGGCCACCGAGCCGATCAGGCCGCCTTCCTTCAAGTGAAAGTGTTCCCCTTTTTTAGCCATCAAAATCAAATCAGCGTTTCCGGCTTCTTCAATGATGGTCTCGCTGATTTTACCGATATTTTTTTTCGCAAGGCAGGAGACGCCGGCTGTTTTGCAGCGGGCCTCGAAGTCTTTCAATATGACATCGGCTTTTTCTTCCAGAGACGTTTCGACGACCTCAAAAAAACCGTCACAGGGCGGCATGCCGACGGTTGTGGAAATATCCGTCATCATCGGTCCCTGAATGAGAAAGATATCAATGACGTGCAATCCCGTAAGCGATGCCTCGAGTTTCGGCGCGATATAGACGCCGTAATCGATCGCGGTGGCGCTGTTGGCCGATCCGTCAACCGGCATGAGGATAGTCTTAATCATAATATTTTACTCCTTTTACTCAGGCAGTGATTATTTCTTTTTTTTATCAAAATGAGTCAGATCATGCAGGAGATTGGCCACATCCTTTTCTTCCCAGACGCGCGACGAATCAGGGTCTTCGCTGTAATCTTCATCCATGTGGACGCCGTTTTCATCAAAGGACATAAATTTCCCCGACAGATTGCCGTTTTTATACGTTGCTTTTTCTTTGATCTGTCCGTTTTTGAAGTAGGCGGCGTAATCGCCGTCCCGTTTATCGTTTTTAAAAGTTCCCTTTTCCTTAATTTGCCCGCTTTTGTAATAACAGACGTACTCTCCTTCAAACTTTCCGTTTTGAAAATTTTCTTCTTCCCGCAGTTCGCCTGTTTTATAATAGCGACGGTAAGAACCGTGCGGCTTTCCGTCCTTAAAGTTTTCTTCTTCCCGCGCATGTCCGTTTTCGAAATAGGACCTGTAGAGGCCGTCCATTTTATCATTGATGAAAATTGCTTTTTCCCGAATCTGCCCGTTGGCATAATAGCTGACGGCGGGGCCGTTTTTTTTGCCGCGGGTAAAATGAAGCTGCGCCATGATCTGACCGCTGGGGAAATACGCCGTATATTCACGCTCCAGCTTTCCTTCCAGCAGATATTTCTTTTCCTTGACGACGCCGTTTGGATAATGAATCTTTTTTTCCCGGGGCATAAGATATTTGCTCGTTTCCAGCGTTGTGTTATTTGTTTTTGATTTTTAAACAATCCTCCCGCATAATGCAACTAAAAAACAGCCGGATTCCGGCAAATTTTGTTTTACTTTTCGCAAAAAGGCTATTAGGGTTTGACATTCGGACAAGATGTTCCATATAATAAGTCCAATATTTGTAAAAAAGAGCGGGCGGGAATGATCGTTTCCAATTTAGATACAACAAGAGTCGCCATTATCGGACCGGGACGTCTGGGTACGTCGTTTGCCTATAAGCTGGGGCGCGACAATAAGCGTGTCGCCATTTATTACCATAACTCGGATGTCTGCAAGGCCATTAACCGGGACCATCTCAATCCCATTCATTTAACGGAGGATTTGGCCAATCGGGTAGGCGGCATGGATCAGGTGCCGCGTCTGTCGCCGAAAGTTTATGCGACAAATGATCTCGATCATATTGTCGAGAACAACGACTTCATCATTTTAGCCGTCACCATGAACCGTCTGCCGGAATTACTCAATTATCTCAAACCGATGATTGATAAAAAAGCAGGGGATACCTGCCTGATTTCGCCCATCAAGGGGTTGATCGCCGACGAAAAGTCCAGCGAGTTGATGACCCCTTCGCAGCTCATTCATAATCATTTGTACAACCTGGAGCATAAGTGCCAGGTTGCCTGCATCGGCGGACCTTTTTTTGACGTGGATATTGCGCTGGGCAAACCGGTTTGTCTGACCGTTGCGGGAAACCGGCGCACCGCCAGCATGATCCGGGATGACCTGCTGATGTTCAACCGCAAGGAACTCAATGCCTATTATAATTTTGACAAGATCGGCGTGGAGGCCTGCGGCGCTTTAAAAAATATTGTGGCCAATATCAAGGGGTTGACGGATTCGCTGGACCTGGGCGATTCGATTCCCGGCACAATCTTCGCCCGTTCCGGCGTGGAAATCCGGTCGCTTTCCCGCCTTCTGGGGGGGGGGTTTCAGGCGTTTCATTCGCAGGCCGGCGTTGGCGATATGTATGTGACCATTTCCTCCCTGGCCAGCAAGAACTATCGCTACGGGAAATATTTCTATGAGCTTTATACCGGCAATCCGATTGAAACCAATCTGAAGGTGCTGGGTAAAATCGACGGCACGCCGGAAGGTCCCAATACGATTCGCAATGTTTATAAATACCTGGAAAAGAAAAATATGTACAGCCCGCTCTTTTCCTGCGCCTATAATATCTTTAACAAGGGCGGCCATAAAGATGCGATTAAAGACATGATTATTCACGCCTGCCAGTTCGACAAAAGAAAAAATGAATACATCGGACCTTTTTCCAGATTCATGTATCGCATTATTCCCGATTACTGGTACCGTCGGGATAAGGAAATCTTCGATTGAGGGCGCCGATATGTGGAAACAGAAAATTGTAACGCCCGAAGAAGCCTTGTCAAAAATTGATCCGGGCATGAGCATTTTTCTGGGGACGGGTATGGCTGAACCCCGGACACTGGTCAGGCACCTGATGGAATCCGAGCAATACAACCTGCAGGATTTGGAACTGATCCAACTGGTCAGTCTCGGCGACGCCGTGGCCATTGATGAGCGTTACGCCCGGAAATTTCGCTTAAAGACATTTTTTTCCGGGTGGCTGGCCTCCGATGCCATCAGTCAGGGACGGGTTGACCTCATTCCCAGCCGCTTCTCTCGCGTGGCCTGGCTTTTTAAAACCGGCGCCATCAATATTGACGTGGCCTTCATTCAGGTGACCCCTCCCGATGAAAATGGTTATGCTTATCTGGTGGGCGCGTCCGTGGAGCGGCAGGCCATGGAAATGGCTAAAATCGTTGTCGGCGAGATCAGCACCCAGATTCCCCGGACGATGGGCGACACCATGGTGAACATGGATGATTTCCATTATCTGGTCGAGGCGACCGAGCCGCCCTATTATGTAGGCCGCTGGCCGCTACAGGATATTTATCTGAAAATCGCCGCGAACGTGGCCTCGGTCATTCCGGACGGCAGTTGTATTTCCTACGGCATCGGGCCGCTTTATGAAGCGTTGGCCATAGCGCTCGCGACGAAAAAAAATCTGGGCGTGCATTCGCCTTTCTTTACCGACGCCCTGATGGATCTCATCAAAAGCGGCGCCGTGACCAACCGCTATAAAGGTGTTTTTCGCGGCAAGACCTGCGCTTCCTATGTGATCGGAACCAAAGAGCTGATGACCTGGCTGGATTTAAATGCACTTGTGGAATTTCAGCCCCAGGATATCGTAATGGATCCCCGCACCATAGGACTCAACGACAACATGGTAGCCGTCTTCCCGGCGCGGAAAGTGGATCTGACCGGCGACATCGCACTGCACTCCGGCAAGGGAAATGTCACGGCCGGTCCCGGCAATGTTCAGGAACTCTTCTGGGGGGCGACGCTTTCCAAAAACGGCCGGAATGTTTTTGCCCTGCCCAGCCGCAACCGCAAGGGAAAACCCAATATTCTTCTTTCCGTCGACAAGTATCCTTTCCAGTTTACCAATCGTGAATCCATGGACGTTGTTGCGACGGAATACGGCGTGGCCTATCTGATGGGCCGGACGCTCCGGGAACGGGCGCAGGCGCTCATTGAAATCGCGCATCCCGACGACCGCGCCGATCTGGTCCGGCAGGCCAAGGAAGAAAAGATGATTTACGCCGATCAGATTTATTTTGCCGATTCCGGCCATCTCTATCCGGAGAAAATCGCCTGCTCCCACAAATTTAAAGAGAATCTGACGGTTCGTTTCCGGGCAATCAAGCCGTCCGATGAAGAAGAAATGCGCCGTTTGTTTTACCGGTTTTCCGATCAGGCGGTTTATTACCGTTACTTCAGCCCGATCAAAACCATGCCCCATAAAAAGATGCAGGAATACGTCAACGTCGATTACCGTTACACCATGTCCATTGTGGCCATCATTGATGAGCCCGGCGTGGAGAAAATTATCGGCGAGGCGCGGTATGTCAAATCCCGGGGGGATGCGTTTGCCGATACCGCATTTATTGTGGATGAACAATATCAGGGCAGGGGGATTTCAACGTATCTTCTTAATCTCCTGATACGGTCGGCCCGGGAAGAAGGCATTGCCGGATTTAGGGCCGATGTTCTGGAAAACAACCGGGCTATGTTGAAAGTTTATGAAAAAGCGCTCTATCCGGTGCAGACGGTTTTGTCCGGCGGTGTGTATAAAGTTACGATTCCTTTCAATACAACAGCACAATGATTATAGAGGTGTACCCATTCGATGGCTTTGTGCTTCCAATTGATTGATAAAGAAACGAGTTGTCGCACGCATTGCCGCCAATCCATCAATAACCGGCAAAGGCAGCACAGAACAAAGCAACCGTAGAGAAAGTGGCAAAAAAGAAATAAATTTCTTTAAATCAGAGAAAAGCCGGGACAACGTAAATTGCTCCGGTTTTTTTTATGCACACATTCAACGTAATAAAATAGAATAAAAGAAAATAATTGATTATTAAAGAAATGGGTATATAAATGCCACATCATCTTTGCAGTCTTTAAACACATTTGTTTCAGAAGTGCTAAACGATAAGAGGAGATACGTCTATGAGATTTTCCGTTGAAATCTTGCTTAGTGGCGACAAGCTCATTATCCCGTCCAGTTATCGCCGCAACATTCTTTCTTTGATCAAAGAAGCCATCAATCCCAATCAAAGCGGCACGGAAATCTACGAGAAGTATTACGTAAAAGAGGCCAGAAAGATAAAGCCTTTTACTTTTTCGGTCCATTTTAAGATGGACGATACTTATAACGAAAAAGGTCTTTTGCACCTTTCTGAACCATGGATAAATCTATATTTCTCGGCCAGTGATCCTGTCTTTCTGATTTATGTTTATAACGGACTTGTTCAATTGAAAAAAGATTATCCGCTGTTTCCCGGACTTAAAGCGAAGGTCGGGCGCTTCAATCTGGAACAACAGAAAAACTTTCGAAGCAGCGAAGCTGTCTTTAAAACTTGTTCCCCCGTTCTTGTGCGCGATACGGACGCATCCGGCAAATCGCGGGGCTATATCACAACTGATAATTCGGAATTCGAAGACAGGCTTTACCATTCCGTCAAATCCATGTGCAAGGTGTTGCTGGATAGCGCACCGGAATTGAAACTGAGCGATTTTGCCGTTGAATGGATACGTTGCCAGACCGTGCGTATGAATCACTATAAGAACAAAGACGCTTCGCCAGACAGTAAAAAGGAACTGATCGAAGCCACGACCGGGACCATCAAAATAAAAGCTCCGGCCAATGTTTTGCAACTGATCTACGACGCCGGAGTCGGCGCGAAGCGCAGTCAGGGATTCGGTATGCTGGATATCCTTTGAGGAGTTCCCTCTTATGAACAATAAAAAACAAGGTGCTTTATCGCATGAGAATTACACTTCTTTTTTGAAAGCTGTCCGGTCGCGTATCGCGCAAAGCCGGATGATGGCTTATCGCGCCGTCAACAAAGAATTGATAGACCTCTACTGGGACATTGGAAAGGAAATCGCTGAACGGCAGGAACACGAAGGATGGGGGAAAGCGGTTGTTGAGCGGCTTGCCAAAGATTTGCAAAAGGAATTCATGGGATCGACGGGATTTTCAGCGCAAAATCTGTGGTTTATGCGTCAAATGTACATGGAATACAGAGCAGCGCCAAATCTCTTACATCTTGTTAGAGAAATTCCCTGGGGACAAAATATTGCCGTCATGACGAAGATAAAAGATCCGGACGCGCGGGAATATTATCTGCGCATGACGGCGGAAATGGGGTGGAGTCGCAACGTGCTTTACCATCAGATCAGCACCGACGCCTACAGCCGTCAAAAGAAATCAGCCAAACAGCATAATTTCCAAAAGACACTCGCTCCCGTGCTGGCCGAACAAGCGGACGAAGCCATGAAAGACGTTTACGCCCTTGATTTTCTGGGAATCACCAAACCGGTTGTGGAGCGCGAGCTGGAGCGGCGGATGGTCAATCATATCCGCAATGTTTTGATGGAATTCGGTCAGGGCTTTGCCTTTATCGGCAACCAATACCCTATAACACTCAACAATGAGACCTACTACTTGGATCTGCTGTTCTATCACCGCAAACTCAAGGCCCTTGTGGCGATTGAACTGAAAGCGGGAAAATTCAAACCCGAATATGCGGGAAAAATGAACTTTTACCTGAATTTGCTAAACGACTTTGTCCGGGAGCCGGATGAAAACCCAGCCATCGGCATTATTCTGTGTGGCGACCGCAACCGGATGGAAGTTGAATACGCCCTCAAAGGGATTGATAAGCCCGTCGGGGTTGCAAAATATTCCCTGACGCGCCGTCTGCCGCCGGAATTGAAAGATAAACTGCCCGATCCTAAAAAACTGGAAAAGCAGATTATGCAGGAATTGGGCAATGGGAATGATTGAAGTTTGGGAATACAACACAGTCAAGATTGTAGTGAAATGGTAACAAAATGTAACCGGTTGAAAAAGAATATTGAAGAGGGAAAAATGCGAGTGTCTGGAAGCAACCTGGACATTCAATCAGTTAACGAGGAATACTCGACAAGTGCCAACAACAGCAAAAGTTGCAAAATAAAGAAAAAGAAACTGTGAATGGAATACATAAAAGATAAATTCAAGCGAATCGGCTTGGCCAAGTGTGGCTTCTGGGAGGTTGTGGGATGAGTGAATGTGATTCAATAAAATTGTATCCAACAAATTGGCTATATAATTCAGCAGTGCTTGGCTTCTTGAGTGTACTTCACAAGAATGGTTGTGATATTAATTCATTGCTTTCAGAGGATGGGACAATTTATTTTCCAAATAAAATGATTATTGCTGAAAGCATTAGTCAATATAAGAAATTTAATGAAACAAATAAACAAAAACCGATTCCGCTGGTTGGCAAGAATGCAAATTATCCAAACTATCTTCAAAAGGGTGAGGAAGCGGCTTTTGAAAATCTTATAAATGATTTTGTCCGTCTTGAAGAAAATCATTCAATGCAATGCTCTTTATGCACCCAACATTTTCATTTATCAGATAGTCCAAACTGGTCAGAGGATATAAAGAAAGTTAAGGCAAGAATTGTTGATTCTGGATTTACTGTTATACATTCATCTTCGTTGGCCCCTTCAATAAAGAAATTTCCTAATTCGCTTTGGAATATGAAAGCAAGTATGAACTTATGCCCATTGTGTTCATATCTACTCGTTTTTTCTCATATTGCTTTTACGCCTACCATAGAGGGCGCTATATTAATAAATGGCACATCGTTCAAAACAATGTGGCATCTCAATAAATATGCTGCGGAAGTATTTAGCAGGCAGAATGTGCGTAATATATTCGCCATGAGTCTTATGGAATATTCACAGAAAGTTAATGCAACTCTAGGCATGTGGAATATTGCAAATAATGAAGTTGTTATTAAGACGCGCGATGGTCGCATAGATCACTATTCCATGCCTTATGAGCAAACACGACTTTTGTTAAATCGTAAAATTTCGTCGCTGATAACAAAAACGAGAGAGCCATACGTTCTCGACGCTGTGCTTTCGGGGCGTTTTGTTGATCTTTTAACAATGAATGAAAAGCTTTTGAAGGCAGTCCAGTCCAATAACGTAGACGATGGTAAAAGATACCTTCGCAACTATGAAAATCATAAAACAAGTCGGATGAGAACAATAGCAGCAACCATACCTGAACTTTACATTCAAATAAATAAACAACTTCATGAGGAGGTGATCTGATGGAACAATCAATAGCAAAGCAGATAGAATATCTGATTGACCAACTTTATGGCAAGATTATGCCTGAGAGTTTTGACCAATGGCACGATGATGTACGCGATGTGATAAAAATATTTAGCAGAAAGGATCGTATCCGCGATTTTGTTGATAGCTTTGAAGCGGTAAAGCGCGCCATCGCAAAAGAGCCGACGGAAAACGATGAAAAAAAGAAAAAGCTCGCGAAACTAACCCGCCTTATCGCGCTGCTTAAATCAAGCGAACCCGATTTTTTGTTAGAGTCTTTACAGCGAAAAGGTTTTGCCATAGCTAAAACCGATTCAGAACTTCGTGGCAGCATTGAGAATTCAATTTTTCGCATATTACAGCAAATCCGCCTCGGCAAAAAAGCGGCTGTTTGTGGTTTGTTTATGCAAATATTTTCGGCAAGAGGCAAGGCAATGCCTCAGGAACTTGTCGATGCATTGAAGGAAGAATGGGATATTAATCAATACAGGGCATTTATGTACGCCTTTTTGAGCAACTTTACCGGAAGGGAGGAATACAATGACTAGTAATAATACAATCGCATGGGGGGAAATAAGGGGACTGACATTCACTATCATTTTTGAGGGATCAGCGCTTAACCGGGATGAAAAGCTTGGCGGAAATATCCCATCAATTAAGAAATTAACACGATATGCAAATGGTCATAGAGGTAAGACCTTTAGTTTTATTTCACGAGAATCCATGAGGCATCACTTATTTGTGACGCTTAGTAAAAACTATCCTAAGCAATGGCAGCCGACACCCACAACGGCGATGAATGATGTCGTCCAATTTGATTTAACAAAGGCAAATATTCTCACGCATGCGGAGCTCGATGCTTTCGGATACATGTTCACTCAATCAAAAAGTGCGGCAATAACCCGCAAAGCAGCGGTTGGCTTACAAAAAGCAATCGCACTAGAATCATGGGAAGGTGATATGCAGTTTAATGCCAATCACGATATTGCCAACAGATGTGGTGCATATCCTAATCCCGTGAACAAGGAAGAGCATTTATCATATTATAAAGCCAGCTTTACGATAGATGTGGACAAATTGGGCCGTGATGAATGGAACATTATAAATCACGACCCCATTAACAATATTTTAAACCTATTCATGACAGAAAAAGGTCAAGAAGTAGCTATTGCCAATGTTGAAGTCAAAGAAAACGAGGAAGAAATAGAAGAATATTATGTAGGAAAAGAAAAAATCACGATTGATGGAAATTCTCTTTCCGTATCGCAAAAACTAATGAAACCTAACAAGAAAAAGCAACTGTTATTTGATGCTAAGATATTGAAAAAAGAAGGAATAGTAGGGGACAAAAGTAAAAATAAATCAACTTTTGCCATTCCGGAAAATGACTATACAGATGATGGTGATAGTTATTCTTTCGCGGTTGCAGACTTCAAATACAGCAAAGATGATAAATCATTGAAAATATCAAGAGTCCTGTCATTCAAAATTAAATACGATCACGAATCAGATGGCAGATATATACTTACGCATGACAAGGATAGCTATATACAAATTGCCGACAATGAAAAAAAGGCCATATTCATACTCGATCCAAATGATAAAAAAGAGCGTATCAGAAATATTATCCATACGATAAAAAATGGCATGTATTTCCACACCAGTGGGGAAAATACGGGCATAATCCCTAAATTTATCGTTGGCGCTGCTCTCACCTTGCCGATTCCTTTATTTCATTCGTATGTTGATTTAACAAAGTTCAATGATGCTATCCTGACGAATGACTATATCTTGAAAAACACTGTCTTTTGCCAAAATCACATGGGTTCTGATACTTTTGATGTCAAAGAAGCAGAAACTAATTTGGATAATTTTCTAAACAAGGTTGGCCTTGGAGAGGCAAGCGATGGATAAACAAATCCTTAGAATAAGAATTTATCAGCCTTCAGCGCAATATCGGATACCGTTCAGCTTTCAAAGGCGTTTCACGTATCCCCTACCGCCGTTGGCAACAGTTAAAGGATTACTCTGTAATCTTCTGGGCATTAAGACCGACGCCTCCTGCGAATACAAAAGTCTATTTTCAGGATTGTCTGTTGCCGTCTATGGACGTTTCGAAAGCATTGTAAAAGATTACACCTGGTTTAGGAATTTATCCAAGGAGAGCCATATTAACAAATTCCATACAGCCACAAATCGAGTCCATGACTTTACATCACAGCACCCCGGTGGACAGATGCCGGTCATAGTCGACAGTCTAAACGAAAACAAGGTGATTATTTATTTCAGTCACTGTGACAACGCAAAGCTTCGTGAAGTCGAAGAATGCTTTCGGAATCCGGAAAAACGAAACGGGATAGTGCATCTTGGTCGCGCAGAGGATTGGCTTGTAATTGAGGAAATTAGACAAATAACACCGGAAGAAAAAACTGTACGCAGATGCCATTATTTTGCCTGGCTGCCGGAACCTTCGTTCTGCGATGAAACTTATCTTAAAGGCACCCTTGCCCAATATGAAGCGTTTTTCAATAAAGCACCGGGTAATTGCTTGAGAATGCCACTTTTTTATCGCATTAGTGAGGACAATCAAAGATTATTCGAAACCTACTATACAGCAAAACTATACGAAGGCGGCGTTTTCCCAGAAACGTGCAAATTTCTCATTGATAGGCTTGATGATGAAACTGAGCTGCCTCTGATTTTTACAAAAGTGAGGCTGCAAAATGGCATCTGAAATCATTGCAAAAAGTCGTGAAGGAAAAGACAAACACAGCATAACGCTTGCAGACCACACGTCAGAACTTCTCAATCAAGTTGAATTGTTAAAAAAGCATTTACAGACATACCCCGTTTATAAAAATGTGCCATGGCAGACCTTGGAGTATGCTGCTGCGCTTCATGATTTAGGAAAGGTATCGCCAGCTTTTCAAGTCAACAGTTTAGAAAATTGGGATTATTCCCCGAAAATACTATTTCCAACTGTGCCGCACAGTATTTTATCGATTTTTTTTATCGCCCCTGATGCACTGCCACAGATATCGGCAGATGAAAAACGTTTACTTCTTTCAGCGATTGCGTTTCACCACTGGCGAGATAATTTCAGTGATATCATTTCCGGAAACAGTAAAGAACTTCAGGAAGCCATTGCGAAAATAAGCGGCAATGATAATTTGCGGAATGGACTTCTTGGAAACCTCATAAATACTTTCCAAACGCATCCCCTTCTTAAAAAATATACAAACACTATTGGTTTCAATAATGATCTGGCAACACTGATTGAGGCGGGTGGCGACCTGCTCAATTATATAACACCGCCTTATCTAAGTTATTTTCTTCCACAAAGAATTGATATCAGTAATGGCTTTAAGCGTAATTATATCTTTGTGGCCGGATTCTTGATGCGCACCGATCATTTTTCATCCTATGTGCAGGAGTCTGGAATAAATGAATCCATCGAGCGACCGTGTCCATTGCAGGACGACGTGGTAAATAATATCAAAACCTATATTAAAGGTAAGTTTCCCCAAACCGATCTGAAGACATTATGGCAGGTACAGGAGCTCGATGATAAGGGTAATGATAATCTTGTTGTTGTTGCGCCAACTGGCTCCGGGAAAACTGAACTGGCAGCTCTTTGGGGCGCCGGGCATAAATTGTTTTTCACGCTTCCACTGCGAAGTGCTGTAAATGCAAATTATGACCGGATGATGAGTTATTTTGGCCCAAATGCCGTTGGCCTTTTACATTCTGATGCTGATGTTTATGTTTATGAAAAATCCGGCCAAATGTCTGATGAAAACATGCGCACTCTTGATATGGCCCGTCTATTTGCGCTGCCGGTGCAAGTGTCAACAGGCGATCAGATATTCCCCGCCGCCTTGAAATATCCCGGATATGAAAAAGTTCACGCGACGCTCGCCTATTCACGCATTGTAATCGATGAGGTGCAGGCATACGACCCGCGATCAGCGGCAATTATCGTGAAGATGATTGAAGATGTTTTCACGCTGGGCGGCAAATTTTTGCTCATGACTGCAACCTTACCTGGTTTTATTCATGCTGAGTTACAGAAACGGTTAGGCAATGAGAATTATAAGTTCATAGACAGATATGTCGGGCTTGACGACTTTATTAAGCATGAGATCACACTACATAACAAAGACATTGAAGATGCCGTTGAAGATATAAGAAAAACAGCCTTGGAAGGCAAACGTGTGTTGGTTATCGCAAATACGGTCAAAAAAGCACAGACAATTTATGAAAAACTTAGAGACACAAAGAACATCAAAATTAAACTACTTCATTCTCGGTTTACCCTGAAGGATAGGGCAGATATTGAAACGGATATGATTGATGAAGAATTCAGGAATCCAAAACCATCTGAGGAAAGGGAAGCAAAAATACTTATAGCAACGCAGGTTGTTGAAGCATCACTCGATATTGACGCAGACGTTCTCTTTACTGAAATAGCGCCCATGGACGCCCTTGTACAGCGCATGGGTCGGGTCATGCGAAGATATAAAGCGGCCTATGAGGTAGAAGAAAAAGGACAAATTAATATCTTTTGCTCTTATAAATCCAAAGATAAGGGTTTTGAAATTGAATCCGGCGGCGGCTATGTTTATGATAATGACTTGTTGATTTTGACCCTCGCCGAATTGAATGGACAAAACGCAGAAGAATATCTGGCATTAAAGTATTCTAAGGATACGAAGAAAGTAGAAAAAAAGTCAAAGAAATCGGTCAACGACATTCTCCAATCTATTCTTGAACTCGAATGCATTTCAAAAGCAATTAGTGAGCAAAAGAAAAAAGAAATGGTTGGTAATGTGTTTAATAAGCTTTTAGATGATTCACGATACAAGAAACGCTTTTACGAAATGCTCGCTGTGTTGGATGCCGGTTATATTTCAGATAGGAAAGCTGATGCCGCCAGGCTATTTAGGGACATATTTACAATACCTGTTATGGTTTTTAAGGATGCAAATGAATTCATAAAAGCCGTTGAAGATTTCTGCCAAAGAGGCGCTTTTGAATGGGTAAGGTTTAAGAAGGATGTTCTATCAAGGTTTACACTTTATGTAAGTAAACACGCTATTGAAATTTCATCATCCGCAGGTACTTCCGATCTTCATTTTGATGCTTCAATAGATAAGGATAAACGCAGAAAGATACTACGCTGGACGGAAGATATCCGCATTATAAAGGATGGAAAATACGATAATAAATTAGGTTTTACCCCTGACCCGAAAAAGGACTGGCGATGGGACATGTAAATTCTGACCGCCCCAACATCACCGGCACGCAGGTCAATTATTATCTGATCTGCCGCCGGAAGTTGTGGCTGTTTTCGCACAATATCAATATGGAACATACGTCGGAAGCGGTGGAGATCGGGGCGCTGGTGCACGAACAAAGCTATGCAAGGAAGAATAAGGAACTGGTCTTTGACGGCATTAAACTAGATTTCTTCGACAAGAACCACGGCGTCATTCATGAAGTAAAGAAATCGAAGAAAATGGAGGAAGCCCATTTCTGGCAGCTTAAATATTACATTCACCATTTTAAGAAGCTGGGGCTTCAGGTCACCGGAAAAATCGATTATCCGCTGATCCGGAAAACGCAGACGGTTGAACTGACGGAGGATGATGAGTTGAAGCTTGCAGCCATGCTCGATGATATTGTGAAAATCAATGAGCAGGAACTGCCGCCACCCGTCATCAAGGCAAAGATTTGCAAACAATGCAGTTACTATGAACTTTGTTATGTGTGATTGATATGCGTGATTATTACATTTTTAAATCCGGCAGAGTCAGCCGCAAAGACAATTCCGTCATGTTTGAATATTTGGAAGACGGACAAGAGAAACACGTGCCTATCCCGGTCAATGACATTGACGCGCTCTATCTCTTCGGCGAAGTGGATTTGAATACGAAGCTGCTCAATTTCTTTTCGCAAAGCAATGTCATGGTGCACTTCTTCAATTACTACGGTTTTTATACCGGCACCTTCTATCCCAGGGAATTTCTTAATTCCGGCGATGTTATTGTGCGGCAGGTTGCCTCCTATCTGAAAAAATCGGAGCGGCTGGAGCTGGCCAAGCAGTTTGTTAAAGGCGCAGCCTACGGGACGATTCAGAACCTCAAGCGATACAAGGATCAGGCGCAAGACGAACTGCAAAAAGCCGAAGCTTATTTTGAAGAAATCGATAAGCAGTCAAGCATCTTTCAACTCATGGGGGTTGAAGGCAACATCAAGGAAACCTATTACGCGGCATTCCCAAAAATCATCAAGCAGGATATTGAATTCACCAAGCGTGTGAAAAATCCGCCGGACAATATGATGAATGCGTTGATTTCCTTCGTCAACAGCATGATTTATACAGAGGTGCTCCGCGAGATTTACAAAACGCAGCTTAATCCGACCATCAGCTATTTACATGAACCGGGCTACAGGCGTTTTTCTCTGTCCTTGGATATTGCGGAAATATTCAAGCCGATCTATGGAGACCGCGTCATCTTTGCGCTGCTCAACAATAACGAGCTGCAACAGAAGCATTTTGATAAAGATATGAATTATGCGTACCTCATGGAAGAGGGGCGAAAGATTGTGGTCAAGGCGATTGACGAAAAGCTGAATACAACGATCATGCACAAGCAGCTCAAGCAGCAGGTCAGCTATCGGCGGATTATCCGACTTGAACTGTATAAACTGGTCAAGCATGTGCTTGGCGAAGAACAATACAACAGTTTCAAAATCTGGTGGTGACACATGTACGTGATCGCGGTTTATGACATATCGACGATGGAGGCAGCGGGTCAACGGCGTCTGACGCGGATTATGAAAAAGATGCGGCAGTATCTCCATCATACGCAGAAGTCCGTTTTTGAAGGTGAACTATCCGTAGCTAAACTGATGGCTCTTCAAAAAGAAGCCAAAGAAATTATTAATGAGGACACTGATTACGTGGTCTTTTTTCGAATTGATAACAAAAAAAACGTGAAAAGAGAGTGTATCGGCATCCAATTGGACCCAACGGAAGTGATTATTTAATAATTATTTTCAGGTGATGCATTATTGACGCTTCGAGAAAATAAGATGTAAATTAAGTGAAAGGTGGTGATGTAAATATTTGATTTTATGGAATTCGATTTTGTTAGATTGATGGGCGTTAGCGAACAATGATGGGATTTAAAGTAAAGACGGCGGCGTGTTGCGTTCTGGGATTGAGGGCGTTAGCGAACAATGATGGGATTTAAAGATATTGGTGTTGATAACGCTCAGTACCTTTGCCTTCGCGTTAGCGAACAATGATGGGATTTAAAGGTTAGTATCAAATCATAATCTTCATGCTCTTTTAAAGCGTTAGCGAACAATGATGGGATTTAAAGTATTATAATTTTAATGACATTAGAGATATTGCCCTTGCGTTAGCGAACAATGATGGGATTTAAAGCTTCCAGTCGGAGCAATCAATATTCCACGTTGATTCTGCGTTAGCGAACAATGATGGGATTTAAAGACATTTACCCAGTCCGGTATTGCGTGGGCTGCCGCGCGTTAGCGAACAATGATGGGATTTAAAGACACAAGCAGCAGTCAATTTGCCTTGACTATACCATTGCGTTAGCGAACAATGATGGGATTTAAAGTTTTGTATTATGGAATGTTCAGACCCGATAGAGTAGCGTTAGCGAACAATGATGGGATTTAAAGATATCTCATAAAGTGTACTGCCTTGGAAGATGGCTCGCGTTAGCGAACAATGATGGGATTTAAAGTTGTGAGATAAAATAATATTGCTCATTTTGTAATCCGCGTTAGCGAACAATGATGGGATTTAAAGGTTTGATTATCAAGGTAAGGCCCACGCCAGGCTTATCGCGTTAGCGAACAATGATGGGATTTAAAGTTACCTGAAAAACTTTACCGCAAGCGCAGGTTCCGGGCGTTAGCGAACAATGATGGGATTTAAAGAAACTCAAGGATATTATTATCAACCTTGACGACGGCGCGTTAGCGAACAATGATGGGATTTAAAGTGAGAATAAACATCCGTATATCGCGTCAAATCCCTGCGTTAGCGAACAATGATGGGATTTAAAGCAATAGGATTAACAAATATCACAATAAGAAAAGAGGCGTTAGCGAACAATGATGGGATTTAAAGTGATCAACCTCCCACTGTAATGCGCAGTTCAATTTGCGTTAGCGAACAATGATGGGATTTAAAGTTTGTTAAGAAATCTCCGTATCTCAAATTTAACACCGCGTTAGCGAACAATGATGGGATTTAAAGCGGTTCCCCGCGTCTGTTTTTCAGCATATCCGTTGCCCGCGTTAGCGAACAATGATGGGATTTAAAGCTCATGATCTGTACGTATCTCCCAAGAGTGGCCAGGCGTTAGCGAACAATGATGGGATTTAAAGGAATGAGCGCCCGGGCGATGACTCCCGCGTGATGACCGCGTTAGCGAACAATGATGGGATTTAAAGACAACTAAGGAATTCAGGGACAATAACGGGACAGATGCGTTAGCGAACAATGATGGGATTTAAAGAGATTACCACACAGGCGCAGGCAGAACAGTTGAAGCGCGTTAGCGAACAATGATGGGATTTAAAGATATCGATGTGAATGGGTGCGGCATCCCGGACCACTGGCGTTAGCGAACAATGATGGGATTTAAAGTCTGAATTGGCGGATTGCTTAAGGCAAACAGGTGCAGCGTTAGCGAACAATGATGGGATTTAAAGTTCGTTGATTCGACGCACGGTGGTTTCTCGCGTCAGCGTTAGCGAACAATGATGGGATTTAAAGCGTTTTCACCGTACCGATTAATAATATAATTCTTGGCGTTAGCGAACAATGATGGGATTTAAAGCCATTTCGCCGCCTTGGTTCTTTTCTGCGACGATCGCGTTAGCGAACAATGATGGGATTTAAAGGTAATAAACGGGTTCAATTACCACGATGGCGCAAGGCGTTAGCGAACAATGATGGGATTTAAAGGGGACGACAACCGGCAAGTTTGTCGTTCCCGGAAACCGCGTTAGCGAACAATGATGGGATTTAAAGTTCAGGAAGAGTAAGTATTTCAACGTCAGTTCTTCCAGCGTTAGCGAACAATGATGGGATTTAAAGTGCTCGGTCTGTCCGGTATGCACGTTCCCGTGGGCGCGTTAGCGAACAATGATGGGATTTAAAGTTTATCGGAACTTTTCTTTGCAAGGATTAATCTGCAGCGTTAGCGAACAATGATGGGATTTAAAGAATCCGTTTGCATATTGTTTTTTGCCGGATCGAACTGGCGTTAGCGAACAATGATGGGATTTAAAGTCAACAGCAGCGCGTCTCTCAAGGCTGATGCCCTCGCGTTAGCGAACAATGATGGGATTTAAAGTTTTCTCATATGCGACACGGCGTTGTTCCGTGTTTGCGCGTTAGCGAACAATGATGGGATTTAAAGAAGCATTGGAGCGCCCACAACCCCCCAGGCGTCCTCGCGTTAGCGAACAATGATGGGATTTAAAGTCGAGTCCTGGGTATGGTCAGACATCGGCGATGATGCGTTAGCGAACAATGATGGGATTTAAAGTGCGTTTATCCGTGATGTTTGCTCGATAGCCTTGCTCGCGTTAGCGAACAATGATGGGATTTAAAGTCGCCGCCGGAAGCGGTTATTGCGTCGGCATCGACAAGCGTTAGCGAACAATGATGGGATTTAAAGGTAAATTCTTATACTTAAGCAGTAAATCACTTACAGCGTTAGCGAACAATGATGGGATTTAAAGATTGAAATATGTTACGCAATTTGCGGAGCTATTCCGCGTTAGCGAACAATGATGGGATTTAAAGTCCAACACATCGACATGATGCGCAAAAACGACAATTGCGTTAGCGAACAATGATGGGATTTAAAGTTGGTTATGCAATTCAAATATGAAAACACAACTACCGCGTTAGCGAACAATGATGGGATTTAAAGAAGGTAAACAAGCAAAAGAAGCCGATGAGTTAATCGCGTTAGCGAACAATGATGGGATTTAAAGATGGAGAAATAGTTTCTACAGGTGGAATCAACGCAGCGTTAGCGAACAATGATGGGATTTAAAGTGTTGATGATAATATCGGCCACGGCAGAGGGCTTGCGCGTTAGCGAACAATGATGGGATTTAAAGTCCGCTGGTTAACGGCTTCAGACGTCGATATAAATTGCGTTAGCGAACAATGATGGGATTTAAAGCAAAACCTTCTTGAGACCATAAAGAATAGATGCAGCGCGTTAGCGAACAATGATGGGATTTAAAGTCTTTGGATTGTTTCTTCAGACGATTTGTTAAGTCGCGTTAGCGAACAATGATGGGATTTAAAGGAGATAGAAATACAGCAGGATAATCATTATTACATGGCGTTAGCGAACAATGATGGGATTTAAAGTCATATAGATTATGATAAACAAAGTTGTGAAGAGGCGCGTTAGCGAACAATGATGGGATTTAAAGTTGGTGACAACAAACGACTGTCACTATGTAAACGCCGCGTTAGCGAACAATGATGGGATTTAAAGTTGAGTTAATTTATTGCACCCGCAAGCACATAAAGGGCGTTAGCGAACAATGATGGGATTTAAAGTTTCTTATCAGACGATAAAAGAAGGTGAGAAATTTGGCGTTAGCGAACAATGATGGGATTTAAAGACATCTGTGGGATCGTGGATTGATTTGTCGGCTGAGCGTTAGCGAACAATGATGGGATTTAAAGCATGGTTAGAGGCACACGAAACGCTGAAGCGCTGCCGCGTTAGCGAACAATGATGGGATTTAAAGTGATAGGCGATATAATATTGTCCGACGTGCTGAGCCGCGTTAGCGAACAATGATGGGATTTAAAGGAATTGGCCAAGTGGCAGAATCAATCAGCATTTTTGCGTTAGCGAACAATGATGGGATTTAAAGGTATCGGTGGCAAATGTAAGACAAAGCGCGTCTGCCAAGCGTTAGCGAACAATGATGGGATTTAAAGTTCAGAATAATAAATAATCTTTCCTCGGCAAACGACCGCGTTAGCGAACAATGATGGGATTTAAAGTGGATGACGTGGGGAAATTACGGTAAGGCAGGGTGGCGTTAGCGAACAATGATGGGATTTAAAGCCGACGATGACACAGGCCAGAGCCAGGGCGACGACGCGTTAGCGAACAATGATGGGATTTAAAGGTTGAATGAACGCCTGTATGTATCAAACGTGTTCGGCGTTAGCGAACAATGATGGGATTTAAAGGATCAAGACTTTCATCTACCGTCAAGCCCCATCCGTGCGTTAGCGAACAATGATGGGATTTAAAGCAGGGGAAATTTAAAGAGTTAAGAAGGCATAACTGGTGCGTTAGCGAACAATGATGGGATTTAAAGGCCGATGCGGTGATGACAAGGATCATGGCGCGTGAGCGTTAGCGAACAATGATGGGATTTAAAGACTGGATGTAATCGACTATCAGCAGCCCCAGCCCGGCGTTAGCGAACAATGATGGGATTTAAAGGTGTTTCCGCCTGCCCGCGCACCTTTCCTAATTCGCGTTAGCGAACAATGATGGGATTTAAAGGCCTATACCAGCGACGAGATCGTAATAGCACTGGCCGCGTTAGCGAACAATGATGGGATTTAAAGTTTTAATCATGTTGTTTCTCCCTTTTTAAAAAAATGCGTTAGCGAACAATGATGGGATTTAAAGTTGAATGGGCGGTTGAACTGAATCATCAGAAGAACCGCGTTAGCGAACAATGATGGGATTTAAAGATTTTCAAACGCCTGTTTCTTTGATCCGGTTTTTTTGCGTTAGCGAACAATGATGGGATTTAAAGATTCCATGCTGGACATGGTTGTGCAGGGTCTTAATCGCGTTAGCGAACAATGATGGGATTTAAAGTATAAAGACATGAGACCGGAATGCAAAAATCAATAGCGTTAGCGAACAATGATGGGATTTAAAGATTATATCGCAGCCGGGGATGCCATGATTGCATTTAGCGTTAGCGAACAATGATGGGATTTAAAGCGGTTAAGAAAGAAGGCCATGCGTTTACTGCCGCCTGGCGTTAGCGAACAATGATGGGATTTAAAGTGCGATTAACCATGCTGGGTATCAACGCGGAAGCGAGGCGTTAGCGAACAATGATGGGATTTAAAGCGGGCGGACATGTGGATACCGCGTCCCGCCGAATGATCGCGTTAGCGAACAATGATGGGATTTAAAGTTGAGGGAGTTGATTGCTCGCTTTATCAGGTCAGTTGCGTTAGCGAACAATGATGGGATTTAAAGAGATATGCGCGCGGTACTTGGCAATCGCCGCTTCGCGCGCGTTAGCGAACAATGATGGGATTTAAAGTTAAGGAAAACAAAAAGCAGGGACTGGCAATATCAGCGCGTTAGCGAACAATGATGGGATTTAAAGAAGGAATGGGTGGGTGCGCAAACGCTTTTATCGTTGCGTTAGCGAACAATGATGGGATTTAAAGAGGATTTTATTGCCCTGAATGTACAGCCCCGCGACGCGTTAGCGAACAATGATGGGATTTAAAGTTACACGACAAGAGCAGTTTGGTGCTGGTGTCTTCGGCGTTAGCGAACAATGATGGGATTTAAAGTTTTCCATCGACATTGCGCCACGTGAATACATCGGGCGTTAGCGAACAATGATGGGATTTAAAGAAGATTGTTCCGGCTGCCGCGCCTTCGGCGTTCATGCGTTAGCGAACAATGATGGGATTTAAAGAAGCCGACATGCTGCACGTTTACAAACCGATCCGCGCGTTAGCGAACAATGATGGGATTTAAAGGCGTTATTGATTGGCTGGTTGCGCCTTCGTCGATGGTCGCGTTAGCGAACAATGATGGGATTTAAAGAAGATTGTTCCGGCTGCCGCGCCTTCGGCGTTCATGGCGTTAGCGAACAATGATGGGATTTAAAGCCTATCCGTACAACAGCAAAAAGCTGATCTATTCCGCGTTAGCGAACAATGATGGGATTTAAAGACGGAAGAGTGGTTAAAATGTCCCCCGCTCGCGGGGCGTTAGCGAACAATGATGGGATTTAAAGATAAGATTCTACCGGTCAGCGATCTATTTATCGATTGCGTTAGCGAACAATGATGGGATTTAAAGTTAAAGAATATTTGCCGTGTTGCTACAAATCGTGGGGGGCGTTAGCGAACAATGATGGGATTTAAAGTGGGACAAAACAGCGGAGCAGTTGCCGAAAGTGACGCGTTAGCGAACAATGATGGGATTTAAAGCCCTCCATACCGAATTTGCCGAGGATCTCCTGAAGGCGTTAGCGAACAATGATGGGATTTAAAGAGGGGATTAACGTTGTCGAACGCGCCGGGCAGTTATGCGTTAGCGAACAATGATGGGATTTAAAGCATGATTACAAACCGAAACACCGGGGCAACGCTCAAAGCGTTAGCGAACAATGATGGGATTTAAAGTAATAATCCTCAAATCCATAGTACGGAGGATCACAGCGTTAGCGAACAATGATGGGATTTAAAGAAGCGGAGAGGAACCATTTCGCCCGTGGTATTGAAAGCGTTAGCGAACAATGATGGGATTTAAAGGCGTCCGGTATTCAGCATCACGCATTAAAGAGTAAATGCGTTAGCGAACAATGATGGGATTTAAAGGCGAAAGTGTGGGCGCAACTTCCGGTAAAGTATCGCAGCGTTAGCGAACAATGATGGGATTTAAAGTTTTGCTTCTGGGCATTTCGGGCAACACGTTACAGCGTTAGCGAACAATGATGGGATTTAAAGACGGGTAATTATGGTTTATTCCGATGGTCTGGGAACAGCGTTAGCGAACAATGATGGGATTTAAAGCAGCTGTGAGGGGCTGGTGAAGAATGTGCAACAAAGCGTTAGCGAACAATGATGGGATTTAAAGGTGGATTCTCCGTCCCGGTACATGGTTACCGTCAGGGCGTTAGCGAACAATGATGGGATTTAAAGATGGTCGTTACACCGGCGGGAATCGTTCTAAGCCCGCGTTAGCGAACAATGATGGGATTTAAAGCGCCGAAGCACATTGCGCCTAAACCGGTGATCTCGTGCGTTAGCGAACAATGATGGGATTTAAAGACCTTGATGTTAAGTTCAACAGGGATATGGTAAGGGCGTTAGCGAACAATGATGGGATTTAAAACGACATTATTCTTGTCTTGCTATTTTGTTGCCGTAAGGATCCGGCGGACCCTTTCCAGTTCCTGCTGATTGTCCACTTCCACGGAGTCGTGGGGTGTGACGACCACCTTGACTTTATAGCCGTGTTCCAGCGCGCGCAACTGTTCCAGCGCTTCAAGTTTTTCCAGCTTTCCTTCCGGAAGTCCGGTGAAGATATCGAGGAAATCGCGGCGGTAGGCGTAAATGCCGTGATGCTTGTAATAGTCGGCTTTCAGGGCTTTGTCTCGCACATAGGGAATCGTTGCCCGGGAAAAATAAAGGGCGAAATTCCGGTGATCGTAAACGACCTTCACGGCGTGCGGATGGGTGATTTCTTCTTCGAGAATAATTTTGTAAATCAACGTGGACATATTAATGGATGAGTCATCCAGCAGCGGCTGGATGACTTCGTCCACCTGTACCGGTTCGAAAATCGGCTGATCACCCTGAATGTTGACGACAATCGCGTCCGGGGAAAGGTTAAGCGCCCTTACCGCTTCGGCAATCCGGTCCGTGCCGGAACGATGCGTCGCCGCCGTCATCACGGCGTTGCCGCCGAAATTCCGGACAGCGTCGAATATCCGCCGGTCGTCGGTGGCCACCGCCACATAAGGCACAGCCCTGGCTTTGGCCACGCGCTCATAGACATGCTGAATCATCGGTTTCCCGCACAGGTCGGCCAGCGGTTTCCCCGGAAACCTGCTGGATTCGTAGCGCGAAGGAATAATGCAGACGATATCTCTTTTCATGAACGCCTCTATACAGGATTGCCGTCTAAATCTTCTTTGCCGCCGACTCAATCGCCTTCTGGATGGTGCCGAGTCTTTCGGGACTCATCTTGACGGAAATACCCATGACCAGCGTGCGGCTTAAAATGTCCTCCGCAAAGGGAATGCTCTTGCGGGAATATTTAACCTTGCCCTTATTGGCCTTGTCCGCGAACGGATACTTTTTGGAGTTGGCTGTGGAAAACGCCAGGAAATGTTCCCAGTTGGGCACATAATGCCACTTGTTGTTTTTATAACAGGTGGTGTCCAGGCCGCCTTCGGAAAGCAGCTTCTGGAACTTGAGCGCCGTTTTTTCTTCCGGCAGATTGAATGCCAGAAACGTTGCGGAATCGCCTTCCGGGTCCGGCAGTGTGCGGAATTTTAAACCCGGTACCTGCGCCAGAGCGTCTTTGATGATCCGCTTGTTTTTATTCTGTTCGGCGATGATATAGTCGAGCTTGCGCAATTGCGCCAGACCTAAAGCGCCTTGAAGTTCATTCATGCGGTAGTTGAACCCGAGAATCGTCCGGCCTTCCAGCGCGCGGCCGACCTTGGGATTATGATCGTGGCCGTGATCGGAATACCATTCCGAGCGCAGGTACAATTTTTTATTGTTGGTCATCACCAGGCCGCCTTCGCCGGTCGTGACGGTTTTGTAATAATCAAAGCTGAAAATGCCCATATCGCCCAGGCCGCCCAGCTTTTTGCCCTTGAAGCTTGCGCCGCACCCCTGGGCGTTGTCTTCCAGCACCAGCAGTTTGTTTTTGCGGGCGATTTTGATAATCTTGTCGATCTTTGCCGACGAGCCGCACATATGCACGGGAATGACCGCCTTGGTGTATTGGGTCATCTTCTTTTCAATTTCGTCGGGATCAAAATTAAGCGTGTCGTCGATATCGCACATCACGGGAATCGCGCCCGCTTCCAGCACGGCCTCGTAGGTTGCCAAAAAGGTAAAGGCGGGCACCAGCACTTCGTCGCCGGGACCGACATCCATTGCCGTGAGCGCCACTTTGAGCGCCGACGAGCCGGAGGTGACGCCCAGCGCATATTTTACGCCGCAGTATTTACAGAATTCTTCTTCCAACTGGCGGACTTTGAAAACGCCTTTTCTTTCCTTGTCAAATCCATAACGCATGAGGATGCCGGTTTCCAGAACATCCATGACTTCTTTGATTTCTTCCTTGCCGATCAGTTCCGCTCCTGCCATATAATATCCTTCCTTTCTTAGACCAGGTTGCTTTCAAACATTGAAGTATGAATGATGGAAAGCTTACCTGGTATTATGCCGGGTTAATTAACGCTCTATCATCTGCGATCGCGATTGGGTATTAAAAAGCTTCCGCGTAAATCGCGATCATATCTTCTTTGGTCATCTTGCGGGGGTTGTTCTCCAGCGGCCGGGCCACCGTGGTCGCCACATCGGCCAGCGCCGGAAAATCACTTTCCTTTACGCCGAAATCCTTAATGGTGGAGTCAATGCCGCAATCCTCAATCAGGGCCTCCACGGCATCCACCGCCAGGTAGGCGGCTTCACGCGCGGGCAGACCGTCAATGCATTCGCCCATCGCCTCGGCAACATCCGCGAATTTTTCCAGCGCGCCGGGCAGATTGAACGCCATCACCGGCGCCAGCAGCATGGTGTTGGCCAGGCCGTGACTGACGCCGAACCTGCCGCCCAGCGGATAAGACAGGGAATGAACCGCCGTGACGCCGGCATTGGCGAGCCCAATGCCCGCATAGAGGCTGCCCAGCATCATCCGTTCGCGCGCGACGATGTTCTTGCCGTCGTGAACGCAGGCGCGTAGATTTTCGGCGATCAGCGCAATGGCTTCGAGCGAAAACATTTCGCTCATCGGAGACGAGTTGATCGAGGTGTAGGATTCAATCGCATGGCACAGAGCGTCGAGACCGGTCTGCGCCGTGGGAGCGGGCGGCAGCGAAAGCGTCAGCTCCGGATCCAGAAGCGCCAGTTCGGGATAAAGATACGGGCTGTTCATGCCCTCTTTCTTTTTCAGATTCTTGCGGACAAACACGGCGGTAAACGTTACTTCACTGCCGGTTCCGGCGGTGGTGGGAATCATGATTTTGGGCAGGCCCGCTTTCGGAACCTTGTTCAACCCCAGGTAATCCGCCGCGGCGCCTTTATTGGCGGCGATCACGGCAATGGCTTTTGCCACGTCCATCGCGGAGCCTCCGCCGATGCCGATCACGATGTCGCACTTGTTTTTTATGGCGATCTTTGCGCCTTCATCCGCCAGCTCAATGGGCGGTTCCGGTTCCACCTTGTCGTAAACGGTGAATTTGATGCCTTCGGGAACCAGAATATTGGCGATTCTTTCCTGCAGGCCGGTTTTGGCAAGATTTTTATCAATGACGATGAGTGGATTTTGCGCGTGGTGTTCTTTAATGTGGCCGGCAAGCGTTAAAAGCGATCCGTTGCCGAAGACGATTTTCTGGGCGCCGGTAAATGAAAATGTTTTTCTCATACTGAATAAGACCTCCGTTAATATTAGGTTAAAAATCTCTGATGCGTGAAAATTTATACCTTATGGTTTTGGCTGCTGGAAGGGCGTTGCGGGACTGGCCGGTTGCGTTTCCTCAAATTGCCGCCTGCGAACGTTTTGAACTGCAAATTGCGGTTAATGTCAAGTTTTTTGTTTGCCGGTTAAATCATCAAACAGGAAGGGTGGCCCGCCTTTGCCGTACATCCCTGCGCGGAAAGGCTTCGTCCACACTTTTGAAACCGGGACGGTGACCGGCTTTTCTTGTTTTTTCTTGCAATATCAAGATAATATTGTAATATCCGTTCACGTCCGAAATTTAAAAACCACGGCCAAAGACAGTCTCGCAAAAAGCATACAAGGAACAGATGGAAACACAGGTTAAATCAAAAAAACGCGTAGCTGACCACGGCGAGGTATTGACAGGCAAACAGGAAGTCAATGCCATGCTTGATCTTGTGAAGCAGGAGACGGAAAGGATTGACTCGCGTTTTCTGGAGCCTGCTTGCGGCACGGGTAATTTTTTAGCTGAAATCCTTAGGCGTAAATTGCGCGTTGTTAAGGAAGGATGCCGTAAAAGTCAGTTGGAATATGAGCGTAATGCAGTGCTTGCCGTTTCCAGTATTTACGGCATTGATATACTGGAAGACAACGTAAAAGAATGCCGCTATCGACTGTATGGCATGTTTGATTGGGAATATAGCAGCCTTTATAAACGCAAGGCTAAAAACGAATGCCGCGAAGCGGTGCGGTATTTATTAGAGAAGAACATCATTTGGGGTGACGCCCGCACACTGCAAGCAGCCGGGGAGAATTCGCAGCCGATAATTCTCTGCCCGATAAAAGATTTCGGGCATGACAGAGGGGACGGGGACTGAATGAAGGAAAACGGCATGGAAAAGAATAATTCAGAAATAATCATTTACCAAACAGAAGACGGTGCTACCAAAATAAACGTTCGGTTGGATGGAAACAGCGTATGGGTTACCCAAAGTGATTTGGTGGAGTTATTTCAATCGTCAAAATCCAATATCAGTGAACATATAAAACATATTTTTGAAGAGGGAGAGCTGATCGAAGAAGCAGTTGTTCGGAAATTCCGAACAACTGCCCCTGATGGCAAGAACTATAATGTAGCCTTCCATAACCTGGATGTAATTATTTCTATCGGTTACAGGGTTAAGTCCCTTCGTGGGGTGCAGTTTCGGATATGGGCGACTGAACGGCTCCGGGAATACCTCATAAAGGGATTCACCATGAACGATGACCTGCTGAAGCGCAACAGCGGCGGAGAGTATTTTGAAGAACTGCTCGCACGCATTCGTGATATTCGTTCTTCTGAAAAGGTTTTCTATCGGAAAGTTCTGGAAATTTACGCAACCAGTGTTGATTACAACCCTAATGCCGAAGCCACAAAGAAATTTTTCCAGATTGTCCAGAACAAATTGCATTGGGCGGCTCATGGACACACTGCGGCGGAAATCGTGTTTGAAAGAGCCAACGCAGAAAAACCATTCATGGGATTAACAGCATTTACCGGCCGCCTTCCCCAAAAAAATGAAATAACCGTGGCAAAAAATTACCTTTCAAAAGAGGAATTGGAAATACTCAATCGCCTCGTCTCCGCATATCTCGACATTGCCGAAGTTAATGCATTACAACATAAAGCAATGACAATGAATGAATGGGTTGATGTTCTGGATGGTTTTATTAAGATGTCACGGCAAAATGTCTTAACCGATGCAGGCAAAATATCCGCTGAGCTTGCTGAAAAAAAGGCGATTGCCGAATACTCGACCTACAAACAAAAAACTATTGATGAATTAAGCCCGGTTGAAAAACATTTCCTTGCCGTAATCGAGAACACGGAAAAAGAAATCAAGCATAAAATCAAGGGTTAATTAAGGCAGAGGGAATATCTTGGGACACCATACTGGTTTCCGAAAAATAACTGGATGTTCCCAAATTCAGATTCGTCACACGGCAGATATCCCGTCACTCAGGGGCAGCACCTGAAAGGTATTGACTCTGAGTGATTAGAAATTCACGGCATTTTTTTGCCGTTATAATACCCTTCGACTTTTTTATCGGAGTATGTGCTTCGATTCCACTGAAGATTATTTTCAGCCTCTTCCAGACTCCATTCCGGTTCGAAACCTACACGATTACCGTTCCAAAACAGTTCATAGCCGACACCATACCCGATAAAGCTGTAGGCGATAACTCTGGCAAGGTCCAGTTTGTCTTTTGGGTTCGGATTTTCTGCTGATTTGTTTTCCGATTTTTCAATTTTACCGGTTTGAATATTCACCATTTCAATATTCAGCATGAAAAGGGTATCCAGCTTTGAATACGCACCGACAAAAACATACCGGGCATTAAGCAATTTTCCGATGGTGACGACGTTCTTAATATCCGTCATGCCGGAAGTCTGAAAATGCTGTTCATCCGCAATTTTCTGAATCCGGTTCCGGTCCAATACATTAAATTTCCCGGTTTTAATCAGTTCGCTTCTGAAAAAATCGGCAAGAATATCCGCGTCATCTTTTGATACATTCTTCGCGGAAAAATCCAGCACGGCAACGTTGGCTTTTTCTTCAGCATGTAAGATATGGATATAAGCCAGAGAAACGAATGCTACACACAGCAGGATGATTATTTTTTTCATGTTATCCCTTTCACGACTTCAATGGCTGCTAATCTACCAGAAAAGCAATCAAAACCGCAACCGGCAATAACTATTTTAATTCCATGCAGAATTTATCAATCTTTTCCGGCGGTGCGATCGGGTAGTCGCCGGTGTAGCAGGCCAGGCAGAAACAATCCTTGTTCAGACCGGTGGCTCTGACCATTCCATCGACGGTCAGGTAGTGAAGGGAATCCAGACCGATGAATTCGGCGATGGCTTTTTCGTTTTCCTTCTTCGTGGCGATCAATTCGCCCTTGGAGGAAAAATCAATGCCGTACGGACAGGGGAACATTGTCGGCGGACAACTGATGACCATGTGGAGTTCCTTAATCCCGATGGCCTGAAGGTGTTTCACGCGGTTTTTGCTGGTTGTGCCGCGAACGATGGAATCCTCAACGATCAGAACTTTCTTTCCTTCCAGAAGCGGCTTGACCGGATTGAGTTTCACGCGCACGGCGAAGTCGCGCATCGGCTGTGTCGGCTGAATAAAGGTGCGGCCTATGTAATGATTGCGGATCATCCCCATTTCAAAGGGTATGCCGCTTTCTTCCGCGTAACCGATCGCGGCGTAGGTTCCGGAATCCGGAAACGGCATCACCAGATCAACGTCGGGACAGTATTCCCGGGCCAGTTCATGCCCCAGGCGCTTGCGGCACAGGTAAACATTCTGGCCGAAAATCTGGCTGTCGGGGCGGGCGAAATAAATGAGCTCGAAGATGCAGTGGCAATGCTTCATGACGGGAAAAGGTTTCAGGCTTTTGCAACCGCCGGCGTCGATAATAATAACCTCGCCGGGTTCGACATCGCGAATGTACTCGGCGCCTACCAGATCAAACGCGCAGGTTTCGGACGCCACCACCCAGCCGCCATTCAGTTTCCCCAAAGCCAGCGGCCGGAATCCCCTGGGATCGCGGGCCGCGATAATTTTATCCCGCGTCAGCATGATCAGGCTGTAGGCGCCTTCAACCTGCTGCAGGGCGATGGCCAGCGCCTTTTCCAATCCACGCTTCAGATGCTGCGCCATTAAATGGATAATGACTTCGCTGTCCATCGTGGACTGAAAAATCGAACCCCGGTTTTCCAGTTCGGATCGCAGGGACTGGGCGTTCACGATGTTGCCGTTGTGCGCAAGGGCGTAATACTCCTCGCCGACATGCACCAGAAAAGGCTGGGCGTTGGATATGGTGGAAGAACCGGTGGTGGAGTAGCGGACGTGGCCGATGGCCAGCGATCCGGGAAGCTTTTGTAAAATGGATTCCTTGAACACGCCGGCGGCAAGCCCCATGCCTTTGTGTTCGGAGACGTTGCAGCCGTCGGAGACGACAATACCCGCCGATTCCTGGCCGCGGTGCTGCAGGGCGAAAAGGCCGAAGTAGGTCACGCGCGCCGCGTCTTCGTGTCCGTAAATGGCAAACACGCCGCACTCTTCGCGGGGGCGGCCGGATTCAATTTGTGTATCTTCGAATAATGGTTGCATTTCGGTTCTCCGAATTCCCCTCTTTCTGTGAGAGGGGATAAAGGGGAGGGGTTATCTAAATTATCACCCTCCCTGGATCCCTCCCCTCAAGGGAGGGACTAATAGAGTGCGGTACTATTTCTTGTAGTACTCCTGCAGGGAACAAACCCCCCAATCTTTTTCGTTCATGGCTTTCGCGGCTTCGCTTAAAGCGCGCGCTCCCGCCAGAGTGGTCGTATAAAGAATGTTATAAGTCAGTGCGCCGTGCCGGATGTGGTAAGCATCCCGCGAGGACTTGCGCCCGACGCTGGTGTTGATGACCATCTGGATGTCGCCGTTTTTAATATAATCGACGATGTGCGGTCGTCCTTCGCTGACTTTATGAACAACCGTCGCGTCAATCCCGGAGCGGCTTAAATGCCTGGCCGTCCCAGCCGTCGCCATAATTTTATAGCCCAGCGTCGCAAAAGACCGGGCAACGCCCACAATCCTGTCCTTATGATTATCATGAACACTGATAAAGATAGACCCTGATTTTGGCATATTGAAACCCGCGGCCATCTGCGATTTGGCAAAAGCCAGACCGAAGGATTGATCAATGCCCATGACTTCGCCGGTGGACTTCATTTCCGGCCCCAGCAGAATATCCACTTCCGGAAAACGGTTGAAAGGGAAGACCGCTTCCTTGACGGATACATGCCGGGGGATAATGGTTTGCGTGAAGCCGAGCTCCTGGAGGCTTTTTCCCAGCATGACCTTGGTGGCCAGTTTCGCCAGCGGCACGCCGATGGCCTTGCTGACAAACGGCACGGTGCGCGACGCGCGGGGATTGACTTCCAGCACATACAAGGTTCCATCTTTGATGGCATACTGTATATTCATCAGACCGACAACGTTCAGTTCCCCGGCCAGCAGCTTCGTCTGTTTGTCAATCAGCTCCAGTAAAGAGGCGGAAATCGTCAGGGACGGCAGGATGCAGGCGCTGTCGCCGGAATGAATGCCCGCTTCTTCGATATGCTCCATGATGCCGGCCACAACCGTTGTTTTGCCGTCGCTGATGGCGTCCACATCCACTTCCACCGCGTCTTCCAGAAACTTGTCGATCAGAATCGGATGCCCCGGCGAAACCAGCAGAGCCTTGGCCATAAATGATCTGAGCGTTTCCGGATCATAGACGATTTCCATGGAGCGGCCGCCCAAAACGTAAGAAGGACGCACCAGCACCGGATAACCGATGCGGGAGGCGGCGATGAGCGCCTTTTCCACATCCATGGCGGTATCGTTGTCCGGCTGGTTGAGCTTCAGCTTATGGACGATTTCCTGAAACCGGTCGCGGTTTTCCGCCCGGTCAATGGCGTCGGGCGATGTTCCGATAATGGGAACGCCGGCCGCTTCGAGGCCGCGCGCCAGATTCAGCGGTGTCTGACCGCCAAACTGCACGATCACGCCGTCGGGTTTTTCCGTCTGGAGGATATGCAACACATCTTCGAGCGTCACGGGTTCAAAAAACAGCTTATCCGACGTGTCGTAATCCGTGCTGACCGTTTCGGGGTTCGAATTGATCATGATGCTCTCGACGCCTTCTTCACGCAGGGCAAAAGAAGCATGAACGCAGCAGTAGTCGAATTCAATGCCCTGGCCGATGCGGTTGGGCCCGCCGCCGATAATCGCCACTTTCTTTTTGGAGGAAGGCCGGGCTTCGTTTTCCGTTTCGTACGTGGAATAATAATAGGGTGTGTAGGCTTCGAACTCCGCCGCGCAGGTATCGACCAGTTTATAAACCGGGAAAATATTTTCCTTCCCGCGCCAGTCGCGGATGTCCTGCTCCGTTTTATTCCACAGCGCTCCCAGCGTCCGGTCCGAGAAGCCTATCTGCTTGGCGGCGCGCAAAAGCGCTGCCGACGGTTCTGAACTTTTCAGTTCCTCTTCCGCATCCAGAATATCCTTAATCTGATGCAGAAACCAGGGATCGACCTTCGTGAGGTCATAAACGTCATCAATTGTCATCCCGTCTTTCAGGGCCTCGGCGATATAAAAGAGCCGCAGTGAATTCGGCTTGATCAGTTTGCTTTTGAGGAGGGACTTTCTTTCCTGTAAATCAGCGGGAAGAGCCTGACCGAAACCGAACCGGCCGATTTCCAGCGAACGGATCGCCTTTTGCAGGGATTCCTTAAACGTGCGGCCGATCGCCATCGTTTCGCCCACCGATTTCATGGAGGTGGTCAGGAAATCTTCCGTGTCCGGAAATTTTTCAAACGTCCAGCGCGGAATTTTTGTCACCACATAATCAATGGTGGGTTCAAAGGACGCCATCGTCTCGCGCGTGATGTCGTTGGGAATCTCATCAAGCGTGTAGCCCACGGCCAGCTTCGCGGCGATTTTGGCAATGGGAAATCCCGTGGCCTTGGACGCCAGCGCCGACGAACGCGACACACGGGGATTCATCTCCACCACAATCATTTCACCGGTCCGGGGGTGAATGGCAAACTGAACGTTGGAGCCGCCCGTCTCGACGCCGATTTCGCGCATGATGGCGATCGCGGCGTCCCGCATGACCTGATATTCACGATCCGTAAGCGTCTGCGCCGGGGCGACCGTAATCGATTCGCCGGTATGCACGCCCATCGCGTCGAAGTTTTCAATGGAACAGATGATGACAACGTTGTCGGCCTTGTCGCGCATCACTTCCAGTTCATATTCTTTCCAGCCCAGGACGGATTCTTCGATCATGACCTCGGAAATCATGCTGGCGTCAAGTCCGGCTTTGGCGATTTCCAGAAGTTCCTCGCGGTTATAGGCCACGCCGCTGCCGGTGCCGCCCAGCGTAAAGGACGCCCGGACGATAATCGGAAAACCGATATCATCGGCAATGCTGAGTACCTCACGCATATTGCGGGCAAACCCGCTTTTGGGCATCCGCAAACCGATTTTTTCTATCGCATGTCTGAATTTTTCACGGTCTTCAGCTTTATGAATGACGGGAAGCGACGCGCCGATCATTTCCACGCCGTATTCTTCGAGTACGCCGGATTCCGCCAGCGCCACGGCGGTGTTGAGGCCGGTCTGACCGCCCAGCGTCGGCAAAAGCGCGTCGGGACGTTCACGGGCGATCACTTTGGCCACCGCCTCGGGCGTGATCGGCTCGATATAGGTGCGGTCGGCCATTTCCGGATCGGTCATGATCGTTGCGGGATTGGAGTTGATCAGGACAACTTCGTAACCTTCCTCGCGCAGCGCCTTGCAGGCCTGCGTGCCGGAATAGTCAAACTCACAGGCCTGGCTGATAATGATCGGCCCGGACCCGATGAGCAGTATTTTTTTGATGTCGTTTCGTTTCGGCACTTCTTACCTTTGCTTTTTTATGGCGGTTACGAACTGAGAAAACAAATATTCCGTGTCGTGCGGCCCCGGCGCGGCTTCCGGGTGATACTGCACGCTCATCGCCCCGGATAGCTTCATCCCCTCGGAGGTTGCGTCGTTTAAATTTATGCAGGAGTTATTCGCTCTGCTTTCCACCGATTGCGGCACGACCACAAAGCCGTGATTCTGAGACGTGATTTCAACTCTGCCCGTTTCCAGATTTTTGACGGGTTGATTAATGCCGTGATGTCCGAACTTCAGTTTCTCCGTATAACCGCCGATGGCCTGGCCGATGATCTGATGCCCCAGGCAGATGCCGAAAACCGGTATCTGCCCGATGATTTCACGGGCGGCATCCACGATGTAAGGAAGAGCAGACGGATCGCCGGGGCCGTTGGAAAGCAGCACGCCGTCCGGTCGATAAGACAGGATCTGAGAACCGGTGGCGGCAGCCGGGACAACGACGACTTCGCAGCCGTTATTTTCCAGAAGCCTCAGGATGTTATATTTGACGCCGCAGTCCAGCACAACAACGCGCAGTTTTTTAACCGGCTTTTTGACTGGGATTTTACTTTTGGATGGTGCGCCTTTTTTCCATAAATAGGGTTTCCGGCAGGAGACTTCACGCACCAGATCGCGTCCGACCAGCCCCGGATAAGCCCGAACTTTCGCAAGCAGTTCGTCAACGTTTTTTGATTCCGTGGAAATAATTCCCTTCATTGAGCCGGACAGGCGCAGGCGGCGCGTTAACGCGCGCGTATCGATGCCTTCCAGTCCGATTTTGCCGGAATCTTCCAGAAATGTTTTGAGGCTTTTGTTCATCCGCCAGTTGCTGGGATGGGACTGATACTCCTTGACGATAAAGCCTTCCAGATGAATGCCCGCCGATTCCATGTCTTCGTCATTGATGCCGGTATTGCCGACCAGCGGATATGTCATCGTGACCATCTGGCCTTTATAGGAGGGATCGGTAATTACTTCCTGATAACCGGTCATGCCCGTGTTGAAGACAACTTCGCCAAAGGTCTCCCCCGCGCCTGCAAAAGCAAAACCATCAAAGACACTGCCGTCTTCCAGAACAAGCAGGGCTTTACGATCTTTTCTTAACAGGGCCATTGAAACTCCAACCAAACAATATTACAGGGGTATTTCCAAGATTAATCGACTCGCATCCAACGATCCGGACATGCGGTTTTGAGCATTATTCTTTTGCCGCTCAGAGGCAACAGTTTCTAGCTTTTTTTTTTCATTGCGTCAATCATTTAATAAGCGGGGGAACGGATACAGCCGTTCCCCCGCTTATCGATATATCCCTTAGCTGATGAACAGCATTTCCCAGAACTTCGGCAAAGGCCACCTTTCATCATCAACCAGATTTTCCAATGCATCTACGGACTCCCGCAATTCATCCATCTTCGGTTTAACTTTGGTGCAGAGAGCTTCCGCCTTCTTTGCTTCGTCATGAACGGCGGCGGCTGCATCCACCTTAGCCAGGATTTCCTTATTCACCGCGTAAATATTATTAACCAGATCAACCACCTTCTTTAATATTTCCGTTTCGGCGGAAACGACGGCCGTCTTACCCAGCGCCTCTTTGGCCGCAATAACCGCTTCGGCTGTTGTCTTCTGATAAGCAAGGGCCGCCGGAATCACCTGATTCAGGCAGATATTATTGAGGCATTTGACTTCAATTTCCAGATCCTTGATGTATTTTTCCAGGTAAATAATATAACGGGAATTGAGTTCAACTTTCGACAGAACCTGATATTTTTCAAAAAGGTTCAAAGCTTTATCCGTAATCAGAGCCTTCAGAGCCACAGGCGTTGTTTTATAGTTTGGCAGACCTCTTTTGCCCGCTTCGGCTTCCCATTCGCTGGTGTAGTTATCCCCGTTGAAAAGAATACGTTTGATATCCTTGATCTCGCTTTTCAAAACTTCAAAGACGGCCTGGTTAATATTTTTGGTGTCCTTGACTTTGATTTTTTCCGCCAGGTAATCAAGGCTTTCCGCAACGATGGTGTTGATGACCGCCGCCGGGAAAGAAATGGATTGCGATGAACCCACGGCGCGGAATTCAAATTTGTTGCCGGTAAAGGCAAACGGCGATGTCCGGTTGCGGTCGGTGTTGTCTTTGCTGACCTGAGGCAGGGCGGAAATGCCCAGATCAATAATTTCAGCGTTCGTTGCTTTGGTGACGGTGCCTTTTTCGATATTGGCCAGAATATCGGTCAGCTGTTCACCCAGGAAAATGGAAATGATGGCCGGGGGCGCTTCGTTGGCGCCCAGTCGATGGTCATTGCCGTAGGAAGCCACGGAAGCGCGCAGGATGTCAGCGTGTTTGTAAACGGCGCGCACGGTCGCGATCAGAAACACCAGAAACTGAATGTTATCCTGCGGGGTCTTGCCGGGATTCAAAAGATTGTTCCCGTTGTTGTCGCAAAGAGACCAGTTAACATGCTTTCCCGACCCGTTTATTTTCGCAAAGGGCTTTTCGTGGAGCAGGCAGGCCAGATTGTGTTTTTTAGCCACGGATTTCATGGTGTCCATCACGATCTGGTTGTGATCCACGGCCAGATTGGCTTCTTCATACACAGGCGCCAGCTCGAACTGGGAAGGCGCCACTTCATTGTGCCTGGTTTTGGCCGGAACGCCCAGTTTGAAAAGTTCTTCTTCCATATCGTGCATGTAGGAGGATATTCTTTCCTTAATGCTGCCAAAATACTGATCTTCCAACTCCTGGCCTTTGGCCGGAGGAGCGCCGACAACCGCTCTGCCGCCTAAAACAAGGTCCTGCCGTTTAAAGAAATAATCCATATCGATCAGGAAATATTCCTGTTCCGGTCCCAGATTCGAGTAAACCTTTTTAACGTTTTTTGCGCCCAGCAGTTTGAGCATATTCACGGCGCTTTTGCTGACGGCGCGGTCCGAGCGCAGGAGCGGGGTTTTTTTATCCAGCGCTTCGCCTGTATAAGAAATGAAAGCGGTTGGAATGCAAAGGGTTGTGGAAATGCCGTTTCGTTTAATGAAGGCGGGAGAAGACATGTCCCATGCGGTATAACCTCTGGCTTCAAAAGTTGCGCGAATGCCGCCTGACGGAAAGCTCGATGCGTCCGGCTCGCCCTGAACCAGTTGTTTTCCGGAAAATCTCTCAACGACTTCGCCGATCCCGGACGGATCGGCAAAAGCATCGTGCTTTTCCGCGGTGATTCCGGTCATCGGCTGAAACCAGTGAGCAAAGTGCGTGGCCCCTTTTTCAATGGCCCATTCTTTCATGGCATGAGCCACGATATTGGCTGTTTCGGCATCGAGAATTTTATCTTCGTTGATTGCCTCCATCAACTTTTTGAAGGTGTCTTTGGGCAGCTTTTCTTTCATAACCTTATGGTTGAAGGTGTCTTCACCATAATATTCAGATACCGGAACGAATTTTTCCTTCTCGATGGTGTAGTTTCTTTCCGATGCGATGACTGGTTTTGATTTTTTCATAATTCCTCCATTAAAATATTTTATAATCTTTTTTCAATAAGGTTTTTTCTGTTAAATCTTTGTGAGACAGCCTCAACGCATAATTAAAGACAGTCCAGGTTTTATGGATAAATGTAGTGCGAAAAATATGCCACGAATGCATATCATATCTACATTATAACCATGCGCGGTCATTTATCCACCTTAATATTATTGAATACCTTAACAACGAATAGCCGGAAAACAAACTACAAACTGATTGCCATTGACGGATATTTGATGTAGAAGATACATATAAAAATACAAATCGGAACAATTTTGTATCGCGAATGCGGGCAAAATAACAATATTGTAATATAACAGGTGTCGACAAAATCCCGGTTCTTCTTCGTGAGCTTGATTTTCCGTAAAATAATTCAATTTGTTGTTCCCGCACCAGCCGCTCATTTATTAAAATTAAGTTGTTGGCATTTATTTTGCTAAAGAAGAACGTTCGCAGCATGGCTCATAGAGACTGAGTGTCTATGATTAACTTATCGTGACGGAAGAGATAGATAAAACATGAAACTGGCAGAAGAATTCAAGAAAATCGCGGGCGATATCAGGGTTATCGATAAAGCTGAAGAAATAGAAATGTACAGCCATGATATCGGTGATGTTCCGGCCATCATGACCAAAACATTTTTTGAAATACAACCTGATTTTGTCGTTCAGCCTAAAAGCGCCGACGAAATTAAAAAAGTACTGCAATTTGCCAATGAGCATAAAGTCCCGGTTATTCCCAGAGGGGCTGCCTCATGGGGATTCGGGGGTGTCATTCCGACCAACGCGGGAATCGTGATTGATTTATCCCCTTTCCGGAAAATCCTCTATCTCAATTCCGCCCAAAAGACCATCACGGTGGAAGCAGGAGCAAGATGGAGCGATATCGACATTCTGGCTAAAAAAGAAGGCTTATGCCTGATGACCTATCCGTCGAGCAAGTTTTCCACCGTGGGCGGCTGGATTTCTACCGGCGGCTACGGTATCAACAGCTTCCGCTATGGCCATCTGGCAAACCAGATTGTATCCATGATCGTGATAACGCCGGAAGGTGTTTCCAAAAAGATTACGCCCAATGATCCTGAGTTTGCGTATTTCGTTTCCACGGAAGGCGAGTTTGGAATCATCGTCGAAGTCAACCTGAAACTGCGCGATGTTCCTCAGGCCTCTTATCCGCATCTGTTCTATTTTGAAAGCGACAAAGCCGCTTTTGAGTTCATTGAAACATTTATCCAATCGGGAAAAGCGAATGATCTGAAACCCAATGTCATTCGTTTCCTTGATGAAAATAACTTAAATGACATCAATGAAATTATGCATTCGAAGGTATTTAAAAAGAGCGCCGGTGTTTTGATGGAATTTGACACCCCTGAAAAAGATCAAAAGTTTTTAACCGTTATCGAACAAAACAATCATATTGAAGAAGCGCCTCGCTATGTGGCCAGTTATTTATGGAATGAGCGTCTTTTCGGCATGAAGACAAAGCGCCTCGGACCAACCATCCTGGCCAGTGAAATTATCATTCCCATTCAAGCTGCGGCAGCCTTCATTGAAAAAGCAAAAAAACTCGGAGACTATTACGGTGTAGAAATCTGCATAGATTCCTATATTATTGATGAACAGAAGGCGCTGATCATGGCCACCTTCCTCTGCGATTCCAGGAAGAAAAAATATTTTATCAGCATGCCTCTCGTTTCCATGCTCACGAAAGCCGCCGTTGGATTTGGGGCGGAACCCTACGGGCTCGGCCTCTGGAATGCCGCATTTATTAATGCTCTCTTCACCCGTGTAAAAAAGAGTGACCTGTTGGCATACAAAAAGCGTGTTGACCCTAACAACATTCTGAATCCGGGTAAATTCTTCCGTATTCATTCAAATGTCATCACGGCCCTTTTATTCCATCCGGTTTTTTTCAATATCTCGATCGGCATGGTTTCCTTCCTGTCGCCGGTTATCGGAAAGGTCGTGACGCTTCTCTTTGGGAAGAATGAAAAGGTGGATACCCTTGATTTTGAACTGACCACTCATGCCTGCGCCAAATGCGGAAACTGCATTGCCGTATGTCCGGCCTATCTGGTTACCGGAAATGAAGCGATGACCGCAAAGGGTAAAATTGCTCTCGCTAAAAAGCTCATTGAAGGAAAGCCTGTGACGGAGGAAGAAGCGGAAAATGTATTCATGTGCATGCATTGCAAAGCCTGTGAGGAAATCTGTCAGACCAATCTTGAACTGATGCTGCTTTGGGACGCATTGGAAAAACGCATGGAAGACAAAATCGGCCGGCCCGAAGAAAAAATCGCTGAATTTCTGAAAAGAGTTGATGACAGCGAGGAATACTGGGAAATGGTGGATCGGAACAGTTGACCCGCAAATAATAAAGGTATTAAGACAGAAGGTATTAGGCCAAAGGAAAAGCAAAATGATTCTTGACTTTCAGCCTTCAGTCTCGCGCCCCCTGAAAGGGGGTCAGCCTTCAGCCTAAAGAAAGATGAATTAAAGACTATGCCAAAAAAATATCATATTCACCCGAAAGTCACGCCGCTGAAGCTGAATTACGTTTACAAATTCAGAATTGAGCGGGGAGAAAACTGCATTAATTGCGGCAGGTGCGCCAAAGTGTGCATTTACGAAGCGCACAAACGGGGCAAAGGCGGCGATCCGCGTAAAATGGCTGACCCGAACACGGTGGTTTGCCGGAACTGCTTCAGGTGCATTCAGGAATGTCCCCGTGGAGCTCTCGAAAAATCTCTCGACAAGGACTTTTTAAACATCGGCGGCGCCTACTGGAAGTCCGACATGCTGCTTACGTTATGGAAGCAGGCGGAGGATGGCAAGGTTCCGGTTACCGGCGCCGGTTATCGCGGCCCGTTTACCGGACCGGGGTTTGACAGCATGTGGACCGACATGTCGGAAATTGTCCGCCCGACCCGCGACGGAATTCATGGCCGGGAGTATATCAGCACATCCGTTGAACTGGGCAGGAAGCTCAATCACCTGAGCTTTGACGAAAACGGGAAATTGCTGTCGAAGATTCACGATACCATTGACATTCCGATTCCCATCCTCTTTGATTTTCCCAAAGATAATTTAAGTCCGAATGTTAAAGTTGCTGTCGTGAGGGCGGCGGCGGAACTGGGCACCTGCATTATATTATCCCCGGATCATATTGCGGCGGATATTAAAAAACATCTGAAAAACATTATTCCATTAATTTCCCATAAGGAAATTGATAAGCATGCGGCGTTGATCAAAGATGTCAGAATCGTGGCGATTGATTATCATGAAGAAGTATTAAGCGCTCTGCCGGCGCTTACGGAGAAAATTAAAAAAATCAATAACGGGCTTACTATTATTCGCGTTCCCGCAACGAAGTCCGTGGAAGGCATCGTTGCCAAACTGGCGCAAAACGGCGCGGAGGTCATCCATATTGTGGCCGATTATTGCGGTATGGAGAATGGTTCGGCAGGTCCAAACCGCCGTCTGGCCAAGGATATTATCCGATCCGTACATTTGAAGCTGGTCGAGGACAGAATCCGTGATGAAGTTACCGTGATGTTCTCCGGCGGAATCGCCATGGCCGAACATGTGCCGAAAGCCATGCTTTGCGGCGCGGATTTAACGGCCATCGACTTGCCGCTGCTGATTGCGCTGGGCGCCAGATTATATGAAGAACCGGAAAAGATTGTATTGTTGCCTGAAGGGCTGGAAAAAATTGCGGTGAGAACGGTAACGCACAGGATTGTTAACCTCATGGGCGCCTGGCACTCGCAGCTTCTGGAGGTCATGGGTGCGATGGGTATCCGGGAGGCCCGCAGATTGCGCGGTGAAACCGGAAGAGCTATCTTCTTTGAGGAAATCGATAATGAAACTTTTGGAAAACTATTTAAAAATAGAGAAAAAGCAAACGTATGAAACCATCAACTGTAAAAATTAAAACAATGCCTTCGCGATTCAAGCACCAGGTGCCGAAATATAAAGTCACCCGGTCTGCCGCCTGCATCAACTGCGGCACTTGTGCAAAATCCTGCCCCTACGGTGTTCATGAAAGACCGGAAGGGCACAATAAGATGAGTGTGCCGATCGACTATAAGTGCATCGGGCTGGAATGCCGGAACAATGATTTTTATTGCGTCGCCAAATGTCCGCGCAAGGCCTTGAGCGTCTCGCTCAATCCCATGTATCAAACGCTGGGCGACTATCGCTGGACGGCGGACATGATTACCGGAACCTGGATTATGGCGGAAACCGGATATCCGCCCGAACGTACTGATCTGGAATATAATACGGGTAATTCCGGCGGCGGTTTCGACAAGCTGCGGTTAAAGTTTCCTTCCGGGCACCCGAAAATCGACAAGTTTGAAATCTCAACGGAGATTCCCTTAAACCGGAGAAACGACGGCCGCGCCAATGTTGTCATTTCCACGCCGGTTTACGGCGGCGGCATGTCTTTCGGATCGGTCAGTCTGCCGACCATGGTTTCCAAGGCGCACAATGCGACGATCTGGAATACCTTCACCTGCACCGGCGAGGGAGGATACCCGGAAGTGCTGCAACCATACAACGACCATGTTATCACGCAGGTGGCGACCGGTTTGTTCGGGGTGCGCGAAGAAACCATCCAACGGGTTAAAATAGTGGAATTCAAATACGCGCAGGGCGCGAAACCGGGGCTTGGCGGGCATCTGCTGGGTGAAAAGAATACGGAAAGCGTTGCCCGGATGCGGGAAGCGGTCAAAGGAACATCTTTGTTTTCGCCTTTCCCGTTTCATTCGGTGTATTCCATTGAAGATCACAAGAAGCATATTGACTGGATCAAGGAAATGAATCCTAACGCACTGGTTTCCGTTAAGGTTTCGACGCCGAATGACGTGGATATGGTCGCTGTCGGTTCCTACTATGCCGGCGCGCATATCATTCACATCGACGGCGGCTACGGCGGCACCGGCGCGGCGCCGGACATCGCCAAAAAGAATATCGCCATGCCGATCGAATACGCGATATCGAAAGTTCATAATTTCCTGAAAGATGAGGGCGCCCGTGGTGCGGTGACGCTCATCGCGTCAGGCGGCATCCGAACCGCTCACGATTTGGTGAAAGCCATTTGCCTGGGCGCGGACGGCGCGGTGATCGGCACCGCGGAAATGGTATCACTGGAGTGTGTCCGATGCGGAAATTGCGAATCGGGCCGGGGCTGCGCCCGCGGTATTGCCTCTACGGATTCGGAGCTGGCTGATTTGTTTAACGAGGAATGGGCGACGCAGCGCCTGACGAATATGTACCATGCCTGGAATGTCCAGCTGGTTGAAATACTGCAAAAGTTCGGGATGAGAAGCGTCACAGAGCTTGTGGGCCGGACGGATTTGTTGGAACATATAGATTACAGTAAATAAACAGGCGTATAGTCTGAAGATGTTTAGACTGAAGGGAAAGACAATAATTACCCTTCAGTCGCTCGCCCTCTGCAAGGGGGTCAGCCTTCGGCCTTCAGCCTTTCGATGGAGCAATGAATAATGGACAATGTTGAAAGAATAATGCGATCTCGAACTGAAATATGCAGCCAGATACCGCCATTGGCTATGAACACGGAAGAAGAAGGCGGCTGCGGCGTCACAGGTTTTATCAGTTCGATTCCGGTGACGGGGAAGAACATCTTCGAACCATCCGCTCAGATGCACAACCGGGGCAATGGCAAAGGCGGAGGCATTGGCGCCGTCGGGTTTGTTCCCGAAGCGATGGGCGTCTCCAGACAGGTGCTTCAGGACGATTACATGCTGCACATCGCCCTTCTGGATGCGAGCGTGTGCGCTGAAATTGAAGATCAATATGTAAAACCGTTCTTTAAAATTGATAAATCGGAAAAGCTGGCCACCATTGATGATCATCGCAGCATCGGCTTGGATGTCCGGCCTCCGGATGTCATGCGTTATTTTGTGCGCGTGAAAGACGATGTCCTCGATCAATTCATTGCGGACAATAAATTTTCATCCATGGACAGGCGTGATGCAGAAGATGAGTTTGTCTATCAGAACAGCTTTAAGATCAATACGCATTATTACGCGTCGCTGGGCGAGAAAAAGGCTTTTGTCATGTCGCACGGCAGGAACATGATGATCCTGAAAATCGTGGGATACGCGGAAAATGTCGTTAAATACTATAAACTGGATGACTTCAAAGCGCATGCCTGGCTGGCTCACCAGCGCTATCCGACCCGCGGACGCGTCTGGCATCCGGGCGGCTGTCATCCGTTTTCCGCGCTCAATGAAGCGCTGGTTCATAACGGCGACTTTGCCAATTATCAGGCGGTGAGTGAATATCTCAAACAGCGCAACTATTACCCGCTGTTTCTGACCGATACGGAAGAAGCCGCACTGCTGCTGGATTTGTGGAGCAGAGTCTATAAATATCCACTGGAATACCTGATTGAAGCCATGGCGCCGACATCGGAAATGGATTTTGACATGTTGCCTGCCGACAAGCAGGCACTGTATAAAGCCATCCAGACCCATCATGTCGGCGCATCGCCGGATGGACCCTGGTTCTTTATCATCGCCAGAAACGATGTTAAAAATGATCAATTCCAGTTGATCGGCATTACCGATACCGCCATGCTGCGCCCGCAGGTGTTTGCCCTGCAGGAAGGAGAAGTTCAGATCGGCCTGATTTGTTCGGAAAAGCAGGCCATTGACGCGACCCTGATTTCTTTAGAACGCGAAGATCCGCGGTTCGGACCCATCGCCGATAAGTATTGGAATGCCCGCGGCGGCAGCTATACCGACGGCGGTTCGTTCATCTTCAGCCTGAAAGACAGCCCGGAGGGCATGAAACTGACTTGCACCGACAAGTTCGGCAAGGTCATCAAAACACCCAAAGGCAAAGCGGTCTGTGATGTAAACAAAAAGATTGCAGCGTCGGAAGATGGCAAGCCCTTGGAAGCCAGGCTTGATGCCTTATTTGCTGAAAAGGATTCTGTGGCCGTCGCCGATAAATTATTTACCTATGTAAGAGACGGTATCGGCGGTTTTACGCCTGACCAGTTCAGGCTCTGCATTGAAACCATCAAGGGTTATGCTCTGAGAAGCGATGCCGCCCACCCTGAAGGGCACACGAAGCAAACAGTGATCAATGCGTTAACCCTGTTGAACGATCTCAGATTCAATACGGGCTCCATCAAAAGAAGCTCGCTGCAACATGTCATCAAAATTGCCCTTGATGGTATTTTTGATGCGACGCCAATGATTACGGAAACAGCGAATCCGAGGTTTTGCCGGATTAATTTCGCAACCCGTGAGCAGCTGCGCGCTCCGAAAGGTAATGAGAAAATTCTTATCATTGACGCAGAACATTTTGAGCCGGAAGGCGATCTTTGCGACGCCGTCATGATTGTGAAAGCCTTCAAGCTCGGCTGGAAACGGTTTATTGTTTACAAATATCGAGGGCAGCGCTTTACCGGCTGCGGTTTCGGCCCGGCCACCAGGGATGTGAGAATTGATATTTACGGGGCTTCGGGCGATTATATCGCCTCAGGCATTGACGGCATGGAAATTTATATTCATGGCAATGCTCAGGATCAGCTCTGCCAGATCATGAAAGAAGGCAAACTGGTTGTTTATGGCGATGTCGGCCAGACCTTCATGTATGGCGCCAAAGGCGGCAGCGCTTATATCATGGGCAACGCCGCGGGCCGGCCTTTAATTAACGCCGTCGGCAGGCCAAGGGTGGTCATTAACGGCACGGCGCTGGATTACCTGGCGGAATCATTCATGGCCGGTGATCCGCTCAATGGCGGCGGCTTTGTCATTCTGAACGGTATCGGTTTTAACGATGAAGACGGCTCAGTTTATGAGTACGAATCACCGTATCCCGGTTCCAATATATTCTCTCTTGCTTCCGGCGGCGCAATGTATGTGCGCGATCCGCGCCGGAAACTGGTTGATGAACAGTTAAACGGCGGTGAGTACGTTGATGTCAGCGAAGCGGACTGGAATCTGATCGAGCCTTATCTGGAAGAGAATGAAAAGCTCTTTGGTATCACAATAGACAGGCTTCTCACGGTTGACGGCAATAAAAAGACTCCTCAGGAAATCTACCGGAAGATCAGACCTCTCAAAGCGGCCGTTGTCAAAAAAGACGATGACGGTTTGGAAGAATAGCCGGAGGCTGAAGGCGCATTTCTGTTTCAATGATTATTAAACTACCCGGCCCTCCTCCGGGTAGTTTTTTTTATAGTGATTTAATTTAAATTTGGAGTTACCGTTAACCATCAGCATTGTTCATATAAGGGTGATTTCATGATGAACATATCCAGCGTCAGCACAGGTATTAAAGGATTGGACAAAACGCTTAATTACCTGCAAATGGGCGATAATGTTGTCTTCCAGGTTGAAAATATTGAAGATTACAAAATATTTATCGACCCGTATGTCCAGGCTGCCCTGGAGAAGGGAAGACGCGTCGTTTATATACGCTTTGCCCGGCATCTGCCGCTTCTGAACGCATCGAACAAAATTATTTTATACGAACTTGACGCAAACAACGGCTTTGAATCTTTCTCCCGGGAAGTTCATGATATCATCAGGCGGGGTGGCCGGGATGTCTTTTATGTGTTCGATTGCCTGTCCGATTTGCTTTTGGCCTGGGCAACCGATCTGATGATCGGCAACTTTTTTGTGATTACCTGTCCTTATCTTTTTGATTTGAATACCGTCGCTTATTTTTCCATCCTGCGCAACCATCATTCCTTTAAAACGATTGCCCGCATCAGGGAAACAACCCAGGTGCTGCTGGATGTTTACGGTTTTCAGGGTAAGCGGTATGTCCATCCGCTCAAGGCATGGCAGCGCTATTCACCGACCATGTTCCTGCCGCACATGATGGATAAAGATGAATTTGTTCCGATTATGAACAGCGCCGACGCTTCGAGCCTGTTTTCTTATCTTACTCAGAAGGCGGCCAGCACCGCCGAGAGGAATCTGGACTACTGGGATCGCATATTCATGCAGGCCAAAGATGTTCTGGATGGAAAGCAGGGCGACGATGGGAAAAACAAAATGATTGAGCAGCTCTCCGGTGTTTTGATCGGCAGAGAAAAAAGAATCCTCAGTCTGGTGAAGAAATACTTCACCCTGGAGGATTTGATCGAAATCAAGGAGCGGCTGATCGGAACGGGATTTATCGGCGGCAAATCCGCCGGAATGCTCTTAGCCAGAAACATTCTGCGCAAGGATACTTCCACAAAATGGTCTCTCCATCTGGAATTGCATGATTCGTTTTATATCGGCTCTGATGTTTTTTATTCGTACATTGTTCAAAATGGCTGGTGGAGTGATTTTATGGATCACAAAACCAAAGAAAGCTATTTTGAAAGCGCCCTGGAACTGAAGAAAAAAATGCTCAAGGGCAAGTTTCCGGAAGAAATTCGGGAGCGTTTTCAACTGATGCTCGAATATTTCGGACAATCACCCATTATTGTGCGTTCCAGCAGCCTTCTGGAAGACGCTTTCGGCAATGCTTTTGCCGGAAAATATGAAAGCTATTTTTGCGCCAATCAGGGGACGCCGGAAGAGCGCTATGATAAATTTGAGGAAGCGGTGCGAAAGATATTTGCCAGCACCATGAATGTGGACGCCCTCACTTATCGCCGGCAGCGCGGTTTGGATCAGCAGGAAGAACAGATGGCGCTTCTGGTGCAGCGGGTTTCCGGCTCATACCGTAAAAATTATTTTTTTCCGGAACTGGCGGGTGTCGGCTTGTCTTATAATACCTTTGTCTGGCAGAAAGGTATTGATCCCAGAGCGGGAATGCTGCGGCTGGTCTTCGGACTGGGGACACGAGCGGTCAACCGGGTATCCAATGATTACCCGCGCATTGTCGCGCTGGATGCGCCGTTGATCAAACCTTACGCAAAACCCGAAGATGCCGGGCGTTTTTCACAGCATGGCGTTGACGTTCTGAATCTGGATGAAAATCGTTTCCAGTCCATATCGATGGCGGAGGTGCTCAAAGATGATCTGGAAGAACATCTGGACATGATCGGCATCCGCGATATCGATGCCGCGGAGAGAATAAAAGCGACAGGCAAAGACGCCGAAGCCTGGGTGCTTACCTTTGATGAATTGCTTTCGAAAACGGAATTTCCCGGGCTGATGTCCAAAATGCTCAAGCAGCTCGAAAAGACATACAAATATCCGGTGGATATTGAATTTACAGCCAACTTTAACGCCGAAGGGAATCTGCAAATCAACCTGCTTCAGTGCCGGCCGTTCCAGACCAGAGGCCGCTATCGACGGGTCGAAATTCCGGACAACATTGACGAAACAAAAATATTCCTGCGGCAACATGGCAATTTCATGGGTGGCGGTGTTCACGAAAATATATCACGGATCATTTATGTGGATCCTCAAAAATACACCAAACTGCCGCTTTCGGATAAATACAATATTGCCCGGTTGATCGGAAAAATAAATAAAACAATCAAGCGGGATGAAATGCCCGCGATTCTTTTCGGGCCGGGCCGATGGGGAACCACCACACCGGCCATGGGAGTGCCCGTCACTTTTTCTGAAATCAACAATGTCGCCGCGATTGCCGAAATTGCCTATCAAGAAGGCAGTTTGATCCCGGAATTATCCTTCGGCACGCATTTCTTTCAAGACCTTGTGGAAATGAACATATTCTACATGGCGATTTACCCGGAAAATGCCACGGTAATATTTAACACGAAATGGATGCAGGATATGCCGAACTTGCTGGAGACGATCGCGCCTGAAGACAGGAAATATGCCGACGTTGTCCGTATCTATCATGTCCAGGAAAAAAACTTAAGATTTATCTCAGACGTGGCGGCGCAGGAAATGATCTGTTTTTTTAAAAAATAACCGGTTACATTTCCACCCGGGTGATGACGCCATGCAGTTTACGGGAAGGAAGCTTGTGAAACTGGACAAAATTCGGCGATACTTTCTTGATCAGGCTGAATAACTTCCAGATGGGATTATTGGTGGTGATATCCTCAACGCCATAGAAAAGGATTTTTTCCTGAATGCCGTTTTCTCTCAGCAACTTTTCAATATCGATGACCATCATGTAGCCGGCCATGATATCAAAACGATGAAGGCCCGGAGCATAATCCTGCTGGTAGCTGGTTTCCAGGCCGAAAGGCTCATCGGTTCGGCTAATCGATATAAAGATATTGTTTTCATAAATAATGTTGCTGCCGATGATGCAGTGAACAATGTAGGGGGAAACTGCATTTCCTTTGCGCGCAAAAAACAGTGCCGTGCCTGCAATGTTTTTCCCTTTTGCATACACCTGGTTATAGCTGATCAGAAATGTCTCCTCATCCAGCGGTCTCATTTTTTTAAAAAGCTTCTTCTGTCCTCTGGTAAAGACGAGTATGACAGCGAAAGGAATGGACGCAATAATCAACGACCAGTAAGCGCCGTGGGGAATCTTGGTAAATGTCGAGGCAAGATAAATAAAATCAATCAGGCAGACGGTCAGGGCAATGGGAACTTTCCATTTGGTGGTATGAGCAAAAACCATAATCATCATCAAACTGGTAATCGTCATGGAACCCGTTACGGCCAAACCATAGGCTGCCGCCAGATTGGAGGATCTCTGGAAAATGATCATGATGAAGATGACGCCGATCATCAATGCCCAGTTCACCGCGCCGATATAAATCTGCGATTGCATCTTGTGAGATGTGTAGTCGATTCTCATCAGAGGCATCACTCTGGTGGTAATGCCCTGATAGATGATGGAAAAGACGCCGCTGATGATCGACTGGGACGCAATGATCGTGGCAACAATCGTCAGCAGCAGGAAAGGAATATACAGAAACGATGCCTGCGAATGGACCATGCCGAACAGATAGTGCCTTGCCTCGGGATGTTGAATGGCGAAAACACCCTGCCCCATGTAATTGATTAATAGGGCAACAAATACAAAACACCAGGCACGGAGGATGGGTTTTCTTCCCAGATGTCCCATATCGGCGTAAAGAGCCTCGCCTCCCGTGGCGCAAAGAATGACTTCCGAAAGAACGAAGAAAGCGGCAAAACCATGATGCTGAAAGAATTTAACGGCATACCAGGGATTGACGGCCTTCATAATATCCGGCATCGTTACCACGGAAGCAAGACCGGAAAGCGCCAGAACGCTGAACCAGATCAGCATGATGGGCCCGAATGCTCCGGCAATACGATCTGATCCGCGGCGCTGGACGAGAAAAAGCGCGACGGCAATGGCGGCCGCAATGACAATCAGCACCCCGTGATTCAAGTTTTCCATGCCGGGGATGATCAGCATACCCTCGACGGCGGAGAGGATGGTGATCGCCGGCGTGATCACCCCGTCTCCCAGCAACAGAGAGACTCCTGCATACGTAAGAAATCCCGCAAACGCTATCGAGCGGCCGGACTTCAGGTGGGAAAGCAGAATTTCCCGCAGAACGATTTCACCCCCCTGTTCTTTACGGGAAAGGCTGGTGGCCAGCCAGGCATATTCAACGGTAACGAGAATGGTCAACGTCCAGACCACAAGAGACAGAATGCCCATAACGTTATCGTATGTGGGTTTCGTCAGGGCAAAAATGACGGTGAGGGTATAGATCGGACTGGTGCCAATGTCGCCAAAGACCAGCCCCATGGATTTGATGATACCGCCCAAAAGCGGTTCGGATTTATTTAGTTTCAAGAAGACGGCTTCTCACTTTAAATATCAGATATTCAAATAAATTTGTTTTTTTTATATCATAAGTATAGAGGCATGATAAGAAATTATTTGGGGAGTATGAGAATCGCCGGTCTGGATTATTATTCATTGTCATATGGCATAAATTTATAAATCTGATAAACAGGACTTCGGGAAGGAAGTGAACATTATGAAAATATTCAGTATTGTTGTTGCGGCATTATTTATCGTCACAAGCCTTTTCAGTAACATTGCTGTCGCGGAAAGTGATGTTGCCGGGACGAAGGAAATTACCAGTCAAAAGATCAAAAAAAATAAAACCGGGAAAAAGGCTGGCGTAAAAAAGAAGAGCAGGGGGAAAAAACGAAAGCCGGTGATCCCGGACAGTATCGAAAAGAGAAAAGCTGTTCTGAAGGCATCCTTCCGGAGGGCGGGAATCAGCCAGGATGATATTGATAACATTTTTTCAGACGAGCGGATCGAGTTGCACGCCGCTATTTATGAGCGACCGGAACGGAAAGAGAGCGGGAAGAAAAAGAAGCCGGGTTACTTCGATGAAGAGTTCGGCCTGTTCAAGCCCGAGTCCATTGAATCCGGAAAGAAAATCGTATCAGACAACAAAGAACTCTTTAAGAAGATCGAAAGTCTTTATGGTGTTCCGGCCAATTATATTGCGGCCATTATCAGGGTAGAAACGGATTTCAAAGAGCATCTTGGGAAATACAGCGTCTTCAACGCCCTATATACGATGTCCCTGCTCAGTAAAAGAGCAAAACGTGTTCAAATGGCCAACAGAGAACTTGTCGTCCTGGTTAAAATGTGCAAGCGAAGGGGCATCGATCCCTTTGCCATAAAAGGTTCCTGGGCAGGCGCTTTCGGCATTCCCCAGTTTATGCCGTCCTCGTATGTTATCTTTGCCGTGGATGATAACGGCGATGGGAAAATCGACCTGTATGATTATCCCGATGCCTTCGCCAGCGTCGCAAATTACCTTCATCGCGCGGGCTGGGAAACCGGCAATGAAAAGAAGATGCGCCAGGCCGTTTATCGTTACAATCACGAAATAGCTTACGTCAACGCCGTCTTTGCCTATGCGGAGAGGATATGAAAATCATTTTTAAAATATATTTTATGGCATTTTACGGTCTTTTGATGCCCATGTATCTCCCGGGATATCCTGAGTTGATATAATCGGTGATGGTTACGCCCCGATGTTTTTTGGAAGAGGAGGCGTGAATAAACCGAAGGGATTCTCCCGGGTCGGAAATGATGATTCCCACATGTCCGACAGTCGAATGGTCGTAATTTGTGCCGGTAAATAAGATGATATCCCCTTTTTGACGGTTTTCGAAGGTCACTTCTTTTCCAAAGCCCGCATAAGCCGATGAAATTCCGGGAACCTCCATATCAAAATTTTTATAAACAAAGGACACAAATCCGGAGCAATCAAAACCTTTGGGGGTGTTGCCTCCGAATACATACGGTTTCCCGACGAAAGATTCAGCAAACTTTACAAGGCGGTCTTGTGTATTCATGCCCGGTGTTTCCGGTTCTTGAGCGTTTGCATGAAATGCACAGGACAGCAGCAAAGCAAAGATGAGAATAGTGTGTTTTATTGACATAGTATTCAAATCTGATTTACGGGAGCTTTATCTTTCCTGCCGAATTTCTTCGGGTCAATTCCCATTTTTGATATTTTGTATTGAATGATGCGTTTGGTCGTCCCCAGCATTTTGGCTGCTTTGGTCTGGTTGCCGTTCGTTTCTTCCAGCGCGTTGATAATCAACGACCGTTCTTGCGCCTCGACGACCGAAGACAGCTTGCTGCGGTCCTTATGCTCCAATTCCTGTTCCCGCATTTGCAGAGAAGGCGGCAGATGAACACAATCAATCGTATCTGTTTTGGACAGCAGGACCGCCCTTTCGATGCAATTTTCCAGTTCGCGCACATTTCCCGGCCATCTGTGGGACAGAAATACTTCAATCGCCGCGGTGGAAATCCTTTTAACATTTTTTTCCATTTCCTTGCTGTATTTCAGAATAAAATGGTCCGCCAGCAGAATGACATCGCTGCCGCGCTCGCGCAGCGGCGGCAGGTATATGGGAAAGACGTTTAAGCGATAAAATAAATCAGCCCGAAAACGGTCTGATAAGATATCCTGTTCCAGATTGCGATTGGTTGCGGCAATAATCCGTACATTGACATTGATGACACGGGAGGACCCCAATGGCTGGAATCTCTTTTCCTGCAAAACACGCAAAAGCTTGACCTGAGCGGCGGCGGAAAGTTCTCCGACTTCATCCAGAAATATCGTGCCGCCGTTGGCTTCTTCAAATCGTCCCCGACGCTGATGCAGCGCGCCGGTAAAAGCTCCCCTTTCATGGCCGAATAATTCACTTTCAATCAAAGTATCCGGTATGGCCGCGCAGTTAACCTGCACCATCGGTCCGCCATGCCGCGGACTGTTTTTGTGTATCGCACGGGCAACCAGTTCCTTGCCGGTTCCCGTTTCGCCGGTGATTAGAACCGTTGTATTGGAATCGGCCACCTGCGCCACCATGCCGAATACTTCCTGCATAACCGTGGAGTGGCCGATAATATCCATGGAGGGGGAACGGGTGCTGCCGACAATTTTTTTCAGCCGTTCATTTTCTTCCTCCAGAGCCCGGATATGCACGGCCTTGGCCATCAATTCGGATACCGAAGACAGCATGGCCAGTTCTTTATCCAGATTTTCAACCTGCTGAGCTACTTTGTCGGCGGATAAAACGCCAACGACACGCCCGTCGTAGATAATCGGAACGCACAAAAATGACAGTTCGGCGCGGTTCAGATGACGGCGCGCGCCGGTGCGATCCAGAAAATGCGTTTCTTGTCCCAGATTTGCCACAGCCATCGGACGACCGGTTTCGGCCACTTTGCCGGTAATGCCTTCGCCCGGTTTATAGGAAACATCCAGCCCGTCAATGTTGACGTCATGGGCGATATCCAGCCAGGCTTCCTGTTTATCGCGGTCCAAAAGCGAAATCATGCCGCGCTGCATCCCCAAACGCAAACTCATTTCATTGAGAATTTGCTCCAGTTGATCGCGCAAATCTCCGGGCTGTGCAAGAATTTTAGCAATCGTATGCAGAGCCGCCAGTTCTTCGTAACTATGAATACTCAACTTAGTCTCTTCCTCAACGGATGGTTTTCTTGAATTTTTGCTCATATCAGGTCAAAAGAACCCTTAAAAGTATTTTGTAACAAAATTGTTCCAATAGCAACTATTTTCTTGCCATTCTTCCATAATAATGCAAGGAGCAAACCAATTATATGACAAATTTGTAAAAAGAGGCGAATTATGAAAATAGCCATTCAAGAACTTGAAAATCTGACACGCAGGGCCATAAAGTCTTACGGCTACATTGACACGGAGATTCAGGTTATTGCCGATGTGTTGCTTTATGCCCAGTTGCGGGACAACAATCAGGGAGTGGTGAAACTCATCGACAAGGGTATTCCGAAAGATCCGAAAGCAGGGGACATCGTTATTGAAAAGGAGAGCCCGATTTCGGCGAGGATCAACGGCAACAAAAACCACGCCATGCTGGTTGTTTCCAAAGCAGTCGAGATCGTAAGGGAAAAGGCAGAAAAGTGCGGGTTTGCAATTGCCGGAACTTTCAACACCAACACATCCTCCGGCGCCATAGGGTATTATGCTTCCCGTCTGGCCTCCCGGGGTTTGATCGGATTTGCTTTCAGCCGTTCACCCCAGAGAGTTGCCGTTTACGGATCATACGAGCCGGTATTTGGCACCAATCCGCTGGCGATTGCCATTCCCGGCGAACAGGACCCGGTCATTCTCGATATGTCAACGGCCGCAACGTCCTATTTTGGACTGGTCGAGGCCCAGACGGCAGGCCGAAGCATTCCGTCTGATTTTGCCTATGACAGCGACGGCAATCCGACCATCGATCCTCAAAAAGCCATCGCCGGCGCTATCCGCTCCTTTGACCGAAGTTACAAGGGGTCGGGTCTCGCGCTGATCGGCGAGATACTGGCGGGGCCGCTTGTCGGTGCCGCCTTCTGTGGAATCGGCGACAGCAAGGGCAACTGGGGACATCTGATATTTGCCATTGATCCGGATCTTCTGACGGACCGGAAAACGCTTGCCTCCTCCGTTTCGGAGATCATCCGCAAGGTGAAATCCACCAAAAGATTACCCGGTGTGGACGAAATATTCGTGCCGGGAGAAAAGGAAAGTATTCTGGCCAGGCAACGCCGGGAGGCAGGCCAGATTGAAGTGGAGGATAATCTGCTTGCCGAACTGCGCAAAGTGGCCGGCGGCATGTAATAAAAGGACGCCATGGATTTCAATGATGAAAATAGGTGAGAGGAGATGAATCATGCCGGAGTTCAAGAATGTAACCATCATCAAAAAAGCGAATGTATATTTTGACGGCAAAGTTACCAGCCGTACGGTCATCTTTCCGGATGGCTCCAAAAAAACACTGGGCGTCATGTTCCCCGGTGATTATGAATTCGGCACGGCCGAGAAGGAAATTATGGAGATTCTCGATGGCCATCTGGAGGTCTTGCTGCCCGGCAACACCGGATGGATCACCGTTAAAGGCGGGGAAACCTTCGAAGTGCCGGCTGAGTCCAAATTCAGTTTAAAGGTCAAAAGCCTTACGGACTATTGTTGTTCCTACATTAAATAATACAGGACGTGAAAAAAAACTCTGTCTTTCGCCGGAAGGGATTCCCCTGAACCGGCACAATTATGTTTTACTATTTTTCAAGCTGCACAAATATGCACTTTTCCCCCATCCTGAAATTCAGGAACCCATTGAATTTGCGCATAAATATATTATGGCAGAATAATTGCTATCCTGTATTACCCATTATATAGATGGGAGGAATACAGGTATAATGGGTGTGCAAATCAGTGCGGGCGATACAGCCTGGATATTAGTGTGTTGTTCTCTGGTTCTTTTGATGACGCCGGCCCTGGCGTTTTTTTATGGCGGCATGGTGCGGAGAAAAAATGTTCTCTCCACATTAACGTTGAGCTATATCTTCATGTCCCTGATCGGCGTTCAGTGGGTGCTTTACGGCTATTCCCTGTCCTTCGGTCCGGACATCGGCGGATTGATCGGCGGACTGGATTTTCTGGGTTTTCAGGGAGTCGGCGCCCAGCCGAATGCCGCCTATGCTAAAACCATCCCTCATGAGCTTTTTGCTTCTTTTCAAATGATGTTTGCCGTCATTACGCCCGCGTTGATTACGGGCGCTTTCGTGGAACGGGTGAAATTCAAGAGCTTCCTGCTTTTCAGTCTTCTCTGGGCGACGCTGGTCTATGATCCTCTTTGCCACTGGGTCTGGGGGCAGGGGGGGTGGCTGAAGGAAATGGGCGTACTCGATTTTGCCGGCGGGACGGTCGTGCATATCGCCGCCGGGTTTTCGGCGCTGGCGTTTGCCCTGGTCATCGGTCCGCGCAACGGCCACGGCAAGGTTCCGATGGAGCCGAACAATATTCCGCTGACGGTTTTAGGAACCGGATTATTGTGGGTCGGCTGGTTTGGCTTTAATGCGGGCAGCGCCCTGGGGGCCAACGGCGTGGCGGTAAACGCTCTGGTGACAACCAACACCTCGGCGGCCACCGCCGGTCTGGTCTGGATGATGCTTTCCTGGCTGGACGGCAGGCCCAGCACGCTGGGAATTGCGACGGGAATGGTTGTCGGTCTGGCGGCGGTGACGCCGGCTTGCGGTTTTGTTACGCCTCTGGCGGCCATGGTTATCGGGGCTGTGTCCGCGCCCCTTTCTTATTATGCCATGCGTTTTCGCGACCGGCGCAAGCTGGATGAATCCCTGGATGTCTGGGCCTGTCACGGCGTGGGCAGTCTCTGGGGCACCATCGCCACGGGATTATTTGCTACCGTGGCCGTCAACGCCGACGGGGCCAACGGTTTGTTCTTCGGCAATCCCTCCCAGCTTGGCATTCAGATCGTGGCCGTCATTGTCACCATCGTTTTTTCCTTCGGGATGACCTATGTGCTGGCGAAGGCGTTGCATGTGAGCATTGGATTACGGGTCAGTCCGATCGAAGAAGAAGTGGGACTGGATATCAGTTCTCACGGAGAAAGATCCTACTCATAGACGGCGGTTATGATGGACAGCCTGACAAGATATAAAATTATTTTTCATTGGAGATTTGACCATGCTGAAAAAAATCGAGGCGATCATTCGCGAAGATAAAGTAAATAATGTCATAGATGCCCTGAAAGAAATAGGAATTGTGGGCATGAATATGTTTGAAGTGCGGGGTCATGGCCGCCAGGGAGGCATTCAACTGGTCGGGCGCGCCGGAACCTATCAGGTCAACATGCTTCCCAAAATACAAATCAATATCGTTTTAACCAAACGCAATCTGGAGGCCGCTCTGGAAGCGATTCTCCAATCGGCTTACACGGGCGAGACGGGCGACGGCATCATTTTTGTGACCCCTGTGGAGGATGTCATTCGCGTTCGCACCCGCGAGCGGGGACCAGGCGCCATGATCTATCCGGGGGATATTGATGAAAAGAGAAAAGAGTAACGGAATTGAGGATTACTGATCGAAAGGGAGGAATGCTTATAAGTTGATTGACAAGTCTTAAAAGATGATTTAGTAAGCGCTCCAGATATGGCCTAATCCTGATTTTCAGGAACGGAGGAACCAATTTTCTGGGGCGCATCGCTTTCGCGTAGGGTAACCTCTTCGACCCGAGTCCTTCAGCTAACTTCGTAGGCTTCGATGAGGAGAACCAACCGGAGTGGTCCGGGAGGATGATTCTCCCCAGGATAATCTTCGGAGGTTATTTGTGTCGGCATCAAGTTCTGAAAATGACGGTTCTGAGGAATCACAAAGAAAATCCCCTTTCAAGTGGCTCAATAAAAAAATCCTTTTGCTTGCCGTCGGATCGATTGGCGTGGTCTTTGGCGATATCGGGACAAGCCCCCTTTACGCCATCAAAGAATGTTTCCACGGAAAACATGCCATTGCCTCCAGTATGGCCAATGTTTTTGGCGTTTTATCCCTCATCTTCTGGTCAATGATCATTGTTGTCAGCGTCAAATATGTCACGTTCATCCTTCGGTCCGACAATCGGGGTGAAGGCGGCATCTTTGCCCTGCTGGGTCTTTTGCATACCTCTGATAAAAGCGTCTCCCGCCGCATCCAGCCTATTCTTGTATTTGCCGGGATTCTGGGTGCAGGGCTTCTTTATGGAGACGGAGTCATTACCCCCGCCATATCCGTTCTTTCCGCCATTGAAGGCCTGGAAGTTGCCACGAAAGCCGCGGCGCCTTTCGTGATGCCTTTGACCTGTATTGTGCTCGTTTTGCTTTTTTCATTGCAGCATAAAGGCACGACTCATATCGGGAAATTATTCGCTCCGATCATGGTGCTCTGGTTTGTATCGATCGGTGTTTTCGGCATCCTTCAGATCCTGCGTGAGCCGACGGTTCTTTATGCCATTAATCCGGTCTATGCCCTGGAGTTTTTCATGAACAATGGCACTCACGGCATTATTGTGCTCGGATCGGTTGTTCTCTGTATTACCGGTTGCGAAGCTCTTTATGCCGATCTGGGACATTTCGGGAGAGATGCCATCCGGCATTCCTGGTTTTTATTCGTCTTACCCACATTGCTCTTCAACTATTTCGGACAGGGGGCTTTACTGCTTGCCCATCCGGAAATGAACATTAATCCCTTCTATAAGATCGTGCCTGAATCCCTGCTGTATCCGATGATCGGACTTTCCACCGTTGCAACGGTGATCGCGTCTCAGGCGTTAATATCCGGCGCATTTTCACTGACACAACAAGCCGTGCAACTGGGTTTTTGTCCCCGGCTTCGGATTGTCCACACCTCGAGCGACATGCAGGGGCAGATATACATTCCTTTTGTAAATTATGCTTTGATGATTGCCTGTATTGCCGTTGTGATCGGATTCAAGGAGTCCGGCGGACTGGCCGGCGCCTATGGAATTGCGGTCACGGCCACCATGATTATTACATCCCTTCTCTATTTCCTTGTGCTGACCCATCACAGGAACTGGCCTCTGTGGAAGGTTATTCCCCTTGTCGGAATATTCCTGGCGTTCGATTTTGCCTATTTTGCCGGCAACATCTTTAAGATTGCCGATGGGGGATGGTTTCCTCTCTTTGTCGCCGCCATCATCGCCGTGGCGATGACCACGTGGAAAAAAGGACGAAATGAACTCTACCGCAAATTAATCGGGGCAAGACTTCCGCTGGAAAGTTTTCTTCCGTCATTGCCGAAAAGCAGACTGCCGCGCGTATCCGGAACCGCCGTTTTTATGACGTTATCCCCGGAGGGTACGCCGCCGACACTGCTTCACCATATCAAGCACAACCACGTATTGCATGAACAGGTGGTGCTCCTTTCGATTATGTCCAAAGACACGCCGGTGGTTCCTGTTGACGAAAGAATTCAACTGAACGATTTGGGACAAGGCTTTTACCGTGTTGAAGCATTCTATGGTTTCATGCAGAAACCCAATGTGCCGCAGATCATGAAAATCGCCGCCCAGTATGGACTGGTTACCGATCCGATGACCACGACCTTTTACATGGGCAGGGAAACGCTTCTGATCGGGGGGAAATCGAAAATGATGAGGTGGCGTAAAGCTCTTTTCGCCTTCATGTCCAGAAATGCGGGAAATCCCACTTCTTATTTCGGAATCCCCGCCAATCGGGTCGTCGAGCTCGGCACGCAAATAGAACTTTAATATGGGCAATGCTGATCAGGCTTCCCCGGATTTCAGCCTGATCCATGCGGTGGCGACGACGGTTGTCAGAGAAATAAGGAAATAAGAAAAATAAGGAAAAATAAGAAAAAAATAAGGGGTCAAGTCTGCCGTTGACCTTTGCAAAGGTCAACGGCAGACTTGATAACCATATAAAAGGCACCTCCAACGTATAGCAGAAAGAAGATTTGTTCTCTGCTATACGTTGGTTAAGAGACCAATCCAAACCAAGGAGGTGCTGAGATGGAATTGTACACG